>Ga0255347_1000267_pt1 | contig 100084 bp, 85 predicted proteins | sample wastewater_treat_2_FD_192479 | JGI IMG/M metagenome (GOLD analysis project Ga0255347, IMG submission 192479) | Wastewater microbial communities from Lulu Island WWTP, Vancouver, Canada - plant24 | ecosystem: Engineered > WWTP > Wastewater > Unclassified | place: Canada: Vancouver, British... | reverse complement strand
TTCAATTTGGTTTTTATTCAATTGGTGTCCTCTGCAAATATACTCATAATATAATTTCTTCTATTAGACTTATAGTTTTTTTGTCAAATATTAAGATAATTATAATTGTGCAGTTTTGTCAGTCCATATTACAAAACCATTAAATTTTCAAAAAAGATTTGGAGATATAAAAATAAGCATTACCTTTGCAGTGTCCTACTTCACTAATACACTAAACAATTAAGTGAGAATATTATTTAACAATCGAATGAATTATAAAAACCAAACAGATATGATTACAATTAACGATCTCTCGTTCAAGTATGGTAAAAAAGAAGTGTTGAACGATATCTCCATGAAGCTGGAAGCCGGAAAAATTTATGGACTGTTGGGAGAAAACGGAGTGGGAAAGACCACTCTCCTGAAAATTATTTCCGGATTGCAAAAACCCTGGAAAGGATCCTGTTCTGTTTTCGGTGAAGATCCGTTCAAAAGAACGCCATCCTTTTTAAGCCGTATTTTTTATTTGCCCGAAGAGTTGGAATTTATCCAACATGACTACTCAATTCGCTATTTCGCGAAAATAAACGCACCTTTTTATCCCAAGTTCGACAATGAAAAATTCGAGACTATTTTAAAGGAATTTGAGGTGGAAGGTGATAAAAAATTAAACAAACTTTCATACGGACAGGTCAAAAAGGCAGCCTTGTCATTCGCTATCGCCACAAATGCCGAGTTGTTGCTGTTGGACGAACCGAGCAACGGTTTGGATATTCCCTCCAAAACACTCTTCCGCCGGATTATCGTACAGTATGTGTCGGATAATACCTGTACATTGATTTCCACTCATCAGGTGCGCGATCTGGAAAACCTGATTGACCCGATTATTATTCTTGACAACAAGGCAGTACTGATAAATGCAACATTGGAGAAAATTTCCGAAAAACTCCATTTCGGACTCTACTCTTCCGTTCCCGCTAATGCTCTCTATTCGGAACCTGCGCCCGGCGGTTACATCTGTGTGATGGAAAATGAGGAAATGAGCGAAAGTAAGGTAAATATAGAAGCGCTCTTCAATGCCACCATGCACCACAAAAGCCGAATTAAAGAACTTTTGGCATAACAACGACAAATAATTGATCCGGAATAAACACTTTAAAATTCTGACAACAATGAACAACAATATATTTCAATTCAACAGAGTAGGGAAGCTTTTCCGCAGAACATTTCAACAAAACTCCAAGACTTTTCTAAATAATGCTTTGGTTTTAGCCGGACTCCCCATCTTATTTTTGCTCATAGCCAGACTGGCATCCAATGAAGGACCTTCCCTGCTTTTCAGAAGCAACTTTTTGACTTTTTTGGTAGTAACGATTTTCATCTTCTCTCCTTTCTTTTATTACTATTTTTACAACCATTCCAAAAAAGGGTTGTCTGAGGTGATGCTTCCCGCATCGGTGTTGGAAAAATTCGTAGTAATGCAGATATTCTGTATGATCTTGGCACCGCTTATGGTACTTGTTTTTTACGGCGGAAGCGATGCTTTGATGGCAGCCCTATTTCCCTTGTATCAGGGAGGTTATGCAATCGTCCATTTTTTCAATAATAGGTTGACTACCGACGGGTTGCTGGTAGTATTTCTTTCCATGCAAGCCGTATTTATTGCCAACCTCTTTTTTGTAAGAAGGAAAATACTTAAAACTATTGCAAGCTTTATGGTTATAAACTTTTTAATATCAATAATCATATTAGCTATAATTAAAGTGATGGAATCTCGCGGCTATTTTGACGCGGTGTCGGGCAATATGAGTGTTCAGTTAAACGATCGCGGCCTATTTGAATTTTACTCAGGAGATAACGCTTTGACGATGTTTGTCATGACACTAAGAATATTTATGGGAATAGTTTTGCCGATACTCTTCATGATTGGCTCATATCGCTTAATGAAAACTAACAGGTATTGATTATGATAAACTTTGATGAACATAAGCCCATTTATCTTCAAATATCGGACTCGATTTGCGAGAAAATTCTCAACGATGAGTACGCAGAAGATGAACGAATACCTTCCATAAGGGAGATGGGGGCACAATTGGGGGTGAATCCCAATACCGTTATGCGCAGTTACGACCATCTGAAATCGCTCGATATTATTTACGATAAGCGCGGCATGGGATTTTTTGCATCGCCCGATGCACAAAAGAGCGTGAAGAAGATGTATAAAAAAGAATTTATGGGGTCGGAAATGCTTTCCATTGCCAAGAAGATAGCTCTGCTGGAGATAAGTTTAGATGATTTTGTAGAGAGCCTGAAAAAGATTTTAGAAGAACAAAAAAAATAAAGCCGAGTTATTTGGCATGAAATTTTTATCAAAAATGGATTCTTACAAAGCAAACGACAGAATATCTTTCTTAGTTAAAAGACAAAAATGGTTTTAAGCCAAAAGCAAATAGCTAATATATAATGATTTCTCTTACAAATTTACACAAATCCTATTACACCGAAGCCATTTCGCTGCACGTGCTTAAAGGTATCAGTCTCAACATTGAAGCAGGAGAATATGTCTCCATTATGGGGGCATCCGGTTCGGGAAAATCCACGCTGCTCAATATTATAGGAATATTAGATACCTACGATAAAGGTGAATATAGATTGAACGGAACGCTCATCAGAGACTTGAGTGAGAAACAGGCTGCAAAATATCGCAACGAAATGATCGGTTTCGTTTTTCAATCGTTCAACCTCATCAATTTCAAGAATGCGCTGGAAAATGTGGCGCTTCCGCTTTACTATAAAAATATAGGAAGAAAACAACGCAACATCATAGCGATGGAGCATCTTGATAAAATGGGACTGAAAGATTGGGCTCATCATTTACCCAACGAGCTTTCGGGTGGACAGAAACAACGTGTTGCCATTGCCCGTGCAATGATTTCAAATCCGAAAATAATTCTTGCCGATGAGCCTACAGGAGCACTTGACAGTCAAACCACTATTGAGGTAATAGGTCTCCTTACCGAATTGAACAAACAGGGAATTACCACCATAATCGTTACTCACGAACAATCGGTCGCAGATGCCACTAACCGTATCATCCGCCTGAAAGACGGCATGATCGAAAGCGACACCTCGCACCCCGAACTCGAGACTTCCAACTCAGAACTTCTGACTCTTAACTCCTCACTCCTAACTCAGAACTCGGAACTATAAAATGGATTATTTACAAGAAATATTCGCGACTCTGCGTAAAAACAAGCTGCGTACCACACTTACCGGACTCTCGGTTTCATGGGGAATTTTCATCCTTATCGTATTGTTGGGTGCAGGCAACGGATTGAAAAATGGGGTAACGGCGAATTTTGAATATCGTTCCGTAAACCGTGTCAACCTATGGTCAGGAACCACATCCATGCCCTATCAAGGATTGAAATCGGGACGAAATATCCGATTTACGGAACAGGAAGTATCGGCTGTGGAGGGAGAATTGGAGGAAAGCCGTCTGGTAACCGCTATTTCCAGTAAAACACAAAATATCTCTTATGGCACCGAATACGGTTCGTATGAGGTTCGCGGTGTTATGCCGAGTTATGCCGAAATGGAAAAACTGATCTTTGAACCTGATGCCGGACGATTTATCAATCAGCTCGATTACAATCAGAGGAGCAAGGTGATAGTCATAGATAAAAAAATGGCAGATGTGCTTTTTCAGGGGAAATCACCGTTAGGGGAATATGTGAAGGTTGGGCAACTTATGTTTAAAGTGATAGGTGTAAATTCTAAGAAAGAGCAGTGGGGCGGTCCGGTTGCCTATATTCCTTTCTCCACATCGCAGGCTATTTTTAATCCTGATAAAAAATTCCGTCAACTCACCTTTACCGTAGAAGGCCTCGAAACGACAGCTGAAAACACGGATTTCAATAACTCATTGAGAAATCTCATGGGGCGTAGACTTAATTTTGATCCGCAAGACAATCAGGCACTTTGGGTATTTAATTCACAAGCTCAGTACATCGAGACCCAGAAGACATTTGGCGGAATCAACATATTCGTAACCATTGTCGGAATACTCACGCTGATTGCGGGAATAGTTGGTGTAAGCAATATAATGCTGGTGTCCGTAAAAGAGCGTACACGCGAAATCGGTATTCGTAAAGCCATTGGTGCACCTCCCGCCTCCATATTGACCTCCATTATTTTGGAATCCATCATCATAACCGCCATTTTCGGATACATCGGTATGTTTCTGGGGATCGGAGTTACAGAGATAATGAACTTTATTATGGAGCAGGCTGCCAATGTGGCACAAAACGCTGATGGAGGTCCGCAAATGTCGATATTTAAAAATCCTACCGTAAATATCGGGTACGCCATTTTTGCGACCGTTCTGTTGGTCATATCCGGAGTTATTGCCGGTTATCTGCCTGCAAGAAAGGCTGTTAAAATAAAACCGATAGAGGCAATGAGACAGGAGTAGTGTGTAGTTGGGAGTGTGTAGTGTGTAGTGTGTAGTGTGTAGTATGAAGAGTGTTGGAGTTCTGAGGGTGTTGAGGTAGAGATTGAGGAGTGTAATAATTATTAATGAATTGGAAATAGGTGATTATAAAATTATTAAACAATTATAGGCAAAAGAGTTAAGTATTAGAATACAAAGTCAACATCAAACAGCCAAAGGCTAATGGCCAATAGTTATGATTTAGAATAAAATGAAACAAGAGATAAATAGTCAACCACAGTTTGAGAAAACTTCCCTTTGGAGAAGGTTCAGATTACTTTTTGACATTGACCGCTGGCAAGAGATATGGAATACGATTACAAGCAATAAATCGCGCAGTTTTCTCACGGCATTCGGCGTTTTTTGGGGAATATTCATGCTTGTGCTGATGGTGGGTGCGGGAAACGCATTAAAAACAGGCATTTTCTCGCAAATAGAAGGGTTTGCAACCAATTCGGTCTTTTTTGCGGCAGAGCGCACTACGGAGCCTTATAAAGGTTTCAGAAAAGGGCGTGTTTGGAATATGACCAACAGTGATTTACCTATCATTCGTCATAGAGTAGATGATTTGCAATATATGTCACCCGTGCTTTTTGGAGGAGGTAGTGGCAATGGTAAAAATGTGGTGCGAGGTGATAAGGGAGGTTCCTATATGGTAAAAGGATGCTATCCGGAATATGATTTGATCGAAAAGAGCAAAATGATCTATGGCAGATATGTAAATGATATAGATATTGCTGAAAAGCGCAAAGTGTGCGTTATCGGCGAACGAGTATATGAGGTGCTTTTTCATGGCGAGGATCCCGTAGGGAAGCAGATCCGAGTTAATGGGATCTATTTTCAAGTTATAGGTGTGGCACGAAGCACATCCGGCGTGAGCATTGGCGGAGAAACTGCGGAAACCGTCGTATTGCCTTTTACAACTATGCAACAAGCCTTTAATCAAGGAAATATAATTCACTTATTGGCAGCTACCGCCAAACCGGGTGTAGATGTGAAAATTATCCAGGATAAAATCACGGAAGTTTTAAAACAACAGCACCAAATTTCGCCTGATGACAAAGAGGCTGTTTTTAGCATGAACATCGAAGAGCAATTCAAAATGTTCAATAACCTGGAGATAGGTATATCCTTGATAATCTGGATAGTCGGTATTGGCACATTGCTCGCCGGGGCCGTTGGCGTCAGCAATATTATGCTGGTAACCGTGCGTGAGCGCACCAAAGAGATTGGTATTCGCCGTGCGTTGGGAGCAACACCGAACAATATAATCGGCCAAATTATGAGCGAAAGCGTAGTGCTGACAATTTTGGCAGGAATAGGAGGAATTGTGCTGGGCGTAGGTTTGTTGTCGGCAGTAGGCATAGCACTAAGCCAGGGCGACCAATTTTTTAAAGATCCACAAATAAGCTTCACAATGGCAGTAGGCTCCCTGATAATATTAATCGTTGTCGGATTGTTGGCAGGGCTTGTTCCCGCCCAACGTGCAATGATGATAAAACCCGTGGAAGCCATAGCCGAAGAATAAACTTTAGACAAACAATATTAAACAACAACATAAAATGAAAAAAGTACTGAAAATTGCATTATTTATCCTTTTAGGAGTATTGGTTATCGGGACATTTGTGTTTCTATATCGGAAGTCACGTCCGGTACAAAAAACATATCAAATTGAAACCGTTACACAAGGTACTATAGAGAAGAAAACGGTAGCAACGGGTAAGGTGGAGCCCCGCAATGAAATCTTTATCAAGCCGCAAATGTCGGGCATCATTTCCGAAGTATATAAAGAAGCGGGCGATAGGGTCGTGGCCGGCGATATTATCGCGAAGATTCAGGTTGTACCCGATATGGTCAATTTGAGCGGAGCGGAATCGCGAGTTACGAGAGCACAACTTGCCGCGGAGCAAAGCAGGATTAATTACGAACGCGACCGGAAACTTTACGAAAATCTGGTAATCTCCAAGGAAGAGTTTGAGAGGGTGCAACTTCAATATAAAAACGACCAGGAAGAGCTTCAGGCTGCTACTGACAACCTGAATTTGGTTAAAACCGGAATGACGAAAAGCACTCAGAAATCGAGCAATACATTGGTGCGTGCTACCGTAAGCGGAACTATCCTGGATATTCCGGTTAAAGTTGGAAATTCGGTCATTCAAACCAATAACTTCAATGACGGAACCACAGTTGCTTCCATTGCCAACCTGAGCGATATGCTCTTTGTAGGTAAAATTGACGAAACCGAAGTCGGTAAACTCTCGACAGGAATGCCTATGGAGATAACAATCGGTGCCATTCAGGACAAGAAAATCTCGGCAGTCTTGGAATATGTTTCGCCAAAAGCCACTGAGGAGAGCGGAGCCATTTTGTTTGAGATGAAAGCTAAAATGGAGATGCCGAAAGATGTCTTCATCCGTGCCGGGTATAGTGCAAATGCCGACATCGTTTTGGAGAGAAAAGCCGATGTTCTGATGATTCCCGAAACATGCATCGAATTCAGTAACGATTCCTCATTTGTTTATGTAGTAAAAAATGAAAGCCCGCAGGAGTTCGACCGTAAATATGTTTCCGTGGGGCTGTCAGATGGTATAAACATCGAAATCATCGATGGGTTGAAATTGGACGACAAAGTTCGTGGAAATGAGATTATTGAGAAGAAGAAAAAGTAGTTCTGAGTATTGAGTTATGAGTTTCGAATAATGAATAATTAGTAATCAAGAGTAAAATATGAAACAAATAATAATAGCACTATTCTTAACCATCTCCATGACAGGAATGGCGCAGCAATATACCCTCAAAGAGTGTATAGAGATTGCCTTACAAAATAATCGTACAATAAAGCAGCAGGAACTTAACAGAGAGCAGCGCAAAATTGCTTATACGCAGGCACGAAATGATTTATTACCCGGTCTCAACGCACAAGCGGGGCAAAACTTCATATTCGGCCGTTCTATCGGACTTGATAATATCTATCAAAACACCAACTCGGCTCAGACATCCTTTGGATTGGGAGCAGATATTACGCTTTTTGACGGATTGCGTATGAAGCACAACATCGATGCTAAGCGTGCTGACCTGAGTGCTGCGGAAGCAGATGTAGAGAGATTTAAAGACGATATAGAAATGAGCGTGGCTACCGCTTTTCTTCAGGTTTTACTTCAAAAAGAACTTTTGCAAATCGCCAATGAACAACTAGCTTTAACCGATGAAAACATATCTCGCCGCAATGAACTTATCCAAAGCGGGAAAATGGCAGAAGGCGAAATTTACGAATTGGAGGCTCAACGTGCACGCGAAGAGCAAAACAAGGTACAGGCAGAAAGCAATCTGAAACTGGCATTGCTCGACTTGGCGCAAATTATGGAACTCGACGATTTTTCCAATTTTGATGTTATAGTGCCACCGGTAGAGGAGATAATCAAGAATGAAATGTTGTTGTCGCCAACAGAGGTTTACCAACAGGCATTACTGGTTCGTCCCGAAATCCGTGCCTCTGAATATCGTCTGAAAAGCAGTGAGAAGGGGGTACTCATGGCAAAATCGCAGCTCTATCCTACGTTGTCATTCGGTGCCAATATGGGCACCGGATATTATAAAATGAGTGAACGGCCAAATGATCCTTTCAGTTCACAAGTTCGCAATAATATGAGCAACTCCTTAGGTTTCAGCCTGCGCATTCCCATTTTTAACAGATTTCAGACCCGCAACAATATTCGTAACGCCGAGCTTGCGGTAGAAAACAGTCGCATTGAAATGGACAAGGTTAAAATTGAGCTTAGAAAACGTATTGAACAGGCATTTCACAACGCTGTTGGTGCTCAAAGTAAATGGAAAGCGACACAAAAGTCTGAAATATCAGGCAGAGAAGCATACCGGTTTGCAAAGGAGAAGTTCGATAACGGCCGTGCCAACGCATATGAACTCTTTCAGGCGAAAAGCAATCTCACGCAAGTTTTGAGCGAACAGGCACAAGCAAAATACGAATATGCTTTCCGATTGAAAATATTGGAAATGTTAAAGGAGTAATTTTTATCCGATTTTCTGCATAAAACGTTCCGGATCTATAATGTACCGACCATGAGTGCCCTCACCTAGAATATTGCCCTCTTGGTCGGTTACTTTTACATCAAAAGTAAGGCGTTTGCCGTTAATTTCCGTCAGAAGTGCTTCAGCAATAACGACTGTACCGGGTTTACAGGCTTTTTTATGTTCGATATTTACCATGATACCCACGTTATCCAGACCCGCATCCATCAACATTGTATGTGCAGCACACTCCATTAGCGCGATCATTGCCGGAGTGGAATAGACGTGCATTGCTCCCGAATCATAATTGAAAGCAGTTTCATCTTCCCTTACCGTATGCTCAAGGGTATATTTCATCCCAACTTTAAGTTGTGTCATAATTATTTTGATGGTTCTATAAAATTTCAGCCGCGAAAATACGACAATTATCTGAATATTTGGGCCGGAAGATGGGGTCGACTAACATTCTCGCACTATGGATGTTGTTACAAAGGGTGTAATGACTCACAACTTCACAATGAGAATATTGCTGTTGAGCGCGGGTTACTCAGATACTCGCCGTGGGAATGTCGCTCCATAGGGTAGTGTAGTGTGGCGAACGGTGTTCGCTTAACTTATGTATGCTTCCGTCTCCCTGTACACCGATACGGATTGAGCCGTGGCCGTACTGTTGATTTATTGAGTCGATAAGGTAAGAGACACGGGATTCTCGTTTAGCAGCTTCGCTATCTTCGAATAATGAACCTGTTATTTGATTGCGCTGCTCCAGACGAGTAATGACCACACCGGCTTTTTTGTAAGACATCCGTGCATCATATAGTTCTCTCAGGGCAGCGACGGCTGCCCCAACTATGGTGCGTTGCTCTCCGGTCGGTTCAACAAAGGGTACAAGTATGCTTTTATAGGCTTGTGGAACATTTTCGTGGAAGCGGTTAGTCATTGCAAATACCACCATTTCAAAAGCTACGGATCCCTGTCCGCGAAGCTTTTCCGCCGCTTTGGCGGCGAAATTGGCCACCTGACTGCACAAATCCCTGCAATCGGTTATTTCCTTCGAAAAACTGCTGGAAACACATATCGATTGTTTGGTCACAACACTGTCCTCAAATTTGATACAGGGGATGCCGCGTAATTCCCTATGCGTGCGTACTCCGGTAATTCCCATAAGCGCACGTACTCTCTCCTCATCCATTTTGACAAAATCGAAAGCGGTTCGAATGCCCCTCTGATAGAGTTTTGGAGTAGTTCTTCGTCCGATACCCCATACATCCTCCACCGGGAACTTCCGCAGCACCTTCTCAATATCCTCCGGACGATGCATATAGCATCCTCCTTGCAATTTCGGATATTGTTTGCAGAGTTTGGAGGCTATTTTCGCCAGAGTCTTGGTGGGGGAGATGCCGATTGAAACCGGAATACCGGTATTGCGCAGGCAGATACGTGATATTTCCCTTGCATACTTGCCGAAATCTTCAATCGGCATCCCGTGTAGGTCGAGAAATACCTCATCTATGGAATAGACCTCCAATGAGGGGGCAAATTCCTGCAGGGTCAGACGCACTCTGCGCGACATATCACCGTAGAGTGCCATATTCCCTGAGAAAACGATAATCTCGTGCTTCTCTACCAGATGGCGTATTTTGAAGAAAGGAACTCCCATTTTTATGCCGAGAGCCTTGGCTTCATTGCTGCGCGCTACGGCACAACCATCGTTGTTGGAGAGCACAATGACCGGCTTCCCGTTGAGATCGGGTCTGAATACCCGTTCACACGAGACAAAAAAGTTGTTGCAGTCGGCCAGCGCATACATCGCGGTCAGACCTTTTTTATGACATAGGTTACCAGTCCCCAGACCATGAACTGGTTGTCGGGGGTAACGATAATCGGCTTATAAGAGACATTGCTCTCATTGGCGGGCAGCAAATGCAGCTCTTTTCCATGGATTTCCACTCTTTTAACCGTATAGCCGCCATCGATATAACAGACTGCCATACAGCCGTTGAAAGGCTCCATGCTCCTGTCAACTATGATGATGTCGCCTTCATCCATTGCGGCGTCCACCATCGAAACACCATCTATTCTGAAAAAGAAAGTGGAGGCCGGGTTACGCACCAGGAGCTTGATCAGATCGAGTTTTTCGTGAACATCTTCCGCGGGCGAGGGAAAACCCGCCTTGACGTCACCCACCATCCAATTTTCAGCAGGAAGAGTCTCTTCTATTTCATAAGGTATCATCCTTACTCAATCCAGCGGATCTTGCTCTCATCCCTGGGCTTCGCATCGGGACTTTCATCGGGATAACCGAATCCCAAGACGAGTGCAAGTGTGTAATTGTCGGGAAACTCCAGCCTTTTGTAATAATCTGCTGCCTCTTCGCTCTTAAAAAAGTCAACAGGACTTCCGAGTGCTATGGAGCCGATCCCAAGTGATTTGGCAGCAAGCATCATGTTCTGGGCCATCAAACCGCAGTCAATGTAAGCGAATCTGCTATCACCGAGAGCTATAAAGACCACCGTAGGAGCGTTTCTGAACATATTTTTGAAAGAGGGGTCCTCCACCATTTTCGCTCTGCGGGGATCCTGTTTCATGCGTTCTACAAAAATCTTGGTACAACCATCGATAAACTCCGGGTTGTCAACAATGCGGACCTCCCAGGGTTGAGCATTCATTCCGTTTGGAGCATTGATGCCGCATTTTACGATTTGGTCCATAATTTCGCGTTCAACAGCCTGAGGCTGGTATGCCCTGATGCTGCGACGTGCCATAATAGTTTCAATTACTTCATTATTCATATCATTCTGAGTTTGCTTCTCTTGATTACCGCAACCGTTACCTAGAAGTAGCGTTGCAGCCATAATATACAAAAAAATTTTCTTCATGACTAGTATAGATTAAAGGGTTGGTTTTTGCTATTTCATACCGAGCTTCTCGAGAAGGGCCTCCGGCTTGGGATCCCTTCCGCGGAAATTGCGGAATAATACATCAGCATCTTCGATGCCTCCTCTGGAGAGGATCTTGTCGCGGAATTCAGCAGCTACCTCTTTGTTGAAAATGCCTCTTTCCTTGAATAGCGAGAAGGCGTCAGCCTCAAGCACTTCAGCCCACTTATAAGAGTAGTAGCCGGCAGCATATCCACCCGCGAAAATGTGGCTGAACGAGGGAGAAAAGACGATACCTTCGATTGCCGGCAGCACGGCCGAATTTGCAAGAACTCCCTGCTCATAGTCCACTACGGAGGCCTCAGGCACAGATGTGACGTTATGCCAGGACATATCGGTGAGACCGTAATTGAGCTGACGTACGTTCATATATCCTGCGAGGAAATTCTTTGCTGCAATAATCTTGTCAATCAGATCCTGAGGAATCACCTCACCTGTTTGATAATGCTTCGCAAAAGAGTTCAGATACTCGGGCTCGTATGCCCAGTTCTCCATAATCTGTGAGGGAAGTTCCACAAAGTCGCGGGCCACGTTGGTGCCCGTCAAAGTACTGTAAGTACCCTCTGCCAGTATTCCGTGAAGCGCGTGCCCGAATTCATGGAGGATAGTGGTGAATTCATAGAAGGTAATCAGGGATGGAGTATCGGCAGTGGGTTTGGTGAAATTAGTTACCAATGATACATGGGGTCTCTCCTCAACTCCATTATAGAAGCCCTGCTCCCTGAAGGAGGTCATCCAGGCGCCACCCCTCTTGCTCTCGCGCGGGAAATAGTCGATGTAGAGCAGCGACATAAATCTGTCGTTCTCATCTTTTACCTCGAATACCTTTACGTCGGGATGATATACGGGCAACTTCGAATTTTCCTCGAATTTTAGTCCGTAGAGGCGTCCAGCCAGGTCAAAAATGGCTGTCTGGACACTTGAGAGCTCGAAATAGGGTTTGAGCAGCTCTTCATTCAGCGAATATCTCTCTTCCTGGAATTTTTCCGACCAGTATGAGAAATCCCAGGGCATCAGTTGTTCTTCGAAGCCGTTGGCTTTGGCGTAGGCCTGGATTTCGGCTACGTCACGTTTTGCAAAAGGAAGGGATTTCTGCATCAGATCGGCAAGGAAATTATTAACTGTGGCGGGGTTTTTAGCCATTCTATCCTCAAGTGCATAATCGGCATAGGTCTCATACCCCAGCAGCTGAGCTATGCGGATGCGGAGATCCACTATCTTCCGGATATTTGCAGTATTGTCAAACTCTCCGCCTATGCATTTGCTGTTGTATGCTTTCCAGAGTTGTTCACGCAGCTCGCGGCGGGTGCTGTACTTCAGGAAGGGACTGTAGCTCGGCTGATCGAGGGTAAAGACCCATCCCTCTTTGCCTTTGGCCTGCGCATCTGCTGCAGCCATTTCCCTGACGTAATCAGGTAGTCCGGCAAGGTCGGCCTCATCAGTGATATGAAGTGTATATGCATTAGTAGCGTTGAGTACATTGCGTCCGAATGTTAGGGTGGTAACTGAAAGTTTCTCCTGCAGTCGTGCATATTCCTCTTTTTGATCATCCTTGAGGTTAGCTCCGTTACGGGTAAAGGATTTGTAACTCTCCTCCAGCAGTTTGGCCTGCTCCTGGTTGAGTTCGAGGCTATCTTTCATCTCATATACTGCCTTTACCTTTTGGAAAAGCACGGGGTTAAGGATGATGGACATACTATATTCGGTCATCATTGGAGCTACTTCCTCGGCAATTTGCTGCATTTCTGCATTTGTACAGGCTTGATTAAGGTTGAAGAATATGCCCGCAACAGTATTAAGCGTACGTCCGGAGGTGTTGAGCGGCTCTATGGTATTGGCAAAAGTAGGTTCTTCGGTAGTGTCGGCAATTAGCTGAATCTCAGCTTTAGCCTCCTCGATGGCCGCAATGAATGCAGGTTTGTAGTGCTCTATTTTGATTTTGTCGAAAGCCGGAGCCTGATAGGGGTGTCTGGATGTTTGTAGTAAAGGATTTTCTTTCATTGTGCAGGAAATAAGCATCAGCACGGCAAGTGATGCCGCAGTCAGTGTTTTGGTGAGTTTCATATTTTGCGTAATAATTTGTTTCAGAATCCCAAAGTTAGCGAATTTAAGTCAAAAATCATTCTTTGAGAGAGAAATGAACATCACCGTTGGCGGAATAATAATAACAATATTCGTAGATGTGGTAGCAGGTGCGTCCGAGAATTCGTTTATCCATTGACGTGAAATGAGTGAAATCGAAAGCAAGCATGCTTAACTCTCTGGTGTCTATGCTCTCAATGCCTTTGGAGAGCAGAGAACGGATGATTTCGCGGTTGCGCGAAAGAATGCTGTTTACCCTATTCATCCCTTTGTTGCGCTCCCTGCGGAGATAATTGTGGTAATCATTTCTGCAACCGTCGCAGCAGAAGACCTTGTCGCTCCTCCCAGTGAATCTTTCGCCACATCTCTTACAGTTTCTTTTTGTATCCATAAAGATCTTCTATTTAAATTGATTTATAGTTTATTTTCAATGACAAAAATAATTGAAAATATTTACATATGGTTGTTAAAAAAGCAATTTTAACGTATCAAAACATATCGAAACGGATATAAATATTTAGAGTATTGATAGGGGGTCTTGATCTATTTTTCTTTGCCTTTGAAATAAAAACCAATTATTATGAAAAGTACATTTATCAATCGGGTAGAGTTGAAAGGACACGTAGGCCACGACCCGAAAATTACAGATGTGGGTGACTCGAAGGTTGCCAGATTCTCTCTTGCGACCAATGAGACATTCAAGGACAAAAAAGGCGAAATCAAGGAGGAGACCACCTGGCACAACATTACAGCCTGGAGCGGACGTAATATTGCTGATTTTTCGCTCATACGCAAAGGTCTTCTGGTCTCGGTTATAGGGCGCATTCGCAATGTCAGGTACACGTCCAGCAGCGGTGACGAACGGCAATTCATGGAGATTCTGGCCAGCAAAGTGACCATAGTGCCTCCGTCAGAGTAGCGCGGCTTTACATTTTGGCTCAACTTTCGGCAATAGCGAGCCGAATATTGCCGAAAGTTGTTAAATTTGTAGTTTACTGCAACCAACATTGCAGTTTAGTGCAAAAAACAGATGATTATGGCTCGTGATTTATTTCTCTATGATACCCTAAAAAGGGAAAAACGCATCTTCAAACCTGTAAATCCCGGACATGTCGGAATGTATGTCTGCGGTCCCACAGTATATGGAGATCCACATTTGGGTCACGCCAGACCCGGTATCACTTTCGATCTGCTCTTCCGTCTATTCAAACATTTGGGATACAAAGTGAGATATGTGAGCAACATTACAGATGTCGGCCACCTGGAAAATGATGCCGACACAGGCGAGGATAAGATTGCAAAGAAAGCCCGCCTTGAAGAGCTGGAGCCTATGGAGATAGTACAAACTTATACCCTTAGGTATCACGAGGCCATGAAGCAGCTCAATGTGCTGCGTCCTTCAATTGAGCCCAGGGCTTCCGGTCACATCATCGAACAGATAGAGCTTGTCAAGACTATTCTCGATGCCGGCTATGCCTATGTCAGCAATGGGTCAGTCTATTTTGACGTTGAAAAGTATAATAGCGTACATACCTATGGCGTTCTTTCAGGTCGTATTCTTGACGAGATGATGGCCGGTTCCCGCGAACTGGACGGTCAGGAAGATAAACGTTCTCCCAATGATTTTGCTCTATGGAAAAAGGCTCCGCCCGAACACATCATGCGCTGGCCTTCCCCTTGGAGTGTAGGCTTTCCGGGATGGCATCTCGAGTGCTCGGCAATGAGCGAAAAATATCTCGGAGAGGAGTTTGATATACACGGGGGCGGGATGGATCTGATATTTCCCCACCACGAATGTGAATTGGCTCAAAATGTCGCTTCACGTGGCAAGGGCGGTGTCAACTACTGGGTGCATAACAACCTGATTACCATCAATGGTCAGAAGATGGGCAAGTCCAAAGGCAATTTCATCACCCTCGAAGAGTTGTTTGCGGGTAAACACGAAGCCCTGGACCAGCCCTATTCGCCTATGACCATCAGGTTTTTCATCCTTCAGGCACATTACAGGAGCACTCTGGATTTCAGCAACGAGGCTTTGCAGGCTGCAGAGAAGGGACTCAAACGTCTTATGCAGGCAGCTAAAGATGTCCGTTCACTCAAACATTCGGCCGATGCTCCGGTACTGAAACAGGTGGCTACAATTAATGAAGAGATCTACGAGGCGCTGCTTGATGATATGAACACACCTATAGCTCTCTCCTCTCTTTTCGAGGCGGTGAAGATTGTAAATGGTGCAAAAGATAGAGGCGAGGTGCTCAATGATGCCGATTACGATACACTTACCAAACTTTTTACGGAGATTGTATCGGATGTGATGGGTTTGACTGATGACCGTCAGGACTCAACTGCAGAGTCGGTCATAAGTGGTCTCATGGATATGGTCATTGAGCGTCGCAATGCAGCAAAAGCTGCAAAGAATTGGGCTGAAAGCGACCGGATCAGGGATGAGCTCAAAGCGATCGGGATCCAGATCAAGGATACCAAAGAGGGTACCGAGTGGGAGCTTACCAAATAATATTATAACAACTCCACTCTCTGCTTTGCTACAGGTATGCCAAGCTGGTCACGGTATTTGGCAACCGTACGTCTGGCAACCTTGTAACCCTTTTCCGAAAGGGCTTCAACTATGCTCTCGTCCGTCAGTGGAGAGGTTTTGTCCTCGTTGTCGATAATCCGGACAAGTACATTTTTAATCTCGCGTGTGGAAACTTCCTCTCCATCTTCATTGAGAAGGCCTTCGGAGAAGAAATATTTCAGCGGAAAGATACCGAAATGAGTCTGTATATATTTGCAATTGACCACTCTGGAGATGGTAGAAATGTCGAGATTGGCCTTTTCGGCAATGTTGCGGAGCACCATTGGCTTGAGTTTGGTCTCATCACCTTCCATAAAGTATTCCCTCTGGAAGTCGATTATGGCGTTCATTGTGTTCTGCAGTGTGTTTTGACGCTGCTTTATAGCTTCGATGAACCATTTTGCATCGTCGAGTTTCTTTTTAACAAAGGTGACGGCCTCCTTACCTGCTTTGGTGTTTGCATTTGAGCCCTTTATCAGCATATCTGCGTAGCGTCTGTTGACTCTGAGCTCGGGTATTGAGTATCTGGGCATTGACATTACCAGTTCACCATCTCGGAGTTCCAGGATAAAATCGGGGATCACCTGTTGGGTTTGCTCCGAATAGGAATCATCGATCTGTCCGCCGGGACGGGGATTAAGGCGCTGTATCTCTTCTATGGCCTCTTTTAGTTCATCACTGGAGATACCCAGCCGCGACATGATCTTGGGATAGTGTTTTCGGGAGAATTCGTTGAAATAGTCCCGGAGAATGGTCTCGGCAAGTTGTTGGGAGGGGGTTTGATTCTTTGCAGCAATTTGTAATAGAAGACATTCCCTAAGGTCTCTTGCGCCAACGCCTACAGGCTCAAACTCCTGTATTATGAAGAGGATCTCCTCAAGTTCATCTTCAGTGGTTTCAATACCCAGACGGAAGGCGATATCATCCGTAAGAGAGTCCAGATCGCGCCTGAGGTAGCCATCATCCTCAAGCATTCCTATCATGAAGGTGGCAATTTGCCTCTTCCTCTCGTCCAGAGAGCAGAAACCGAGTTGTTTTATAAGATTCTGGTGAAAACTTTCCTGGACGGAGAATGTGTTGTATTGAGGCTTGAGGTCCTTACCCTGATTATTGACATGAAGTTTGTATGAGGGTGTAGGATCATCCCTATCGTATGAGTCCAGGGCAACATTCGCTGTCTCCTCTTCCTCGGATTCAGGTATGACTTCATCCAGGACGGGATTCTCTTCAATTTCCCTCTGTATCTTTTGCTCCAGTTCCAACATGGGAAGCTCCAGAAGTTTGATGGTCTGAATCTGGAGCGGCGAGAGCTTTGTGGTCTGTGTCTGTTGTAATGTCTGCTTTAACATTTCATAACAAAGGTAATAATTTTTCCATCGTTTTGACAATTTGGTTATCTTTGAGCCGTAATATCACGGAGTAATGAGCACTTATCGTAAATGTGTCTCTATTTATAATAACAATGCAACAATGACGCGATTCATTAAAAAAATGTTTTTCGTCCTGACGCTCTTGTCGGGAATTTCAACTGCAGCATTTTCACAGTCGGATCTTGTTTCCTGGAAAATTGCCTCGGAGGCTACCGGCGACAAAACGTTCGACATAAAAATAACGGCCTCCATTGCCCCCGGATGGCATATGTACGATATGGGACCCTATGAAAACGGTCCTAATGCCACAACTTTCATCTTTACTCTTCCCAAGGGCGTGACAAAGGTGGGGGAAATAAGTTCCATCGAGAAACCCATCAAGGTAGATGACCCGATGTTCGGTATGCTGATCGGCTACTATGAAAAGAGTGTAACTTTTGTCCAGAAGGTGAAACTTGCAGTTCCGAAAGCTACCGTAGAGGTGGAAGTGGAATGGATGACCTGTGATAATACCAGTTGTACTCCTCCGGACGACCATACCATGACAGTGGAACTGCTCTTACCCTCCGCAGCCTCCGTGCAGCCGGAGTCTGCTTCAGCAGATCAGGAGCTCGCCTCATTAGAGGAAGATTCCGAAACAATTGCGGATGAAGCCTCCTCAGCTGATACTGAAGTTCAGATATCGGTTCCCGAAAAAGCTACCAGAGGAGGTTCGCTCTGGGCAATGATCATTGAGGCTATCCTTTGGGGATTTGCAGCACTATTGACCCCCTGTGTTTTCCCCATGGTGCCGATGACGGTATCATTCTTCATTAAGGGTTCCGAGGACAAGGCAAGAGGCAGGTTCCGTGCGATAATGTACGGTGTGTTTATTGTGCTGCTCTATACAGTTCCCATTGCGGCTATAATCATCATAACACGTTTAGTAGGAGGAGACGCAGTTACTGCGGATATCTTCAACTGGTTGGCCACCCACTGGCTGCCCAATATCCTCTTCTTCCTGGTATTCATGGTCTTTGCGGCCTCTTTCTTTGGTGCCTTCGAGATAGTGATGCCGAGCAAGTTGGTCAACAAAAGTGATCAACAGGCAAGTAAGCGTCAGGGGTTGGGTGGAGTATTTTTCCTCGCCCTTACTCTTGTGCTTGTATCTTTCTCTTGCACAGGTCCCATAGTAGGTACAGTACTCATAAAGTCTACGGCAGGTGAATTCTGGACCCCGATTATCACTATGCTGGCTTTCTCTTTGGCTTTTGCGCTTCCATTTATGATCTTTGCCCTCTTCCCTTCATTGCTGGGCAATATCCCCAAAAGCGGGGGATGGCTCAACTCCGTTAAGGTGGTACTTGGATTCATTGAGGTGGCGCTCGGATTTAAGTTCCTCAGCGTTGCCGATCAGGTCTACCACTGGAGACTCCTCGACAGAGAGGTTTATCTTGCGATCTGGATTGTCTGCTTTACATTGTTGGGATTCTACCTGCTCGGCAAGCTCAAGTTCAAGCACGATAGCGACCTCAAGCATATAAGTGTTGTTCGCCTTGTACTCGCGATAGCATCCTTCAGCTTTGTGGTATATATGATCCCTGGTATGTGGGGTGCGCCTCTCAAGGGTCTGTCCGGCTACCTGCCGCCTATTGGGACTCAGGATTTCGTGATACCTACGGATGGAAGCCGTGCTCCCCGGACGGGGGCAGAGAGCACCTATACTGTCAAGTACGGAGACTTTCTCAAACTTCCTCACGGATTGAATGGCTTTTTTGATCTCGAGGAGGCGCAGGCTCACGCCGAAAAGGTCGGCAAACCGGTGTTCGTGGATTTTACAGGCCACGGATGTGTCAATTGCCGTGAGATGGAGGCGAGGGTATGGAGTGATCCTAGGGTATTGGAGATTCTCAAAAGGGATTATGTCATTTGTGCCCTTTATGCAGATGACAAAAAACAGGTGCCCGAAGAAAATTGGGTTACAAATGACAATGGCAAGGTACTCAAGACACTCGGTAAGATAAACTCTTATTTTGCACTGACACGATACGGAGTCAATGCTCAGCCTTATTATGTCCTGGAGGACAACAACGGCAGACAGCTGGTGGAGCCCCGTGGCTACAACCTCGATGTAGAATCCTTCATCATTTGGCTAGAAGAGGGAGTCAAGGCATACAAAAGTAACGAACAACTTTAGTTGACATTATATGAAACGATGAGTCAGACACCTTTAAAGATTGATGTAAAGCAGGTGATTGCTGCTAAAAGTCAGTCACTGGCGAAGAGACTTCCGGGATTTGTAATCAACCGGATAAAAAAACTTGTCCATCAAGATGAGATCAATGAGATTCTCTCACTCTATGGACACTATGAGGGAGTGGAGTTTGCTACGCACGTACTGGCGCATCTGGGCATCACATACACTCCTCACGGAATGGAGAAGATCGATCCCGCAGGTAGGTATATTTTTGTCTCCAACCACCCTCTGGGCGGACTGGACGGTATGGTGTTGATTTCTCTTATCGGTACAATCTTTCCTGATATCAAATTTGTTGTAAATGATTTCTTGATGCATGTAAAGCCATTCGAACCGCTTTTTATTCCGGTAAACAAAGTAGGAAAGATGAGCCGTGAATATGCACAGATGATCAACGATACTTATTCGTCAGATTCTCAGATACTCTATTTCCCTGCGGGACTTTGTTCGAGGAAAATCAAAGGAAAAATTACGGATACCCAGTGGCAGACCAATTTCCTTAAAAAGGCCGTTGCACATAAAAGAGATATTGTACCTATATTTTTTTCGGGACGGAATTCCAATTTCTTTTATACTCTGGCGAAGATCAGAAAATTTCTCCGCATCAAATTCAACATCGAGATGCTTTTCCTTCCCCATGAATTATTCAAACAAAAAAATAGCAGTTTTGAAATCTGGTTTGGTGACCCGATACCCATCGGGAGCATCACTCCGGATAAATCGCTGCGAGAATGGACTGACATCATAAGAGAAAAAGCCTATGAAGCCAATAATTCAACCGGTGGATCGTAAACTGATAATTGACGAACTTACTCCGGACAAATACATTAGAGATACCAACAGGGGTGGTAATATGCTCTATGACGTAACAGCATCAGATTCTCCCAATATCATGCGAGAAATAGGGCGTCTGCGTGAAATCTCCTTCCGTAGTGCCGGCGGAGGCACCGGCAAGGATGTAGATATCGATGAGTACGATACTGACCCCGAAAATCCCTACAGGCAACTGATAGTTTGGGATCCCGAACAGATGGAGATAGTTGGCGGTTACCGTTATATAGATTGTTCAGGTGGCCTGGACCCCGTCAAAATGGCCACAAGGGAGCTTTTTAATTTTTCAAAACGCTTTGTCAAGGATGTACTGCCTTATACCATTGAGTTGGGGCGCTCCTTCGTGCAGCCGCTCTACCATCGTCTGAACCTCAAACGTAAGGGTATCTTTGCACTGGACAATCTTTGGGATGGTCTTGGGGCACTTACCGTAAAGTATGACACTCACCGCTATTTCTTCGGCAAAGTGACGATGTACTCCACTTATAATGTCAAGGCGCGTAACATACTGCTTTACTTCCTTCACCATTTTTTCCCCGACAAAGAGTCACTGGTAACTCCCATAGAACCTCTCGACACCGATGCATCCAATCCTTACTACGCCTCTCTTTTTGAAGGAATGGAGTATAAGGAGGCTTACAAAGAGCTAGTAGTCCGTCTCAAGGAGATGGGTGAGATGATACCTCCGCTCATCAACTCTTATATGAGTCTTTCACCGAGCATGCGCGTGTTCGGAACCTCGGTCAATAAAGATTTCGGTGGAGTGGAGGAAACCGGTATCCTGATGAAGATTGAAGATATCTATCCCGAGAAGATTGAGCGGCATATTGCATCGCTCAGGTTGCTTCGGGATAAAATCAAAGAGAAATATCGCTGGTGGAGACGTTAGGATATCCGATCTGCTCTCTTACGATAAATACTGAAGGGTATCTGCCGCTTATTTGAGCTGCAAATCGTTGCGCCTCATATTTGGTGCGGAAGTCACCTACAGTCACCTTGAAGTAGGGATTGACGTGGCTGAGGTATACCCTTATATGGGGGAATTCTCTTACAAACTGGTTGGCTATGGCCTCGGAGCGTACTCTTGCGTTCTGGCTGTTGTCAAAATAGATTCTGATGCGATAGCCGGTAATCTTGCGCTCGGAGTTAGTATTGATGTGGTTCAGGAGTGCATAGCGAAGGGTGCCGGATTGTCTTATGACAGCCGTACCTCCACCGGGAGAGGACTCGTTGAGCAGTAAAAATATCTGTTTGCCTGCAAGTAAGGTGTCAATCTCTATTTCCGATCTGACATTGATAGTGGTGTCTTGCGGGATAAATTGATTCTGCGCCCATAGATTGATCGATGAGATACAGAGGAGTATTGCCAGTGTGGAAATTATTTTTTTCATAAGGAGTTCATTGGGATTGTGAGTCAGGTGAAGTGGGTTTAAAGACGCGGATCAGGTCGCCGAGTACGACTCCTTTTCCGGTAAGTTTTTTTCTGATCCCTCCGGAAAATACTATATGGTAGTCCACCGTCATATTTTCAACATCTATATTTTCACCTGAAAAACCGCCCGATGCAAGGACGGAGAGAGGATTGAGCAGTTCCGTGGCGATCTTCCATTTTAAGGAGTCCTCGCTATGAGCGGGAATGATAATATTATCTTCGGATGCCAGTAGTGCGAATGGTTGGCCGTTGCCGCTATAAATGGTGGCCTCAAGGTCTTTTGCCGTAAAGGTGGTAGGAGTTGGGTTGGCTACTTCAATTATCAGGGTGAGAGTAGCGCTGACACTTCCTTTTCCAAATGAGATGTTGTCGATTTTTTCTATATCGTAGGATCTGAACTCAAGCTTTTTATAGTCCTGGCAGCCGGTAAACAGCAGCCAGGTTGAGAGCAAAAGCAGTATGTTGCGCAATAATTTGTATCTCATATCAGCCCTTTTATTTTCGCAAAGATATAAAAAACTTATCTTTGTAATGGAAAATCCCCATTGCACCAATAATCAGACATGAGAGATAGCAAATTTCATTCCGTCAAACCGATAACCGACCCTGCAAAGCCACAGTTGTACATCGAGACCTATGGTTGCCAGATGAATGTCAACGATAGCGAGGTGGTACTCTCTGTGATGCAGGATGCCGGTTATTCACTTTGCGAGAAGATGGAGGATGCCGATGTAATACTTGTAAACACTTGTTCTGTAAGGGAAAATGCCGAGCAGAGGGTTTTCGGGCGTCTGGACCTGTTTCGTTTGGAAAAGAAACGTCGTCCGGAAATCGTGGTAGGTGTTATCGGATGCATGGCGGAACGTCTCAAGGATCAATTGTTTGACTATCCGGTAGTGGATGTGGTTGCCGGTCCGGATGCTTACCGCGACCTTCCCCGTCTTGTGGCGGCAGCAAAAACGGGTACGGGCCAAATCAATGTACATCTATCCCATGAGGAAACATATGAGGACATTTCGCCGGTGAGGATGGACCGCAACGGCGTAAGTGCATTCATCTCAATTATGAGAGGTTGCAATAATGTCTGTTCCTACTGCATAGTTCCCTTTGTACGCGGAGCGGAACGAAGCCGTGACCCGCAAAGCATCATCAGAGAGGCGGAGTCCCTCATTGCCAACGGTTATAAGGAGATAAATCTTCTCGGACAAAATGTGGATTCTTACCTTTGGCTGGACCCTCACAACCCCTCTCGCCAGATCAACTTTGCACGCTTGTTGGAGCAAGTGGCACTGATAGATCGGAAGGTAAGAGTGCGCTTTTCCACTTCTCATCCCAAGGATATGAGCAACAGTGTACTCTACACCATGGCGATGTATGACAATATCTGCAAACACATTCATCTCCCCGTTCAATCGGGCAACAATGCCGTGCTGGAGAAGATGAACCGCAAATATACCCGTGAAAACTATCTGGAGCGCATAGATAAGATTCGCAAAATACTTCCGGATTGCGCCATAACAACCGACGTGATAGCGGGATTTTGTTCCGAGACGGAGCAGGATCATCTTGAAACCCTCTCCATTTTGGAAGAGGTGCAGTTTGACGGTGCTTTCATGTTCCAATATTCCGAAAGACCCGGTACAAGAGCTGCAAGACAATTCAAAGACGATGTTCCACTTGAGGTCAAGACTGCTCGTCTCAACCAAATTATCGCCTTGCAGAATGAGATATCACTGCGTAATAACCAATATACGGTGGGTTGCGAATACCGGGTGTTGATAGAAGGAACTTCCAAACGTTCAGAAGAGGAACTGATGGGTCGTACCTCCCAGAACAAGACCTGCGTCTTCCCCGCCGCAGGCCATAAAGCCGGTGACTTTGTCAGAGTGAAAGTGCTCTCCTGCACCTCGGCAACTCTGATTTGCGAGATAATTTCTTAAAAATCAACATATATGAAACGCATTATCCTTCCTCTTTTCATCTGCCTTTTGTTCGTCGGTTGCGGTCACAAAAAGCAGGTTGATCTGATTGTAATCAACGCCAATATCTATACTGTCAATGAGGGTTTTTCCAAAGCGCAGGCATTTGCCGTCCATAACGGCAAATTTGTAGCCGTTGGCTCCACAAGATATATCAAGGCTGACTACAAGTCGGACAATGTAGTCAACCTCAGGAATAGTCTGGCCACCATTTATCCGGGCTTTAATGACTGTCACGCCCATCTCACTTCGCTTGGGTATGCCTTGCTCAAAGTAAACCTGAGAGGTGTCACATCTTATGCAGAAATGGTGGAACGTCTCCAAAAAGCGCAGCAGGAGCATAATCTGACCTGTGTGTTGGGGGAAGGATGGGATCAGAACGACTGGACGGATGACAGATCTATGCCCACATATCATCGTCTCAATGAAGCTTTTCCCGACATCCCGGTAATCCTCACGAGGGTGGATTATCACGCAACTTTGGCAAACCAGGCAGCCATTGAGCTCGCAGGAATGAAGGACAACGGCACGGGCCTCTTTATGGAGGGTTCAGGAGCTCAACTTGGAAATATCACGCCCAAATACAGTGATCAGGAAGTTGCCAACATCATCCTCACCGCACAGGAAAAATGCTTCGCCGCAGGCCTTACTTCCATCTCATCTATGGGCGAGTCGCTCAGAAATCTCCTGATATTGGACTCACTATCCGATAACGGTCAACTGAAATTGCGTGTAGATGCATATCTCTCGGCCTCAAGGGCAAATATGGAGCACTTCACCTCTCCTTATCGCAATGACCGACTACGCATTGCAGGCCTTAAACTATTTCAGGACGGAGCTCTCGGCTCCAGAGGTGCTCTCCTGCTCGAACCCTATTCTGATGCTCCTAAAACTCGTGGCATACATGTCACCGGTGACGAAACATTCCGCTCATGCCTTCAGTGGGCTGACGAGCATGGATTCCAGGTGGCTACACACGCAATCGGGGATGCAGCCAACCGTTATGCGCTCGATATGTATGGTGAAATCCTCAAAGGAGAGAATGATCGCAGATGGCGTATCGAACATGCACAGGTGGTAAATCCGGCAGATATGGACAAATTCGGGAAATTCTCAATCATACCCTCCGTACAGCCGACTCATTGCACTTCCGATATGTTTTGGGCAGCAGAACGTTTGGGTGACAGGATTGAACACGCTTACAACTTCAAACAACTCATGGACCGGCTCGGATGGATTCCTACAGGCACCGATTTTCCGATAGAGGACGTCAGTCCCATCAAGACATTCTTTGCGGCGGTATTTCGCAAAAATCTCGATTATCTTCCCGAAGAGGGATTCCGTATGGATGAAGGCTTGACAAGAGAGGAAACTCTGCGTTCAATGACCTGTTGGGCAGCAAAAGTCTCTTTTGAAGAGGATGTAAAGGGGAGTATTGAGCCCGGAAAATATGCAGACTTCATCATCACCGACAGAGACATCATGACCGTCAGTGAACGCGAAATCCTCTCCACAAAAATTATCCGCACCTATGTGGGAGGGGAATTGGTATTCAAATAATCAGATTTTGTCGCCGTAAGCGAGGTCGCCCGCATCGCCCAATCCGGGGACGATGTAGGACTTGTTGGTAAGTTCTTCGTCTATGGCTGCCGTCCAGAAAGTCGTCTTCTTGTGGGGAAGATTCTTGGAAAGATAGTCTATGCCGTATTTTGACGCGACGGGACATACGAAGTGCGTGTGTATCGGAGTACCGCTCTCCAGCAATCTATCATAAGCCAGTACCGCAGATGCGCCGGTGGCAAGCATGGGGTCGGAAATAATCACGATCTTATTCTCTACCGACGGGGTGCTGGCATATTCGAGTTGGATAGAGAATTTGTTGTCCTTGCCGTACTTGCGGTATGCGGCGATAAAGGAGTTTTCAGCTTTGTCAAAGTAGTTGAGAAGGCCCTGATGCAGCGGAAGACCGGCCCTAAGAATGGTGCTGAGCACTATCTTGTCGTTAGAGAGATTGCAATTGGCTATTCCCAGAGGGGTTTCCACCTCTTTAGGGGAATAAGTGAGGGTTTTGCTGATCTCGTAAGCAAAGATTTCGCCAATCCTTTCAAGATTTCTGCGGAAACGCATACTGTCTTTCTGAATAACTACGTCCCTAATTTCCGCAATATAGCGGTTAAGGAGGGAGTTTTTTTCGCCTAGGTTAATGATTTTCATATGCAGTGGTCGTTTTGTTTATACTCGACTACTAAGTTACAAATTTTCGTCGGAAAAACTATAAAATTTGTTTTTTGAAATGATAATGTGGTCGGTAAGAGAAATATCGAACAATGCAGCAGCATCACGCAGGGCTTCTGTCTGACGCATATCTTCACCGCTCGGTCTGGGGTTGCCGGAAGGGTGGTTGTGTACCAGTATTATGCCGGTAGCAAGGTGTTCTACGGCCTTTTTGACGATGATTCGGATGTCAAATATGGTGGAACTGATACCGCCCTGGCTGACTCGTTCCTTGCCTATGAGACGGTTGGAACGGTTGAGGTAGAGTACCCAACACTCTTCGTGAGGAAGATTGCTGATAATTGGCGACATAATGCCGTTTACCTGAATTGAGCTATGAATTTGCGGCATCGGCTCGGGAATTTCCACGGCCATTCTTCTTCCGAGTTCGAATGCTGCAAGGATGGAGAGAGCCTTGGCCTGACCGACACCGTTGATTCTCATCAGTTGCTGTGCCGTAAAAGTTGAAAGGATGTTGAGGCTGTTTCCCGCCTTCAGGAGAATCTCTCTCGAGAGATCTATTGCGTTGAGGTTTGCGTGGCCGGATCTTAGCAGGATTGCGATCAGCTCCGCACAGGTGAGGGCAGAAGCCCCTTTGGACATCAATTTCTCACGTGGTCTCTCTTCTGCATGCAATAATTTGATGTTCTTTGTCATAAATTGTTCCTTAACGATATAAAAAAAACTTTCCAAAGATTGGAAAGTTTTCTTTACTTCATATGTCAAAAAGACAATTTATATACCGGTTTTTACAAATCTCAGGTTGGGGTCCACCACTTCAAACAGGAGTTTTTCTCCGCTATCGCTTTCAAAGCGGATAGTCCATTTTCCGCTCAGCCGGTCGGTGGGAGAGAAAGCGGAACTGTTGGTGTAAGAAGTCCTGGTGAGTTTAATGTCACCTGAATAGGTGCCTGGGAATGCCTCATAATTTAGCTTATCGTACCCGTAATAAGCTTCGGTGTAACTCATACTGCCGTGTAGTTTATCGGCACAAATGCGCAGTCTTTTCCCATTGACCTCATAAGGTACGCCTCTTAGATTAAAGCTTACATTGGAATAGCAGTGATCTCCCATTTTATCAAAATCGACTTCGACCTTAAAAGTCAATAACAGATTCAACTTACCCTCTTTTTCAGAAATAAAAGTAAGAGTGGCTTCCTCTGGAAATACTAAATTTTGGTAGGTATTCTTCGGCACATCCCAACTCCCGACACCTATTTTCTCACAAGAAATGGTTCCCATCATAATAAGAGCCATTACGAATATCAATCGAGTTTTCATGGCATTAATTGTTTAAAAGTAAATTATTTTGATGTTTGTGAGATAAAGGTTGTTAGTACTATGCAATAATAATAATAAGCAAAAAAAATGCCATCAAACATCTCAGATCCACATAGTTGCAATGCATTTTAGCTTCCTGAGGCGGTAGGATAAACGGCTTTTGGCAGGGTAGAACAGAAACTTTTGGGCATAAAAAAACCTTTCCGGCCGGAAAGGTTCTTTATTTTTTATCTCAAAAAGATCTTTATGAAAGGCTATTCACATGAAGAGCGATGCCGCTCTTGAGATTGGCTGCTTTGTTCTTGTGAATAACGTCAATCTTGGCCAGTTTGTCAATCATCGCAAACACTTTGGGCAATGAAGCCTCTGCTGCTGCTTTGTCGGTTGTGTTGCGAATTGCCTTGATGGCGTTTCTTGTGGTTCTTGCATAATACCTGTTATGCAATCTGCGTTTCTCGCTTTGACGGTAACGCTTTTCTGCTGATGCGTGGTTTGCCATTATTATACTTTTTTATTTTTTGTGGTAGTGGGTAGGGGAATCGAACCCCTATTGCAAGAATGAAAATCTTGAGTCCTAGCCGTTAGACGAACCCACCATGGCTCCCCGTTTCTATTTTTTGGGGAGTGCAAAGATATAAAGAATTTTTACGATTGCAAATTTTCTCTAACAATTACTCTCCTTTGCTCCACTCAAAAGAGGAAATAATATACTCAACCTGACGCAGATAATTTCGTTTTTCGTATTTGGGAGCATATACGAATCCTTCTAACACCACAACATTTTTGTTGTCGGGAGATACATAAGTGTGGGAAACGAACGGGCCGCCCATAAAGTCGTTATGGGTATCCCAGAGCCCCCTCATTTCGATAAATTGAAGGCCGTTGTACTCCTTAACTACAAAGCCCGGCTTGGCTGTAGGATGAGTAATCATGTAACTGTTTTCCGAGGTTGCAGGTACATTTTCCTTGAGAAATTCATCTCTTCTGGCTACGAGATATTCCGGAGTAAGCTGCCATTCGCCTTGATATGGGAATGTATAGACAAATATGCCCTGATTGGTGTAAGATGTTTCGTAGGAGATCCAGAAAAAATTATTGGTATGCATCTTTTCCGTATAATCCCTCGGGAAATCGGGGGAACCACCCATCACAGCGGTGACATATTTCTTCAGAGTAGGGTTTGCATGGTTTTTAGCATTTTGTATAACGCGGTTACGCTCTGCATTCTCATAATAGGAAAGAAGTTTATCGGCATTTTCGCTAATCATTTTTGCTGCATTTTCTGCCTCTTTGGCATAGATGGAGACCATAATCTGCGATTTTGCCCATATATCGCGACTTACTCTGATACGGTCAGTGGAGACCGTGTCGGAAATGACAATGTTGAGGAGGTTGCGGTGAACCTGAAATACCTTATTGAATGACTTTGGAGGCACATTGAAAAGGTTATAGGTAGGCTCTTTCTGTGGTAGATAGGCATATTCGGCAGCAAGAATGCTCCTGATGGTGGTGCCAGGCTCGGATTCCCAATGGGTCCTGGGGGATATGACGGCAATTTCTCCGGCCTTACCGCTCGCCGGGGGAAGTATCCTGCCGGGCTGATCATTACAAGAGGTAAGTGCAGTGAAGACAAATGCCACCATTGCATATAGAATCAGAGTGGTAAGGTTTCTTGTTTTCATGGTGATATAATGTTATGTGAATAATCCTCGTATGTCATTGCCGAAGGCGAGTATCATAAGGGCGATCAGCAGGATCATGCCTATTGTCTGAGCCACCTCCAGTACCTTATCGCTGGGTTTGCGGCGGGTGATTATCTCAATGAGAAGGAATAGGATGTGACCGCCGTCCAATGCCGGTATGGGCAGTAGATTAAGCACTCCGAGCATTATGGAGAGCATTGCGGTAAGGTTCCACACCCTGTACCAGTCCCAGCTGCCGGGGAATATCTTGCCAATGGCAATGAAACTGCCTACCGACTTGTAGGCCTTGGTTTTAGGGGAAAATATCAGCCCGAGTTCCCTGATATAATTGGTGATGTTGTTCCATGCTTTTTTACAACCCGCGGGAATGGCGGTAAAAAAGTTGTAATCGTGACTTGTGATGGTGAAAAATTTGGTCAAGTCGGTATCCAGCATTACCTGGATCATACCCGCCGAATCGACCTGAAGGGGTATATCCATCAAATCACCGCTCCTGCTAACTGTAGCAGAGACTGTGCTTTCCTTGTGACGGAGCAACTCCTTGCGTATTTCCTGCGCAAGGAACATAGACACAGAATCGATACCTTTGACTTCGTCGCCTATTTCAAGCCCGGAATCGGCATTGATGGAGCCCTCGGTAAATCCGCCAACCACAAATGGGAAGGCGAGGTCAAACATTCCGGGAGTATTGAGTATCGCTGCAATGTACTGCGGATCGATCTTGATAGTCAATGTGTCGTTACCACGGAGGACTCTCGCCTCTTCTGCCTGTGCACGAACCATATCGACCTGCAGCATCGCAAAGTCTTCTACCGGAACTCCGTCAAAGTCGAGAATCCTGTCACCGTTTCTAAAGCCTATTTCGTACGAAAGGTCATTGACGGCAACGCCATAAATTGCATCTTCATTGCGTAGATATTCGTCGCCCCATACATTCATAATGGCTCCGTAGAGCAATACGGCAAGAATGAAATTGAACAGCACCCCGCCAAACATTATGAAAAACCTCTGCCAGGCAGGTTTTGTGCGGAACTCGTAGGGTTGGGGAGGGAGTTTCATCGCCTCCTTGTCCATTGACTCGTCAATCATTCCGGCGATAGCGCAATAGCCTCCCAGAGGAAGCCACCCTATGCCATATTCCGTATTCTCGGGATGACGTCTCCAGTCATCTTCTGGTAAAGTGCTTACATCTATTTTATTGTTTCCCTTATGAGTTGGGAGATTTTTCGAGAAAAATTTGAATCTCCATTTACCGTCGATTTTCTTGGCGCGCAGAATGGAAAATTTAGGGTTAAAAAAGAGGTAGAATTTGTTCACCCTGGTCTTGAAAAGTTTTGCAAATATGAAGTGTCCTAATTCGTGAACCAGCACCAGAATAGAGAGTGCAAAAATCACCTGGACAATTTTGATCAGTACAACCATATAATGTGTTATCTATTTCGTCAGTGTTTGTTTTGAATAATTTGTTCTGCTGCTTCCCTTGCTGCAAAATTTGTGCAATATATATCATCCAGCGTGGGTTTTGCAATAAATTGAACCTTTGCAACTGCTTTGCTGATGATATCCGGTATCTCCATAAATCCGATTTCCTCTCTCAGGAAGGCTTCGACTGCAATCTCATTGGCCCCGTTCATCGCGCAGGTGGCATTTCCTCCGCGGCGGAGAGATTCTTCCGCAATGGCCAGACAGGGAAACCTCTTCCTGTCCGGTCGAAAGAAGGTTAGTTCAGCCAATTCATCAAAACTGATCCTTGGAGTATCCAGAGGGATGCGGTAGGGATAGGAGAGGGCATACTGGATCGGCAGCCGCATATCGGGTGAACTGAGTTGCGCCATAACGCATCCATCCTCAAATTGAACCATGGAGTGAATGATGCTCTGCGGGTGGATTACCACCTCTATCTTCTCCGGATCCATATCAAAGAGCCAGTGTGCTTCTATCACTTCCAGCCCTTTGTTCATCAGAGTGGCAGAGTCAAGCGTTACCTTGGAACCCATCTTCCAACGGGGATGCTTAAGGGCTTCATCGGGGGTAACTTTGTATAGCTCCTTAGTGGGAGTATGGAGAAAAGGCCCTCCCGAGGCTGTCAGCAGGAGCTTCTCCGGTTTGGTTCTCTCCCCTTGCAGCGCCTGAAATATGGCGGAGTGCTCGGAGTCCACCGGAATTATAGGGCTGCCGTACTCCGCTGCCAACGACATGATAATCTCTCCGGCGGCAACCAGCGTCTCTTTATTGGAGAGTGCTATTACCTTACCGGCCTTTATTGCAGAAATTGTGGGTTGTAAGCCGCTGAATCCCACCATCGCGGTGACAACTAAATCCACAGTGGAACTTTGGACCAGGTCGCAAATGGACTCCATCCCTTGGAAAACCTTTATATAGTGAGGTGCAAGTGCACTCTTGACTTCCCCATATTTCGAGGGGTTGCATATTACCACATTATTGGGTTTGAATCTGATAGCCTGCTCTATCAGCAGCGTGCTGTTGTTGTTGGCAGTAAGCAAATCCACCTCGAAGAGATCGCTATTACGCGAAATTACATCGAGGGTTTGTTTGCCGATAGATCCGGTGGATCCAAGTACGGCTACTGATCTTTTGCGTTGCTCCATATGTTAAAACTTAATGTAGAGGGTGGGGTCAACTGCCTCGCCCTTGTGCCAGAGCTCAAAGTGAAGGTGGCTGCCGGTGCTGAGTTTACCGGTATTGCCCACCATTGCGACAGGGGTGCCGGCCTTAACCTTGTCTCCACTGCTCTTGAGTAACTGCTCATTATGCTTGTAAACGGATATGATGTCGTGGCTGTGCTGTATTTGGAGGGTATATCCGGTGTCATCGCTCCATCCTGCGGATATTACCGTACCATCAAGCACGGAGTGTACTATAGTACCGGTCTGAGCAGCGATATCTATATATGGATGACCTGTTGCTTTGTTGTATCCTTCGGTAATTATTCCGCTAACGGGGGTAAAGAAGTGCAGCCCCTCGATCTGTTCTATCTCTTGCCTCCTGCCTGAGACACTGTACTGCTCACGGCGAAGCACTTCCTCTCTGAGGAGCGAATCGCTGCGAAAATAGAGATCACTCAGACTTTCGTCTATCAGAGGTACCTCTTTTATAAGTCCGAGTGAGTCAGGCGTAAGAGGCTTCTTACCGGTGACAATCCTTTGAATATTCGCTACCTGGAATGCCCACATCTCCACTGTTCTCTCAAGGGAATCGAGTTTTATGGCGTTTTCCACCGCCATCCGTCTGGTCTCAGGTGAAGGATAACCGGGAATAGTCTGCCTTATAAAAGTACGCGAAGTAAGCAGGTAAGTCCCTGCCATGATAGCCAGCAATACCAGGATAGTAATCAGTATAATGTTGATTTTTGATGTTCTAAATGAGAAGAGCTCCTTGTGTGAGTCATCATGGATTATAGAAAATCTCAACTTTTTGCCGTATTTTTCTTTCTGACGTGCCATAAAACATTAACTTTGCAAAATGAACAGGATTATAGGCATAGATTACGGCAGCAAGCGCACCGGTCTCGCAGTCAGCGACCCGTTGCGCATATTCGCATCAGCCCTTGATACTGTTCCGTCTGCAAAGATAATAGATTATCTTCAAAATTACCTTCAAAATCAAAAGGTGGAACTCTTTGTGGTAGGCTTCCCTCTAAATATGGATAATACCAATTCGCAGTCCGCCCCGTTGGTGCAGGCCTTCATCAATTTGCTCAAGAAAAAATTTCCCTCCATCCCCGTTGTGCTCGAAGATGAACGATTTACCTCAGTGTTGGCCCATAGGGCTATGATAGAGGGAGGAATGAAAAAGTCCGAACGCCGTGATAAGTCCTCTGTAGACAAGATCAGCGCTGCCATCATTCTGCAGAGCTATTTGGACAGAACACAGAAACAACAATGACTAAAATATTACCAATATGATATTACCGATTTACTTATATGGATCCCAGGTGTTGCGTGAAAAGGCTGCAGAAGCAGACCTTGAAGAGCGCGAAGAACTCACAAAGCTCCTGGAAGACATGTATGAAACAATGAAAAATGCCGACGGTTGCGGCCTTGCGGCTCCACAGGTGGGTCGTTCGCTCAGAGTTCTGATCGTGGATGGCAGCGATTTGGCCGACCGCTATCCCGAACTTGCTGATTTCATACGCAAAATGATCAATCCTGCCTTTACTTTTAAAAGTGACGAGATGTGTACTTACACTGAAGGCTGTCTGAGTGTTCCCAATATCGATGCCGATATTGAAAGACCCAAAGTGGTTCGCATCAATTATATCGACGAAGCCTTCCAGGAGAAAGAAGAGGAATTCGACGGCTTTGCTGCGAGGATGTTGCAACATGAGATGGACCATCTTGACGGAGTGGTCTTTACCGACAGAGCTGCTCCGATTCGCAAGAAAATGCTTGGAAGCAAACTCAACAACATCTCCAAAGGAAACGTCACGACATCTTACAGGGTCAAAACAGACAAATTATAGTTATGGGAGCATTTCACGCTTATGATATTCGCGGAATCTATAATGTGGATTTCGACAAATACCTGGCCTACAAGGTGGGTTATTTCATCCCCCTCCTTCTGGAGACGGACAGGGTATTGGTGGGCAGGGATGCAAGAGTCTCTTCACCGGAGATTTTCGAATATGTGGCAAAGGGCATCAACGATGCCGGAGCAGACGTCTACGATCTTGGTCTGAGTACTACTCCCATGGTCTATTTCGGTACGGCGATGCATGGCTTCGGGGCTTCAGTGCAGATCACCGCTTCCCATAATCCGAAAGAGTACAACGGTATGAAAATTTCCCGTGAAAATGCTCTTCCGGTAGGTTTTGACACCGGCCTTTCCACCATACGGCAATGGATTGAGGAGGGCAGAGAGACACCTGTGGCAGGAACTCGCGGTAAGATCATTCCGTTTGACATTTCACAGCAATATATCTCCTTTTTGAAGTCTTGGAAAGAGGATATTTCGGACTTGAAAATCAGCATCGACATTTCCAACGGTATGGCAGCCCTTTTTGCCAAAAAGATTTTCGGAAAGGAACCGGTCTATATTTTCGACGAGTTGGATGGTACATTCCCCAATCACGATCCCAATCCCCTCGTGCCCGAAAATCTCATTGAATTACAGAAATCCGTCATCACTCAGCGTAATGACGTGGGCGTGATATTCGACGGCGATGCAGACAGGGTAATGTTTGTGGATGAGAGGGGCAAATTCATTTCGCCAGATTTGATGATAGCACTTTTGGGTCACTATTTCCTCGAGGATGAGAGATATGCCGGAGCGAAGAAAATTGTGCTTCAGGATATACGCAGTTCCAAGTCAGTGGCGGAATATCTCAAACTTATGGGAGCAGAGGTAGTCACTTGGAAGGTAGGCAGGGCATTTGCCGCTCATAAACTTCGTGAGATTGACGGCCTGTTCGGAGGAGAACTGGCAGGGCATTACTACTTCAAGGACTTTTTCTATTCCGATAGCGGTATTATGGCTGCGATTCTTGCACTTAATGTCATTGCGCGTTTCAAGAGGAAAGGAGTTTCCCTTTCACAGCTGATAGAAAGGATTAACGGCTACTTCAGTTCCGGTGAAATCAACTTTCCCATATCCAAAAAAGAGGATGCGATGATTGCCGTACGTGAGTTATTTAAGTCACAGGAGCGTCCGGTCGCGTCATATGACTTTGACGGTTACAGAGTGGAGTTCTCTCAATGGTGGTTCAATATACGCCCCTCCAATACAGAACCCTACCTCCGTTTTATCTGCGAGGCCACTTCAATGGAGCTTCTCGAGGAGAAAGTGGCACAAGCCCGTGAAGTGATAAAGAATTTTATTTGACAAAAAATGGCTGTTTGTTAGCCGATAACCATTGGCCCCGCACCTACTTGGCGGCTTCGGATACCAACTTTTGGAAGAGTCCGAGGAACAGCGGATTGCCGGCGTTGGTCATAATTTCGGGGTGGAATTGTGTTCCGAAAATCAGTGCACCACCGTCAGCATAACCCTTGAGAGGAGCTACCCTCTCTACTGCTTCGATTATGCCGTCTGCAGATCTGGCAGTCACCTTAAATCCTGCGGGCATCGCTTTAATAGCCTGATGGTGGAATGAATTGACCACGGCTTTGTTGCTGCCCGTTACTTCAGCCAGGATGGAGCCCTTTTCGATGGTGATGGTGTGTGTACCATAATAACCCGGAGTATCACCTTGTCTGTGCTTGACATAACTGCTTTTGACCTGTGAAGGGATGTCCTGATAGAGTGAACCGCCGAAAGCTACACTCATCAATTGCTGACCACGGCAGATGCCCAATACGGGAATACCTTTGGCTACCGCAGCTCTGATCAGTTTTACATCAAATTCATCCCTTTCGGGAGCAATTTGTTCATTGGCTCTAAGAGGTTCTTCGCCATACCATTTTAGCGGGTCAAAGTCTTCACCGCCGGTCATTATAAGGCCGTCGATAGCATTGAGTATAGCCTCTATCTGTGCGTCATCGGTGGTAACGGGTATGATTAAAGGTACTCCACCAGCCATGCGGACGGAGTTGACATAGGTGTTGCCGGCTACATGCGAAGCGCCGCTCCTGTATGAGGAGATGCCGATAATGGGCGATTGTGCCAAAAGTGAGCCTGCAAAGAGCAGGGCAAACAAAAAGATGGAAAAGCGTTTCATATCGTATATGTATTATTATTTGCTTAATCTTGTCCAGGGACCGAATTCTTCGCCCTGTTTGAAGTCAACTTCAAATGATGCGGCCTTCCTGTGGCCCTCTTCAAATTTGAATGTGATCTCAAATGCAGTGCCGTCAGAGCGGAATTTATAGGTATTTCCGCTGACGTGGGCCATTTCGTGTTTCCAGCCCTGTTTGCCAATTGTGATATAGAGTTTGTCCTCCTCGAAAGTTACTCTGGCATCTCCGAAGAGAGGATCCTTGGTATAAATTCCCGTGATAAGTTTTGGATCAGGAGCAGGTTCAACTACTTTTTCGGCGGCAGCCTTAGCCTCTTCTTCAGACTTTTTGGTTGCATTTGCATACCACTCTTTCAGGAAATCCGCATTGTAGTCGTAGTCTTCAAGGTCGAGGCAGAGGTCCACCAGGCGGCGCATCATGGCATAACGGGGTTCAGCCGGTGCCTCGGAGTTGACCTGTACGGTTAGTGCAAGGTTGAATTCCGGCACGAACACGCACAATGTGGTCATTCCCCAGGTGGTGCCTGTGTGAAAATATATGCGTCCCTTTTTGCTTTGCTCAATAAACCAGCAGTGTCCATAGAGAGTGGTTTTGGACTCACTTTGGGAGGTAATGGTGACTCCTCGGTGGAGGTAGTCCATATTTTCCTTGGAAATCAGCTGCTTGTCACCCACTTTACCCCCGTCAAGTTGAAATTGTGCCCATTTGATCAGATCTGTCGGAGGACAGCAGATGGATCCGGCAGGGCCGATGACAGTGAGCCACCAGAGTGCCTGCTCCTCGCCGTATAGAGGATTGATCACCATTTTTCCCTCTTTGGAGATAAATTCGTAAGGGAGTGCTACATTCTGAGCCTCCGCAAATCCCTCACCGTTGATGGTGGATTCATTCATCCCGAGGGGTTCGAAGATGCGTTCACGGATATTGTCTTCCCAGCTTTTGCCGGTCACCTTTTCGATGATTTTTGCAGCAGGGATGAAGGTTATGTTGTTGTATTGGTATGCCCCTCTAAATGTATATGCGGGCTTGATGAGTGACATCATGCTGTAGATGTCGTTCCTGTCGTAGCCCAGATTGGCAATATAGGTGCCCACCTGTCTTCCGATACCCGTCTTGTGGGAAGTAAGGTCCTTGACTTGCAGATGTTCCGTCACCCAGGGATCGTACAATTGAAAGTCGGGGAGTATCTCTTTAACTGTGTTTTCCCAGCTGATAAGTCCCTCTTCCACCAGGGTGGCCAACAGATATGCAGTGAAGGATTTGGTGACCGATCCAATCTGGAATAGGGTGTGGGGGTCCACCTTATCTTGGGGATTGTCGAGGTTTTTGACTCCGAATCCCTTGCAGAGAAGAATTTCCCCATCCTTTTGGATGGAAACGCCCATACCCGGGATCTGCCAGTCGGTACGGATCTGTTCGATATAGGATTCGATGTTGGAAATATCCTCTTGGGAGAGGTTGTTCTGCGCAAAAGAGGCGAGAGGTAGCCACATAAGGGCTACGAGAAGAATTGACAATCGTTTCATCACGGATAGTTTGTTACGGAGGACAAATATAACCATCTTTTGTTTGAAAAAAAATACCTATATTTACAATTATTAACGAATTTGTCACGATATGGGCGGTATATTTAAAAGGTCAGGCAATGGCAAGAGAGATTTTGGCAAGGCCAATCTCATAATATTTCTCTTTGCGCTCGCACATGCGTTGCTCTGTTATCTGCTCCACGACACTTCAGTGGGGGACGGCCTCTTTCTTACTATTCTCACCATTGCGATGGTATTCTGTCTCATACGTTTTTACGGCAGTCCGCTCGACGTATTTCTCGGTTTGGCATTTCTCAGTTGTTTTGCCGGATTCTATTTCGGCACGTCGGTTGGGGATTACCTGCATAAGACATTTCCCGCTTTGGGAGTATTTAATAATATGATAGTGACCTTTGTCACCACAGAAATTCTGGGGCTTGCCATCGTACTGGTAGTTGCCCGAAAAAATCGTTGACATAGATGAAGCGAAAGGGAAACAGATATGTCAATCTTTTGGCGGTGGGAATTCTGGCGCTGATCGTATTGGCTGCGAGGATGATATTCGAATATCTGCTTCCGGTCTTTTCCCAGGGGTCGGGACAATCTTTCTTTTTCACACTCAAGGGGATGCTGAGAAATTATCCGCTCACCCTGTTGATGCTCATTGGGGATTTCATGCTGGTGCGTAGCTTGGTACAATATTTTTCTTACGGTCGCTCATTTCTTGCGCGCACTCTATGGGAGCTGGGAGGCGTGCTCTTCATAGCCTTCGTGGCCGCAATCCTGATGCAACTCACATCTTCGGAGTACCTGGTAGGGGATACCCTCAACCAACAGCTCTTCTTCTCCTTTTTCGTGGCTCTTTTCTTCAATATCCTGGTTACAGTGGTAATAGATCTATTCTCTTACCTCAGATGGAAGAGAAGACGAGAACTTGCGACCGAGGTGAGACTTCGCAGCCAGGCCAACTACCAATACCAGCTGCTGAAAGCGCAACTCAACCCACACTTTCTCTTCAATAGCCTTAATGTGCTCGGCTACCTTATCCACGAGGATCAGGACCGTGCTTCCGATTATGTCAAAAAACTTTCCGATCTCTATCGCTACCAGCTTAGTATGGAGTCGCGACAGACGGTAATTCTGGAGGATGAACTCGACTTTGTCATGCTCTATGTGGGGTTGATCAAAGAGCGTTTCGGCGAAGCTCTCGACGTAAGAATAGATGTGGAGAGCAGGTGGCTCCGCAGCAGGATAGTTCCCTGTAGCATTCAGATTCTCATCGAAAATGCCGTCAAACATAATATTGTCAAGATTTCTGAGCCTCTGGTAATAGAGGTGAAGGTGGAGCAGGAGTACCTGGTGGTTTCCAATCGCATTAATCTTAAAATTGAATCAGGCGAACACTCTGTCGGAGTGGGCCTGGAAAATATAGATAAGCAGTATAGAATTCTGTTTAACTCTCCCATAATCGTAGATGATTCGGATGGGTTTTTCACTGTAAAGATCCCTCTCTTCATATAAAATTCCGCCAATATGACCCTGCTAATCATAGAAGACGAAATTCCCGCACAGATGCAGTTGACCCGCCTCTTGCGCAAATTCTTTCCCGAAATCGAAATGCTCGGCTGTCTCGACTCCATCGTCACTTCACAGGAGTGGTTCAGTTCCAATCCGGCGCCGGATATCATATTGATGGATGTCGAACTCTCGGACGGTAAATGCTTTGAACTTTTCAACAGGGTGAACATCACCTCCAAGGTCATCATCACCACCGCATATGAGGATTATGCGCTGCCCGCATTCAGGACCAAATGCATAGACTATCTGCTCAAACCGATCAGTGAAAGCGAGTTTAAGGCATCAATGGAACGCTGTATTGGTTTTTGTCATGCTGAGGAGGCGCTGGAAAGTGCCGAAGAGGCATACGAACCTGATTATCGCACCAAATTCACCATAAAAATAGGCAATCACATACTTATCGCCGATGTGCACGACATAGCATTCTTCTATTCGGAAAGCAAGGCAACCTATATTGTCACTACCGACCGGAAGCAATACTTCCTGGATTCCAGCCTCGAATCCCTCGAGCAGCAACTTAATCCCAGAGATTTCTTCAGACTTTCGAGAAGCTGCATCACCAGTTTGGCTGCCATCAGCAATATTTCCAAACATTTCAACTCGAGATTAAGGGTGACTCTGGTCCCCGATGTGATTGAGCCGGTGCTCGTTTCTAGAGCGCGAGTGCCATTGCTTATGGAGTGGCTGGATAGGTGAGTGTGTAGTGTGTAGTGGTACGGGTTGTGGGTTACGGGGTGCTTTCCAATCACAAGAACAAAACCCTGAAAGTTTTTTGTTCAACTATCAGGGTTCATTGTCGCCGTAGGCTAGAAAGATTTTTCTATCGAAAGATGGCGTTATAGTTTCCTCCAATCGCAGGGGCGAAAAAGCCCACCACAAGGCTTAAGCCGTGAAAATCATGCAATATGCCTGATTAATTTCCCGGGGAGAATAGGCGAACCATTAGCCCATTTGACTTAGATCTTGTGTAATTTGTGTTCGCGAAGATTCTGTAGAATTGCATGTTCCACGCTACGGTATTATCACTATTGTTTTCCGTAGACGACCAGTAGTAGCCGTAAGTGCCTACGTTGTATGTTTTACCGGTGCTTGATTTATAGCCGCTAGCCGGGAAATAACGAACAACGTCGTTTTCCTGACCGGTATTCCAAAAGGCACCGTTGTTGTCGCTGATGTTGCCAATGGTCACGGATGGCGCTACCCTGCGAGAAGTAATCTTCATATGACTATTATTGCCATCGCTGATAAACTCATATTTCCAAGCAGAGACCCACTTGGTCCCCTTGTAACGCAGAGCATAAGAGGGAGCCGGATTACTACTGCTTCCGGTATTTTTATAATCGCTGGTCATATTTATGCTCTCACCCTGAACTATGACGCTCTCGGAGATATTACCATAAGAAGGATTACTTGTGAAGTAAACGTAATTGCTGTTCTGCGGTATGATGCCTCGCCACTCATCTACGCTCGGCAGGTGGTATCCGGAAATGTTGATAGTTTGTGCAACATTCCAATTAATATAGTTACCCAGATCACAAGCAGTTAAATTCGTTACAAAACCGGTACCGGCACTATTCACGTTAGACTCGGCAACGTAGATGAGCGGGGTAGGAGCAGGTGCATTGCCTGCGAACAAACGAACCGTTTGCCCGGCATCCTTACTATTGTTGTCGGAATTAGTAGCCGCGAAGGTTTCATGGAATTGCATGTTCCACGCTACGGTATTATCACTATTGTTTTCCGTGGACGACCAGAAGCGACCGTGAGTGCCTACGTAGAATAACGAGCCTGAGCTTGATTTATAGCCGCTAGCCGGGAAATAACGAACAACGTCGTTTTCCTGACCGGTATTCCAAAATGCACCGTTGTTGTCACTGATGTTGCCAATGGTCACGGATGGCGCTACACTGCGAGAAGTAATTTTCATATGAGTATTATTGCCATCGCTGATATACTCGTACTTCCATGCAGAGACATAATCAGTACCCTTGTAACGAAGAGCATAAGTAAGATTGTTCCCGGTATTGTTATAATCGCTGTGCATATTTATGCTCACACCCTGAACTATGACATTCTCGGCAATATTATTATAAGGAGAAGTACTTGTGAAGTAAACGTAATTAGTGTTCTGTGGTATGATACTTCGCCACTCATCTATGCTCGGCAGGTGGTAACCGGAAATGTTGATGGCTTTTGCAGCATTCCAATTGAAGTAACCGCTCACATTGCAAGCAGTTAAATCCGTCACAAAACCGTTACCGGCAGGATTGACGTTGGACTCGGCAACGTAGACGAGCGGGGTAATCATTTCACTCCAACCGCCGTTTACGGTTGCAGTGTAGCGATTTCCTACGGTATAGTTCTTCCCGCCTGCAACGTCGATGCTCCACTGGTAAGATTTGTTGCCGAACAGCGTTATTTTAAAATTTCCGTTTGCAGCGATTTTCATCACGGCGGGGTCAAATGCGAGGAAAGCGGTAATAGTGTCGAGAGCAGAGGAGAAAGTAACACCGGTCACACTAAGTGTCATGGCTTTGAACACTCCCGTTGCAGTCTCAACAGTCCAGCTCAGACTGTTGAGTGTTCCTACACCGGCCGGCACGTTTTTGAGTTTAAATTTGATTATGCTATTCTTCGAGGTCAAGTTGAAGGTCTCAGTAAGGAGGTTAGCCTCCTCGTCGAACAGGAGAAGATGGTTGCGGAGGTGTGCAGTCGAATTCTCTCCGTTCTGCGCCTGATTCCATGAAGTTGCTGAACCGGGTATCACGTTTCCGTTCGCATCCAGAGTGATTTTTTCTCCGGGATAGTAGGCCTTGTAGGTTGTTGCGCCTGTTACCTCTTGTCCCGTAAAAGTGTTGCCTGAATCCCAGTTAAAGATCCGGCTTCCTTTATAGGTTGCGCCGTCATATCCTGCAAGCAGGAGCTTGTCGCCTTCCTGCCATGAGAGTTTGCGTGTATCGTCATCGTAAGTTACACGGGTTTCCGCCGGGATTGATGCGCTTATGGTCACTATCTTACCCTCTTCCTTACCGGTTTCGGGAAGAGGTTCACTAATACAACCCGCCACCAATAAGGCAAGCAGTGTAATGATCAATAGTATGATTTTTCTTGAGTTCATAAGAAATAATATTTTGCTATAGGCACGCAAAAATAGATTTTTTTTTGATATGACCAACGATTTGCGATTTTTTGCGAGTCGGTGCAACTCATATCATCGCCGGAAACCCCAAAAAAGCACAACAAAACCCTGAAAGTTGTAAGGAACTTTCAGGGTTTATTGTCACCGTAGGCGAGAGGGATTTTGCTATCGAAACTATGCGCTAAACGCCTCCCCCTCCCCAAGTACTCGGGATATCGTTATAGTTGGTTAATTGTGTGGCACCGGTGAAACAATTGGTAATTGTCCACCTTGTTCCTGCTCCACCCCCGTTAAATAACCACAACTTGGGGGCGGTGCCGGGAGATGCCGCCTGTGTGCCTACATTGTAAAAACAATTTCGGAAACTCATTTTTCTTCCTGAAAAAAAGTTGGGGCTCACACTCGGAAGCGGGAAAATATCCTCTCTTAATACTAATTTCTTGCAGTCTCTGAAGCAGCCTTCGAAATCGGTCGCTTTCGTATTGTACCTGAATAAATCTGCCGGAAGAGTGATTAATTCGGTGCACCTGCTGAAGCAGCCGTAGAAACGTGTTGCCAGCGTATTGTACCTAAATAAATCTGCCGGAATGGAGGTTATTTGAGTACTTCCGCTGAAACAGTAGGTAAAATCTTTTGCTTTTGTATTATATCTGAAGAGATTTGCCGGAATAGGGTCTGCCCCCTTGTAACTATAGAAGCACATGTAGAAATCGTATGCTTCCGTATTGTACTTGAAGAGATCTTCCGGAATGGAGGCTAATTGGGAGCAGAGGCTAAAACAGCACCAGAAACGTGTTGCCTTAGTATTGTACCTGAAGAGATCTTCCGGAATGGAGGTTAATCCACTGCAACTGCTGAAACAACTGGAGAAATTGACAACTTCCGTATTATATCTGAACAGATTGGCCGGAAGAGTGGTTAATCGATGGCATCCGGCGAAGGTTCCGTTGAAACTTGTTGCCAGCGTATTATACCTGAACAGGTCTTCTGAGATTGAGCTAACTCTAGTGCTGCTGAAGCAGAAGGCGAAATCTGTTGCTTGCGTATTGTACTTGAAGAGATCTGTCGGAATGGAGGTTACTTCATAGCAGGTATCGAAGCAGTAGGAGAAATCTGTTGCTTGCGTATTGTATCTGAAGAGATCTACCGGAATGGGGGTTACCACTCTACAATAAGTGAAGCAGCCACTGAAATTTTTTACTTGTGCATTATATTTAAAAAGATTTGCCGGAATGGAGGCTAATATGTGGCAGTGGCTGAAACAGCGGTTGAAATCCGTTACTAGCGTATTGTACCTAAAGAGGTCTTCAGGAATGGCGGTTAATTGTTCGCAACCTTGAAAGCACCAGCCGAAATCCGTTACTTTCGTATTGTACCTGAAGAGATCTGTCGGAATGGAGGATAATATTTCACAGCCATTGAAACAGGCGTTGAAACTTGTTGCTTCCGTATTATACCTGAACAGATCTGTCGGAATAGAGGTTATGGTGTTGCAACTTTCGAAACAGCCCGAGAAGTCTGTTGCTTGTGTATTGTGCTTGAACAGGTTTTCCGGAATTGAGGTTAATGGGACTCTGCCGGCGAAGCAGCCGGAGAAATTTGTTGCCAGCGTATTGTACTTGAAGAGATCTTCCGGAATAGAGGTTAATGAGGTGCATGAAACGAAGCAGGCCGAGAAATTTGTTGCTTGCGTATTGTATCTGAAAAGATCTTTCGGAATAGAGGTTAATTGGGAGCAGGACATAAAACAGGTTATAAAATCCTTCGCATTCATATTGGGAAAGGGAGTAAGTACGGCAGTCAGCAGATCTTCTCCTGTAATATTTTTGTTGAATGTGATTTGCGGCATCTGTATGGTGGAGGAGTTTGTTTGATCGGAACAGATGGTGATGGTATAATCGTCCGCGTTGGCGTAGGTATGCGAAGCGATGGCCTGGTCAAGCGTGGCGCCTTGCGCGATGGGTGTCGTGTGTCCATCTCCCCAGTCGATCGTCAGATTGGCAGGACAGGTGGAGGAAGTAGATGTCTGCCAGATCTTGTGTGTAGTGTTTGCTTGAGAGGTTTTGATGGTATAAATAAGTGGAACAACTTCTGACCAACTATCGCCTACATTAGTTTTGTAGCGATTGCCGGCTTGGTAGGTTACATTGTTGTCAACGGTTTTGCTCCATTCATATGATTTGTCGCCTATCAGCGTTATTTTCACCTTTCCACCTGCGGCTATCTTCATAACGGAAGGGTCAAAAGCGAGGTAAGCGGTCAGGTCGGTGGTACCGGTAGAGACGTCTCTTATATTGAGGGTCGCCGATCGAGTTTCCCCTTCCGGCGTGGTTTGGACCGTCCAAATAAGTTTGTTGAGTGTGCCTATGTCGCTCGATATGTTGCTAAGATTAAATTTTATGATGTCGTTACGCAAGCCCAATTGAAAGGGCTGATTGTAGGGGCGGGCATCTTCGTCGCTCATAATAAGTTTGTCGCCGAGATGTGCCGTCGAATTGTTTCCGATCTGTGTCTGTCGCCAGAAAGTATCAGTTAGTTGTACATTGCCGTTTTCATCCAATGAGATGCCTCCCGCCGGATAATAAGCCTTGTAGGTAGTAGCGCCATCTACGGTCAGTCCCGAAAATGTATCGCCGCTCCCATCATAGGTAAAGGGAGAGCTTCCTTTATAGTTACCGACTGCATCATATCCGGCAAGCAGAAGCTGGTCGTTGTTTTCCCATGTGAGTTTGCGTGTGCCGTCATCGTATGACACGCGGGTTTCCGATGGGACCTTTGCACTTATGGTCACCATCTTTCCCCCTTCCACTATTAAAGGTTCGGGAAGAGGTTCGCGTGTACAGCTTGCCACCAATAAAGCAAGCAGTGTAATAATAAATAGTTTTTGTTTCATATCTATGTATTTTACTTTTTGGCTAAATGTTTTTACCCATCATTACTAATGGCTGATTGATTGAGTTGTGACTCAAGACTGCAGGCCAATGGCTGACGACTAATAGCTAGCTGTTTCTAATAGTTAACCATAGCCTACCATGCATCTCCTCCGTCTCCAACGTCCGGAAGACTTGCCGTCAGGATGTTTTGGGAAAGTTCAATTTCGATGACTTCGATATCGGGCACAACATAACGTTCCGCCGATCGGAATTCTTGTGCGTTCATAATCTATGATTTTTTTTCTACCGGCGGCAAAGATATAAAGTTTTATTCTCCGATAAAACTTTTATGGTGAAAAGTAATCAACAATGCGGTTTTTGCTTTGTTGATACTTGAATCTGCGCTTTGTCGAATAAATCTACTTTTTGCAGGTCGGTACACCTCGTGCATTCGCCGGAAACCAAACAAAAAGCATAACAAAACCCTGAAAGTTTTTCACAACTTTCAGGGTTCATGTCACAATATCCCTTTCAGGGTTTGGGTTAAAATGCCTTTAAGTCAGGCTTATCGGTCAAATAACCTGCCTTTATAATTAATTCTGGATGAGACGAACCGAAAACCCGTTAGACTTAAGAGTGGTGTAAGTCCTCGTTCGGTTAGCACCGAAGCCCATGTTCCACGCAACGGTGTCGTTGTGCTCCGTGGACGTCCAGAATATGCCGTTCGAGCCCACATAGTAGGCCGAACCCGGAGGAGATTCATAGCCACTAGCGGGGAAATAACGAACAACGTCGTTTTCCTGACCGCTACTCCAGAATGTTGGATCTGCAACTTGCGAAATGGTTACAGATGGTGCTACACCGCGAGAAGTAATCTTCATATGAGTATTATTACTATCGCTGATAAACTCATATTTCCAAGCAGACACCCAATCGGTGCCTTTGTAACGCAGAGCATAAGAGGGAGATGAATTGCCTGGGCTCCCGGTATTGCGAAAATCGCTGAACATAGTGATGCTCTCATTCTTAACAATTACATTCTCAGTAACATTATTATAACTAATCGTATCTAAGAAGTTAATATAACCGGGGTCAACATATCTTGGTACGATACCAAACCACTCTTCACTGCTTGGTAAGTGGTAACCGGCAATGTCATTTCTAGTGTGGAATCTATCAACAGCATCTTGCCAAACGAAGTAACCACTCACATTGCAAGCAGTCAGGTCCGTCACAAAGCCGTTACCCGCAGGGTTCACGTTATACTCGGCAACATAGCTGAGCGGGGTCGGAGTAGGCGGTGTAGGTGCGTCATTGACAAACAGACGAACCGAAAGCCCATGGGTCTTGACATGGCCGGCCGAGCCCCCAAAGCTGCTGCCGAAGGTCATGTACCACGCAGAATTGGGGTCCATGAACTCCGTGGACGCCCAGAAGTAGCCCCACCCACCCACATAGGAGGGCGAACCCGGAGACATTTCAATGCCACCGGCCGGGAAATAACGGACAACGTCGTTTCCCTGACCGCTACTCCAGAATGTTGGATCCGCAACTTGCGAGACGGTTACAGATGGTGCTACATTGCGAGAAGTAACCTTCATATGAGTATTATTGCCATCGCTGACAAACTCATACTTCCAAGCAGAGCGCATATTAGTGCCCTTATAGCGAAGAGCATAACAAATGTTGCCTCCGGGTTGGCGGAAATCGCTGGTCATAGTGAAAGACTGACTGTTAACCGTGACATTCTCAGTAATGTCATCATGATCCCCTCCTTTTTTGAAATAAACATAAAAGGTATGAATATATTCCGGTACGATACCAAACCACTCTTCACTGCTTGGTAAGTGGTAACCGGCAATGTCATTTCTAGTGTGAAATCTATCAACAGCATCTTGCCAAACGAAGTAACCACTAACATTGCATGCAGTCAGGTCCGTCACAAAGCCGTTACCGGCAGGGTTCACGTTATACTCGGCAACAAAGCTGAGCGGGTTTATACCATAACCGACCGGCATTTCCGTCCAACCGCTGTTTACGGCTGCTTTGTAGCGATTCCCTATGGCATAGCTCTTTCCATCTGCAACAGTGGTGCTCCACTGGTACGATTTGCTGCCGTAGAGCGTTATCTTTACCCTTCCGTTTGCAGCTATACCGGTTACGGCTGGGTCAAAAGAGAGGAAAGCTGTCAGATTGTCTTTTGCGGCAGAGAAAGTTACGCCGGTCACGTTAAGCGCCATAGACTTGGTCACTCCAGCCGTGGTCTCTACCGACCAAATCAGATTGCCGAGCGACCCTACGTCAGCCGGTACTCCTTCGAGATTGAATCTGATGATGCTGCTTTTCAAGGTCAAGTTGAAGGTCTCATTGATGGCATTGGCCGTTTCGTCGAACAGGAGCAGGCTGTTGCGCAGATGTGCCGTCGAATTGTCTCCGCTCTGTGTCTGTTGCCAGAAGGTACCTGCAAGTTGCACGTTGCCGTTTGCATCCAGCGTAACTTTTTCTCCGGGATAGTAGGCTTTGTAGGTAGTGGCGCCTGTTACTTCTAGTCCCTCAAAACTATCGCCTCCTTTCCAGTGAAATTTATTGCTTCCTTTATATGTTGTGCCGTCATATCCGGCGAGCAGAAGCGTGTCGCCGGTCTCCCATGCGAGTGTGCCTCCGTTGTCGGGGATGTCAGAGTCAGTGTATGATACGCGTGTATCCGGTGGGATAGTGGCGCTTATGGTAACCATCTTGTCCTTTTTCTGCGCAGGTCCGATGGGATTGATATCGCGCATACAACTTGCCGCCGTCAGGGCGAGCAGCGCAAAAATAAATAGTCTTAATCTCATAACTGTGTGTTTAAGCTGTTTGCTCTGTGTTTGATTAATTTAGATTTTTTGTTTTACTAATTGCAAATTGCCAAAAGCTAAAGGCCAATGGCCTACAGCTAATAGCCTACAGCTAATAGCTAACAAACCTACCAGGCATCTCCACCGTCTCCAACGTCGGGCAGACTTGCCGTGAGGATGTTTTGGGTAAGTTCAATTTCAATGATTTCGATGTCGGGCGCGATATAAACTCTCGTCGCTGCGTAGATGTTAATTTCTTGCTTCATCATTTACATAGATAGTATAAAATGATTGTAGGGTTTTTATTGTTGTTGTTATCATAAGAAGAGTATATAGACTCTTCTCGTGGCAAAGCCGATCGTTATGTTCGTATGATTTGATTGCTACGGACGAAAGGTCCTTTAAGTTGACTTCGATAAGGACCAACGGAATATAAACTGTGGGAATGAATGCTACCTTTTTGTAGGGAGTGGCAAATGTCTTTATATCAGCGAGAAAAGGGGAATTGGCGGACGGCTGCCCGAGTCGGTATAATGCTGTTTCCAGTTGCGACTCAATCATAGAAAAGACTCTTCGTTGAATTTTCCAGGTTCCTTCGGACAAAGGTAAATAAAAATAATAAAGTAAACAAACAAAAAACTAGAATCAAATCATAAAAGTCTAACAAACTGTGTCAACTTTTTTCAGGATGAGACACATACCCCGTACCTTGCACCCTCGCACCTTGTAATTCCGAACTCACCCATCACTCCACACTCCACACTCTATGCTCTATGCTCCATACTCCATACTCCATACTCCATACTCCATACTACTCATAACTATCTTTTGTCATTTCGTCCCGATTATATTGCAATTCGGAGGGAAACCCTTTTAAATATAGGTGTTTTTTAATAAATTCGTGTCCATTTAATTATAAACTGACACAAATTCATATTTATGAAAAGACCAAAGATGAGCTTTTGGGGTATCTTCAACATGTGTTTCGGCTTTTTGGGGATACAATTCGGTTTGGCTCTTCAGAATGCAAACGTCAGCAGAATATTTCAATCCTTTGGAGCGGATGTCAGTACGCTTTCGCTCTTCTGGCTTGCTGCGCCTTTGACGGGTATGATAGTCCAGCCCATTATCGGGCATTATAGCGACAGGACCTGGACAAAGCTCGGCCGCAGACGCCCCTATTTCCTTGTGGGTGCAATCCTGGCCTCGCTGATGCTCTTTTTGATGCCAAACTCCCCGGCTCTTGCTCCTTTTCTATCGCCTCTTCTGATCGCAGCCGGTGTCCTGATGATTATGGATGCCTCGATCAATGTGGCTATGGAACCATTCAGAGCGCTCGTTGCCGATAATCTCCCTTCGGAACAGAGAACGCTCGGTTTTTCGGTGCAGACCTTCCTCATCGGCATAGGTGCCGTGTGTGGTGCGGTTCTGCCTTTTGTGCTTACCAATTGGTTTGGTATGTCAAACGTGCCTGAGACTGAAGGCGGTGTGGCACCCAATGTCAAACTCGCTTTCTATATCGGTGGAATTGTGCTCTTCGCCTCGGTTCTTGTGACTGTGGTGCGCACTAAAGAGTATCCTCCCGAGCCGGGAGCCAAAAAAGAGAAGGACGGCGGATTTCTGGAAATTTTCAGGGATTTCGGTAAAATGCCCAAAACCATGCGTCAACTTGGTTTGGTGCAGTTTTTCTCCTGGTTTGCCCTCTTTTCCATGTGGGTATATATGACTCCGGCAGTTGCAGATCACTTTTACGGCACTGTGGATACCTCTTCTGCCGCTTATGGCAAGGCGGGTGACTGGGTTGGAGTGCTTCAGGCGATCTACAACGGTGTTGCAGCTGTTATAGCTTTCCTTCTTCCCGTGACTGCGGATAAAATCGGTCGCAAAGCCACACATGCTATTTCGCTTATATGCGGTGCACTAGGTTTTGCTTCGTTTCTGTTTTTTAAGAATCCGACCATGCTCATCATTTCTATGGTGGGTATCGGTATCGCCTGGGGCTCGATTCTGGCTATGCCCTATGCTATGCTGGCAGGAGCCCTTCCTCCCAAGAAAATGGGTGTCTATATGGGTATATTCAACTTTTTCATCACAATCCCGCAGATATGTAACGGTCTGGTAGGAGGATTGATGGTAAAGCATATCTATGGTGGACAGACCATTTACGCCCTCCTTTTTTCCGGAATATCTCTTTTTATAGCTGCAATATGTGTCTTCTTTGTCGATGACAAGGATGATCCCGTACAGCTCTTTCAGAGAAAAAGAATTAAACAATAATTATAAAGGTTTTCCTATGAAACGATTAATGACAATGTTACTATCGGTAATGGTTCTCTCCGTTACATCCGCCTTTGCGCAATACACCGCAAAGGGAGTTGTGGTGGATTCCAGGGGAGAAACCGTTATCGGTGCTGCAGTTATCCAAGTGGGAACTGCAAACGGTACCCAGACAGGTCTGGACGGCGATTTTGTCCTGACAGTGCCTTCTGGCGAGACTATGTTGGAAATCAGTTTTTTGGGTTACAAGACTGTGACTATTACCGCCGCTCAGGCGTCAGCCGCAAGAATTGTTATGCAGGATGACGTCGAATTTCTCGAGGAGGTAGTGGTTATCGGTTACGGTACTGTCAAAAAAAGCGATATGACAGGATCGGTTGTAGCCATAAAAGCTGATGAGATCAACCGCGGAGCCATCACTTCTCCCGATCAGATGCTCCTCGGTAAGGTATCGGGTCTGCACGTGACTCCGGCCTCAGGCCAGCCGGGTGCATCCGCTACTATTCGTATTCGTGGTGCAGCTTCGCTGAATGCATCAAACGATCCTCTGATTGTGATTGACGGTGTGCCTGTTACTTCTGACGGAGGTGCCGGAATGGGTAATCCCCTGGCATCGGTCAACCCCAATGACATCGAGAGCTATACCGTATTGAAAGATGCATCGGCAACTGCAATCTATGGTTCGCGCGCTTCCAACGGTGTGATTATCATCACCACTAAGAAAGGTCGCGCAGGTGCACGCGGAATCAATGTAAGTTACAATTCCAGTTACTCTGTAAAGCAGAATGCCTCTACTATCGATATGATGGACGCCGATACATTCCGCAACTTTATGCAGAGCACTTATGCAGGCAATAGCGCCATTCAGGGCCTTCTCGGCACCGAGAATACGGACTGGCAGAAACAGATCTATCGTCTGGCATTCAACACCGACCAGTCAGTGAGTCTTTACGGAGCCACAAAGCATGTTCCCTATCGCTTAAGCCTTGGCTACAACTACGACCAGGCTACACTCAAGGTGGGTGACAACCAGAAAGCCAACGTCGATCTCAGCCTTTCTCCCAAATTCTTTGATGACCACCTTTCCATCAACCTCAATGTGAAAGGTATTTACCAGAAGACCAACTGGGCTCCGACAGGAGCAGTAGGCAGCGCTCTCTCATTCGACCCTACAAAACCGACACATTTTACAAATCCTGACGGTAGTATCGACTACTCAAAGGTATCAAACGGTTACTGGAACTGGCTCAATGCTGATGGCAGCGCAAACACAATGGCCGGCACAAACCCCCTTTCAAGCCTCTACGACTTCACGGATGTCAACAAAGGTCTCCGCTCTATCGGTAACCTCCAGATTGACTACCAATTCCATGGATTCGAAGACCTAAGATTCAACCTAAACCTCGGTTATGACGTCGCAAAGTCAAACGGCGAAAAATATAACCACCCCGGCTCAATTTCGGCAATGCGCTCCAGCCTTGACCTTTATACCGATTATGCCAATTACAATTCCAATACACTGCTCGAGGCTTATTTCAACTACAAGCACGAATTCAGCAAGAGCAACCTCGATGTGATGGCCGGTTACTCCTGGCAGCACAACTACGTAAAGTATGATCAGAGCACCTATCTCAATAATGAGTCAAGACCACTCTATCAGGCTAATCCTACAAATGCAAAGGAATATTACCTGATATCATTCTTCGGAAGACTCAATTATTCACTCCTCGGAAGGTATCTCTTTACGGCAACAATCCGTGAGGACGCCTCCTCTCGTTTCAGCAAAGCTAATCGCTGGGGTTTCTTCCCCTCAGTAGCTTTCGCCTGGAACGTGGCAGAAGAGAGTTTCCTAAAGGGCACTGATGCAGTTTCGGCCCTCAAGCTCCGTATAGGTTGGGGACGCACCGGACAGCAGGACATAGGATCCGACTATTATCCTTATATGGCAAGATATGAGGAGTCAAGTTCCATTGCAATGAAATATTATCTCGGCGACGGATATTACACTACCCTCGCTCCTCAGAAATACAACCCCAACCTTAAATGGGAGACTACTGAAACCTACAACCTCGGTTTGGATTTCGGATTTATGAATGACAGGATCACAGGTAGCCTCGAAGGTTACTACCGTTACACTTACGATCTGCTCAACGAAATCTCGACTCCCCTGGGTTCCAACTTCGGCAACAGCATTATCTCCAACATCGGTAATATGGAGAATAAGGGAGTAGAGCTCTCTCTCAATGTAATTCCCGTGGAGACAAGCGACATGTCGCTCTCGATTGGCGGAAACTTCACTCTCCAGAGTACGAAGATTACCAAACTCACAAGCGTTGAGACGGAGGGCTATCTCGGAGTTACCACCGGTTCCGGCATGGGCGGTACGGGAGGATACACTTCACTCCACCGCACCGGATTTGCTCCCTTCACGTTCTACCTCTTCCAGCAGCTCTATGATGCGCAGGACAATCCGATTCAGAATGGATTGGTGGATCGTGACGGCGATGGCGTAATTACTGACGCTGATAGGTATGTGACCGGATTCAAGCCCACTCCCGATGCGTTTTTCGGACTCAACCTCAAATTCAGGTATAAAAAATGGGACCTCGGCTTCAACGGCCACGGCTCGTTTGGTAACTACATTATCAACAGGGTTGCGATGTCCTACGCAAGTTCATACAGTGACAACTGGAATAAGGGCTACCTTGACAATTTGAGCAACGTCTATCTGGTGAATGGCTGGACGGCAGCTATGGAAAACAACCAGAAATATACCGATATGTTTATCGAGAATGGTTCATTCTTCAGGATGGACGATATCAACTTAGGCTACACATTCGACAAAGTAAAATGGGTAGAGAGCATCCGTCTCTCCGCTTCTGTGCAGAATGTATTTGTAATTACAAAGTATAGAGGTCTCGATCCCGAATTGCAGGCATCAGACGGTGTGGATTCCAATATCATTCCACGTCCCCGTCTCTTTACTTTGCGTTTAAATATTAACTTCTAAAAATGACCCGACGTATGAAAAAGATATTAAATATAAGTTTCTTGGCGCTGTTGGTTTCTCTGATCCTTACTACTTCCTGCATAGGTGACCTGAATACACAGCCTCTCAATGAAACTGACGCAACCTCGGAGACCGCGTATAAGGACGAGGTGAGCTATCTCAAGTCTTTGGGATATATCTATGGATACTGGGCGCTGGCAAGCCAGAATGATGCCGGATCGTCGGATATCAGCGTGGCAGATGCCGGTCAGAGCGAGCTTTGTCGTATGTATGTGATACTCAATGAGCTCAGCACTGATGCACTCAAGATCATCTGGGGCGACAACTATATCAACCCCATCCAGTATCATAAATGGACATCAGCCGATAACGAAGCCATCATCGCAGTTTACACACGCTGCATGAAGGGCATTACCCTGGCAAACGAGTTTCTCGTAAGAACAACTCCCGAGATGCTTGCAAGCCGCGGACATGAGGCGTTCCAGAAAACTATTGACCAGTATCGTGCAGAGGCAAGATTCAATCGTGCACTATACTATTATTTACTTATGGACTTCTTCGGAAATCCTCCCTTCGCAATGCCCGAAAATATCGGCGGCGACCTGCCTGAGCAGATCGGCAGAGTAGAACTTTTCAAGTGGATTGAGAGTGAGCTCAAAGAGCTCTCGGAACTCTCCGATATGCCTGATAAGGGTACGGTACCTTATCCCCGTGCAACCAAGGGTTCCGTATGGGCTCTTCTTGCAAGGATGTACCTCAATGCAGAGGTCTATACCGGTACGGCACGTTGGCAAGATGCCAAAGATGCGGCAGCTAAGGTTATCGGTATGGGTTACAAGCTACACGATAACTACCACGAACTCTTTATGCAGGACAACACCACCAACGGCGCTGCGGAGGAGTTTATCTTTGCCATTTCTTATGATAAAGATCAGACACAGAGCTGGGGTGGTACCACCCACCTTGTTTCGGCAACACTCAGCGATGCGGCTAATGCAGCCATCGGAGCAGCAGTTGTTGGAGAAGGTCAACTTATAAACCCTGAGAACTGGAACGGCTATCACGTAGCTGATGACTATGTTGCTCGTTTCCAACTTGTAAATGTAAAGTGGGGCGGAGAAGGCTTTGGTTATGACAGAGCAGCCAGCGATAAGAGGGCGTTCTTCTATAACGGTGGTGCGACAAAGGAGTTTGACAATACTACAACCGATTCAGGCTGGAGATGCTGGAAGTTCTCCGGACTCTATTCGGATGGTCATGCCATATCAAGCTCCGAGACCAACTACAAATTCTCGTCAATCGACTTCCCCATCTTCCGTCTTCCGGAGATGTATCTCATTTATGCGGAAGCTGATGCCCGTCTGAACGGCGGAAATGTTTCCGACGAAACTGCAAAAGGCTATATTCGTCAGCTCCGTCAACGTGCGGGTGTCGATGCGACAACTCCTTCCATTATGGATCTCAACTGGCTCCTCGATGAGCGCGCCAGAGAACTTATGTGGGAGGGTCACCGCCGCGTTGACCTCATTCGCTACGGTTACTTCACTTCGATGCAGTTCCCCTGGACATTGAAGGGTGGTGTTCCTAACGGTAAGATTGCTCTTCCCGACTTCCGCACCATCTATCCTATCATTATCAGTGACCTCAACGCCAACCCCAAGCTGGTGCAGAATCCTGGTTACTAATGGCACGAAACATTGAAAAATCAATAAGATTATGAAACAGTTTAAATATATAGTAATGCTGATGATGGCCATGTTTCTCTTTTCCGCCTGTGAAATGGAGATCGAACATGTCAAAGTCGATCCTGCGCAAAGCGTTGCTCCAACATTGCTTGGCCAAAAGGACATTATTGTCAACCAGGACAACAGCAAGGTTGAGGCAGTGGTTTTCAACTGGACATCAGCTTCGTTTGGAGTTCCTACTCAGATTCAGTACGCTCTCTATCTGACACTGGGAGAAAACAGTGTTCTGGCGGGTACCTCCTTCTCAAACTCCTTTACCATCAGCAAGCAGGATTTGAACGGACTCGTTTGCAATGACTTGAAGGTCAAGCCCAATGAGACCGCCAATATCAGCGCCGGCCTTGTTGCATCCATTTACGGCACTAACGTGGCACCTGTCAAATCCAACAATATCAGCTTCAATATTACAACCTTTGCTGCTGATCTGAGGTATCTCTTCCTTCCCGGCAATTATCAGTCATGGAACATTACTCAGGCACCCCAATTCTGGGAGACGGACGGTGGTACCAATCTCTACAAGATCCTTGTCGATCTGCAGGACGGCAGTGCCGATTATTCCTACTTCAAGGTGACTGTTGCACGCAACTGGTCTGATGAAAACTGGGGTTACAACTACCTCACTCCTTCCTGGAACTGCCCAGAGCAGTCCGATTCCAACCTTTCAGTCGATCTGAGAGAGGGTTCCATCTACGAACTCACAGTCAACCGCAGCGCAATGACCATCGATAAGACAGTTGTTGACGGAGTGGGTATGTGCGGTGCGTACAATGGATGGTCCTATGCTACGACCGGTGATGATCCTCTGACTTATGATGCGACAGAGAATGTGTGGGTTTCACCCGAAGTTACATTTACCGATGATGGCGGACTTGCCTTCCTCATCCGCCTCAATACCGCTAATGACCCCAACAACTGGGCATTTAAGTTCGGCACAAATGGCGAAACCAGTGCGGAAGTCCCCGGCGGCATTAAGCTCGTACAGGGTGGAGGCGACATTACGGTTCCTTCAGCCGGTACTTATATCATTAAGCTGCACGGCAACAGGACTCCTTATGTTTTGGTAATGGAAAAACAGTAACCTTTAAAACGATAATACAATGAAAAAGATATTAAGCTTTATTGCAGTTGCTGCTTTGATGTTGGGCATTACCTCCTGTGAGGTATTCCCGGAGGACGCATTTTCCACGGCTCCCGTAGCTCCGGAGCTCTATTCCCATTCGGATATTCTTATGACATCCAATACAATGGATGAGGATATCAACTTCTCCTGGTCGGCATACAGATTCCTCCCTGAGGGATTGAACTATGACTTCTATGCGGAGTACGAGGGTACTGCAGCAAAACTTGCATCCACAAAAACTCTTTACTACATCGCTTCCAAAAGCGATTTTAAGACAATCCTTTATAATACCTTCTCTTCACTTCCCGAGAACAATACTTTTACGATGTCGTTCTTTGTGCAGGTGACGGATGGTGCCAATACCTACAAGTCAGAAACCATCACTATTGATATATATGCTTTCGGTGATGCGGTGGCTCCGGTATTTAGCGAAGTCATCAAATCGGTTACCCTCGATCCCGCCGACCCTACAGGTGAGGTTATGCTCTTTACCTGGGAGCCGGCACGTCTTGGATACAATGAAGAGATTACTTACAGCGTATTCGCGCAGTTTGAGGATGGAGATGCCATTGAACTGGCTTCCGACCTTAAAACCACCTCATACACTGTAACAGTAGATTCTTTCAATGATGCGATTGTCTCAACAGGAGCACCTGAGGCGCAGACTTCAGATGTGAAATTCTTCGTTAAGGCATTTTCCGAAACTTATGCTTCCGGTGTACCTTCGGCTGTAATCACGATCCCTGTTAAAACTTATATAGCATCATATCCGGACATCCTATATCTCCCCGGCAGCCATCAGGGCTGGAATCCTGCAACTGCTCCGATGATGTACGAGTCCACTGTAGCTAAGGGATTTTATGAGGGAGTCATTGATCTCAGAACTGAAGATGGCTCTGATGTTGAGTTCAAATTCTGCATCAAACCTGAATGGGGTGATGATTTCGGCGGTATTGTTGAGGTTTCTACCTTTGCCGGAGAATATGCCTCAGCAAAAGGTGCCGTTGGTGCTCCTGATAATATTAAGGTACCTTCAGGTATCTATAATATTGCCCTAAATAAAAAGCTCAACACCATCTATATGGTAGAGCTCGGCAGCCTCGGAGTAATCGGCACTGCGGTAGGTGGATGGGATGCCGATATTGATCTAGTATACGATGCTGAGAAGCAGACTTTCAGTGCACCCGTTGACATTGTTCCCGGTGAATTTAAATTCCGTTTCAATGATGACTGGACCCATTCCATGGGTGGTCACAGTTTGAGCAATGTATCGACAACCATTGGCAACAACCTCAATTATGAAGGTCCTGAAGGCAACTTCAAGATTGTCCTCAATGTATCGAAGACCCCTTATACTGTTACATTCATCAATACCGCATATCCTGACAATCTCTATATTCCCGGTAATCACCAGGGATGGAACCCCGGTACTGCCCCTATGCTCACAGGTGATGGTAATGGCCATTATGAGGGCTTTGCACATCTTGACGGTGAGTTTAAATTTACTCACGAGCGCAATTGGGACAACGATTTCGGCGGCACTTTCGATGCACTTGTGTTGAAGGGCAGCAATCTCAATCTTGAAAAGGGCTATTACTATCTCTCAGTAGATCTGACGGAACTTAAGGCTACTGCACTTCTTATCACGAGAGTTGCAGTTGTAGGCTCATTCTGCGGCTGGGGTAGTCCTGAGGATGCAGCTATGGCATATGATGCCGGTTCTGACAGCTGGAAGATTACAGGCCTTGTATTCCCCGCAAATACGGAGTACAAGTTTCGTATGAATGCCGGCTGGGATCTCCCCGATGCATACAACCTCGGTGGTGAGGCTTCCAACCTGGTTTATGGCGGAGCCAATCTCAAAGACCCCGAAGGTGGAACATATGATATCGAGTTGATACTCTCTTCGAAACCTTTCAAAGCCATTATTACCAGGACAGGTGATGCTCCCGCTCCCGCTTATGCTCCATTCATTACCGTACCCGGCAGTTATTCAGGCCACTCCTGGAACCCTACCGATGATGTGGCACTCTATCAAGGCGGTGCAGAGGGACTCTACAAGGGTGCAATAGCGATGTATGGCGGTTCCAACCAGTTCAAGTTCCATGAAGCCGGTGCAGGCTGGATTTCCGGACAACTTGTTGCCGGTACCACATACGAGTTTAACCTCTGGAGCGGTGACAATATGGAAGTGGCTGACGGCACCTATTTCTGGACAGTAGACTTGCCCGGCAAAAAGGCTGTTGCAACTCCATTGACCAGGATAGCCCTTGTGGGCTCATTTGCCGCAGGTGATGATTGGGGTGATGGTGTCGAGATGGCATTTGATGCTACAACCAGGACCTACAGTGCTACTGTGGAGTTTAAGGCCGGTTCCGAATTCAAGTTCAAATTCAACAATAACTGGGATTATAATCTCGGTAGCGGTGATAAAGGACTTGTTTTCAACGGTGACAATATCAAGGTGGCAGAGGCCGGCAAATACAAAGTCACTCTCGATATTGCCAACACGGCAAAATATGTTTTGACGAAATAACATATGATTTTATGATCGAAAAATGCGTCGCTTATGGCGGCGCATTTTTTTGATTGTTCACATAGAATTGTTAACTTTAAAATTTGTAGTAAAATGTCACTCAATGCCGGCAGCGAAGAGCTGTCATAAAGCAAGTTAAGATGAGAAGAAAGATCATATTGTTTTTGGTGCTGACGCTAACCCTTTTTGCCACCGGATCCTCCTGCAATCCTTCCGTTAATCCGGATACGCAGGAATTCAAGGATGTGATGACCTTTCCGCCCCAATGGGACGGGACCAAGCGGGGAGATATCACCTACCAATTGCTGGTTTACAGTTTTGCCGACTCCGATGGTGACGGATGGGGCGATTTCCGTGGGATAATAGACAAACTGGATTATATTCAGTCGCTTGGGGCCTCGGCAATTTGGCTCTCGCCCATACATCCGAGCGCCTCTTATCATGGATACGATGTGGAAGAATACAGTAGAACAAATCCGCGTTTTGGCACGATGGCCGACTTTAGACAATTGGTCAGCGAGGCTCACAAACGCAATATTCGCATCTATCTTGATTATGTGATCAACCATTCCGGAGTTAATCATCCCTGGTTCAAAGCCGCCACATCATCAATGGATAATCCATACAGGGGTTACTACATCTTCTCTGACGATCCGCAAAAAGATATAGCTGCAGGCAAAATCCCTATGATTGGCACTGAAGGCGCCGGCGGATATGATGGCGGACAGTGGTTTCCTACGGGTACCGTGCCCTCCGGCATTTACAAATTCACGCTCAACTGGAGCAACAGCAATGCTCCGACTGTGACGATATCCATTGGTGGTACCCCGGATCCAGACAACCCCGACCAATCTACCGAAGGGGCGAAATATCTCTATTATGGTGATGGTATTTGTAAGAAATTTTATTCTAAAGGCAACGGTGTTTACGAGTTAACGGTGGATTTCAACTCCGGCTGGGGTTTCCTTGTGAGGACATCAAACTCCTCATCCTGGCCACTCGGCACCAAATATGGTGCAAAGAAGGACGCATCTGCCCAGCTTGCATTTGATGTGCCATTTACTCTTTATACAGATAAGTCGAGCAACGACAATATACAGAATTTGACGCCCCCCGGAGCCAAAATGTATTACTATCACTCTCATTTTTGGACAGACTGGTTTGCCGATCTAAATTACGGTTCGGTATTGACCGCGGAAAATTCTCCCGCTTTCAAGGCAATAGTGGAAGATGCTCAGGTCTGGATAGATGCCGGCATTGACGGTTTCCGTCTCGATGCAGTCAAGCATATTTACCATAATGAGAACTCCGACGAGAATCCTCTATTCTTGATGAAATTCTACGAAGCTGTCAATGCCCGTTTTAGGGAGCACAACGGCAGAGATATCTATATGGTGGGAGAGGTCTTCTCCGATTGGGATAAGGTTGCACCTTACTACAAGGGGCTACCGGCTTTCTTTGACTTTTCATTCTGGTGGCGCATGAGCGCTGCCATAAATCAAGGCCAGGGACTTGGATTTGCAGATGCTACAATCACTATCCATAAAGCTTACAGCAACCAACGCAGCGACTACATTGCAGCCACAAAACTCTCCAATCATGATGAAAATAGAGCTCGAAGCGAGCTGGGAGGCTCACTTACCAAAGCCAAATTGGCCGGAGCGATGCTGCTCACCTCGCAGGGCTCACCTTACATCTATTATGGTGAGGAACTTGGTTATACCGGAACGAAAAGCGGTGGTGATGAATATATTCGCACTCCGATGTACTGGGGCGACCGCTATGTAACCTCTTATACCGACAAAATAGATCCTGCAGTACAGACAAATGTAGGCAGTGTCGTATCACAGGAGGCTGATGCTTCTTCAATCCTGACGATGTATCGTCAATTGGGCAGACTCCGCAACTCCTGTCCGGCACTTGCTACCGGAAAAATGGAGTTTCATCCTGTAATCAATCCTCAGACCGGCGCTATTTACTCTCAAGTGGCCGCATGGTATATGATCGAAGAGAAACAAAAACTTCTCGTACTTCACAATCTCGGCCAGAGCGAGATGACAATCTCCCTCAGTGACTCGCTCGAAAAACCCCTCTTTGTAAACGGACAGGTACAGAGCAAAAAGGGAAAAGATCATTACCGGTTGAAGATAGAAGGATATTCATCAGCAATTTTTGAACTTTAAATAATATTATATGAAACCTAAAACCCACACTCTCCGCAAATTGGCGCTGGCTCTCATACCGGCCATCTGCCTGTTAAGCGGTTGTTCGCAAAAAGAGTTTTCGTTTGACTATGCCGAGCATCTGGGCAATCTGACCCCTTGCATAGTGGAACAAGATACAACCGTCGTTATTCTTAGGGATTATTTCCCGAAAATGAACGATATGGATACTCTCACCATCATCACTTCTGCAGAGGCTCCTTTTCTGGTGATGTATGAGTGTTATGACACGGTGGATGGAGTGGAAAAATTTTGTCCCTTGCTCGTCAAAAATGCCATTCCGGCCAAGGTCGAAGGAGTGGATAAGAGCAAGGCTCCGAAGATGTCCACCCTGCCCGCAGGTAGCTCCGGTAAAGATTTCTTCATCAAAATAGAGGGAGGAATGGAACAACTGGTAATCCTGTGGGAGGGACGTATTCTAGAACGAGGTCGCCATTTTGACCTGCTCAGCGACTCGCTGGTGAGAGTAAGAGCACCCAGAGCAGCACGCAAATTGGAGCGCTCACACATTCAGGCTTTCACGGCCAATGCTTCCGGAGTCGGTAACGATATACTCGTGCCCCTCGAGTTTGGAAAGGTAATCAGAGATCCGGCGCAACTCAAGCGCACCGATAAACACTCACAGATACTCTATTCACTGCTCATAGACCGTTTTGTCAACGGAAACAGTGATAATGACTGGAGCATCGGCGATCCCTCGCTGGTGCATCCCAAGGTGGATTATTGGGGAGGAGATCTGGCGGGAGTAACTGCCAAAATAAAGGATGGTTACTTCCAAGACCTGGGCATCAATACCATCTGGCTCTCGCCGATTACCCAGAATCCCTATGACGCATGGGGATACGCACCGGATCCCGGCACGAAGTTCAGCGGATATCATGGCTACTGGCCTATCTTCGCCACCCGCATTGACAACCGCTTTGGCACCGATGAGGAGCTCAACGAACTTTTGGCAGAGGCTCACGCAGCAGATATGAACGTGATACTTGACTATGTCTCTAATCATATGCACATCGAGAGTCCCACTCTCAAGGCACATCCGGATTGGACTACTCCTTCATATACTCCTGACGGTCGTAAGAACCGCGAATTATGGGATGAATTTCGTCTTACCACCTGGTTTGACGACCACATCCCCTCTCTGGACCTTGAAAGGGAGGAGATCTGCAGACAGCTTTCTGATACGGCACTTTTCTGGATGCAGAATTATGATTTTGACGGGTACAGGCACGATGCTACCAAACATATTCCGGAGGGTTACTGGCGTCTCCTGACTAGGAAACTCCTCGATTCGCTGCCCGGAAAAAGTCTCTACCAGATAGGAGAGACTTATGGCTCGCTCTCGCTGATTTCCTTATATGTAAAGCCGGGTATGCTCGATGGCCAGTTCGACTTCAATGTTTATGATACCTATATCTGGGCAACGACGCGTCCCGAGGGCTCTTTCGAGGGTCTTGCGGGTTGTATTGATGCCAACCTCGGGGTCTATGGCCACCATAATCTGATGGGTTATATTTCAGGCAACCACGACCGTCCGAGATATGTCTGTCTGGCATCGGGTGATGTGAAACACGATGAGAACCAGAAACTCGCCGGATGGAAACGCAATATTGTAGTGAGTGATACTATTGCTTATCGTAAACTGATTATGCTCCACGCACTTAACTTCACGCTTCCCGGGGTGCCCTGCATTTATTATGGAGATGAGTACGGACAGCCGGGTGCCAACGACCCCGACAATCGCCGTTGGATGGAATTTGAGGGCTACAGTAGCTATGAACAGCAAGTTGCAGATGCAGTCAAGGAACTTACGCATCTGCGCCGCTCTTCGATGCCCCTGATGTATGGGGATTATTTCCGGCTTGCAGCTGAAAATGATGTTTTCGCATATATGCGTTCATATATGGGCGAGGCTGTCATCACATTCCTGAATAAATCCGCTGACTCACGCGAGATCTCCGTTAAACTTCCTTTCGGGCTTGAATATGACGGCTCCTCCACTGTAAATGTAACGCTCGAACCCTATTCTTGCCTGATTATCGAAACAAATAAATAAAATATACTATCTATGAAACGCAATCTGTTATTTTTGATCGTTGCAACCTTTGCGCTATTCGGTTGCAAATCTGCCCGGCCGGAAGGCAATTTTTCCAATATTGAGCATCCCGAATGGGTAAAGGATGCTGTCATATACGAGGTTAACATCCGTCAGTACACTCCCGAAGGCACATTCGCTGCATTTGAACAACATCTTGACCGTCTGCAGCAGATCGGTGTTGATGTGCTCTGGCTTATGCCGATCCATCCTATAGGAGAAGAGGGTCGTAAAGGCACTCTCGGCAGTTATTATTCAATAAAGGATTATTGCGAGGTCAATCCCGAATTCGGAACGATGGAGGATTTCAAACAACTTCTCGAGGCCGCCCACCAAAGGGGTTTCAAAGTAATTCTCGACTGGGTTGCAAACCATACTTCGAGAGATGCAAAATGGACTGTGGAGCACAATGATTGGTATTATAAGGACTCTCTGGGCAACCTCGCCATCCAGTATGACTGGACGGACATTGCCCGTCTCAATTATGAAAACCAGGATTTGAGGGAGGAGATGATTGCCGCAATGAAATATTGGCTCGAACTCGGAGTTGATGGTTTCCGCTGTGATGTAGCAGCTGAACTTCCTACCGATTTCTGGAATGATGCGGTTGCACGCCTTAAAGAGATCAATCCCGATATTTTCATGCTCGCAGAGGCTGAGCAGGCTGATTTGCAATATGATGCATTCAACGCCCATTATACCTGGGATCAGATGCACAATTGGTATGCTCTCGCAGCAGGGAAGATTGATGCCGACTCCATTGCCAACTTCTATGTGAATTATCAGGATAGGAGCGGAATGCCTTCCAATACGATTCCGATGAACTTTACTACCAACCATGATCAGAATTCCTGGTACGGGACCTGTACTGAAATGTATGGCCCCGCCGTCAGACAGTTTGCAGTTCTATCGTTTGTGGTTCCCGGAATGCCCTTGATTTACAGCGGCCAGGAGGCTAGTTTGGATAAGCGTCTTGAGTTTTTCGAGAAAGATCTCATCGACTGGGAGGCTGACAAAAACAATATGGCTGATTTTTACAGGGAGTTGATCGCTATGCGTGACAGGCACGCTTGTCTCTGGGCCCAGCCCTGGGGTGGTGTAATGGTCATTCTTCCCTCTGATAGGCCTGAAGAGATCTTTGTTTTCGAGAGAGAAGCCGAAGGCGACCTTTGTTTGGCCATGTTCAACTTTTCCGATCAGACAGTCACCTTCAATGTGGATAATCATGTTGTAACGAGGGATTCCGAGTTTACATTGCCTCCTCACGGGTATCATCTCATTTTCAGCATAGGCGAATGTTTCGGTGACTGTGATGAGGCTGCTGAGGCAGAAGCTGAGGCAGATGCAGACGCAGAAACAGAGGTAGAAACCGAAACCACGGAGAAGTAGTTCATGCGCAGGATAACTGCACTTATACTCCTGCTGCTGGCCGGTACAGTAGGATTAGCACAGGTAATAGAACGCGTGGAGCCGCCCTGCTGGTGGGTGGGAATGAAAACTGACCTTCAATTGCTCATCAAGGGTGACAATATCCGCGGTTCCACTCTGATTCTTGCACCCGAAGATGCTAAACGGGGAGTCTCCGTAGGAAAAATTCATAACGGCGACAGCCCTAACTATATCTTTGCAGATATCAGGATAGGGGCAAGGACTCCCGCTGCCGGGTATCATTTTATCCTCGTCACTCCCGATAAAGACTCCATTAGATTTGAGTATAATATTCACAATCGTGAAAAGGGTTCAGCGCAACGCGCCTCCTTCGGTCCACAGGACGTAGTCTATCTGCTGATGCCGGATCGTTTTGCCAATGGCGACTATTCAAATGATTCCGTGGAAGAGGCGATTGAGAAATGTGATCGTTCACTGCCTGAAGGACGTCACGGAGGCGATATTCAGGGCATTATCGACCATCTGGACTACATTGCCGAACTTGGGGTGACGGCCATATGGTCTACACCAATGCTCTTTGACAACGAAGAAGAGTACTCCTATCACGGCTATGCCTGCGCTGATTATTATCGCATCGATCCGAGATATGGCACGAATGCCCTCTACAAGGAGTTTGTGGAAAAGGCGGCGGAAAAAGAGATAAAGGTGATAATGGATATGGTTCCCAACCATTGCGGAGTTGCACATTGGTGGATGGAGGACCTCCCCTTCGACAACTGGGTACATATGCATAACTCTTTCACTCGCTCATCTTTCGCCCTTTCGACACATTATGATCCATATGCCTCAAAGTATGACAAAGATGCATGTATCAAGGGCTGGTTTGATACATCCATGCCCGATATGAACCTGGAGCACCCTTTCGTACTTAGGTATTTTACTCAGATGGCAGTATGGTGGGTGGAATATGCCGGTCTGGGCGGTATCCGTGTGGATACTTTTCCTTACTCTGATAAAGCTGCAATGTCAAAATGGGTGAAGAACATTCTCAGGGAATATCCTAAAATGAATATTGTGGGAGAATGTTGGTATGGCGATCCGCTATCATGCTCCTATTGGGAGGGAGTAAAGCAGCACGACGGATATAATTCAAACCTCCCCTCGATAATGGACTTCCCCCTGAGAGATGCCATCACTGCAGGATTTGCCGACGATTCCGACACTCCCTTCTGGGGAGAGGGCCTGGTCAGAGTTTACAACTCCCTTTCACTTGATTTTGTTTATAAAAATCCTTCGAATATTCTGATATTTGCGAATAATCATGACACAAATCGTCTGGCTCACGATCTGAAGAGGGACTTTGCCAAGCAGAAGATGGTTATGGCTCTTTTGGCTACAATGCGTGGAGTGCCCCAGCTCTATTATGGAGATGAACTCGGATTTGTGAGCAAGGATGGGACTACCGGCCACTCGCAGGAGAGAATAGATTTTCCGGGCGGTTGGAAGAGCGACCGAGTCAATCTTTTTAACAGGAACGAACGGAGTGCTGCACAGAATGATCTATTTGATTATACGTCGCGTCTCATGAATTGGAGAAAGGGGTCAAAAGCCGTTACACAGGGCTCTATGCTTCATTATCGTCCGGAAAATGACAATGTCTATGTCTATTTCAGATATGTGAGAAAAGAGGTTGTCATGGTTGTGATCAACAACGGACAGAGCGATTTTAAGATCGATTGGCGCAAATATCAGGAAATATCTTCTAAATTTGCGGCTTCTGTCCGAAATGTAATTACCGGAGAGACGTTTCTTGCGAATAGTTACGTGACGGTGCCCGGACAGAGCGCGGTAATATTTGAGTTCAAATAAAAAAATAAAGCCAATATGAAACCGACACTTTTGATACTTGCAGCCGGTATGGGCTCGCGATACGGTTCTCTCAAACAGATGGACGGACTTGGTCCCTCAGGTGAGACGATTATAGATTATTCGATTTATGATGCGATAAGAGCCGGTTTCGGCAAGGTCGTGTTTGTAATAAGACACTCTTTTGCCGAGGAATTCAAGGATATCTTTTCACCCGACAGATTTGGAGGAAAGATTGAGGTGGAGTTTGTTTTTCAGGAGCTGGAATATCTGCCCGAGGGCTATTCGGTTCCGGAAGGTAGGGTAAAACCGTGGGGGACGAACCACGCGGTAATGATGGCAAAAGGGGTCATAAAAGAGCCCTTTGCAGTGATCAATGCCGATGATTTCTATGGCAAGGAGAGTTTTCAGATAATGGCGAACCACCTCCGCAAGATAGCAGGCACCAAGGGCAAATACGCTATGGTGGGTTATCACCTGGAGAACACTCTTTCCGAGTTCGGGACGGTATCACGCGGTATTTGTGTCACCGATGCCGATTGCAATCTGATAAGCGTCGTTGAGCGCACCTCCATCCAACGCAAGGATTGTGAGATATGCTATAGTGAAGAGGGAAAAGATTATCCTTTGGCAGCCGACACTTTTGTTTCGATGAATTTCTGGGGTTTTACCCCGGAGTATTTTGACTACTCGGAAGAGATGTTCAAGAGATTCCTCGATGCTGAGAGTACAAAAAACAATCTCAAGGCGGAGTATTTCATTCCCTACGTAGTGGATCTCCTTATAAAGAGGGGTGATGCTACTCTCAAGGTGCTTGAATGCGATGCCAAATGGTTTGGCGTGACCTATAAGGAGGATAGACCCTTTGTAGTGGAGAAACTCAACAAACTCATTGAGAAGGGAGTATACCCGAGAGATCTTTGGGGCAGAAGAGAATAGCTCCTTTATTGGCAGAATGAATTAAATATTTTCAAATCACCGGAAAATATATATTTTTGTGAAAGATTCAACCGAGGTTGAAACAATTAATAATTAAATTCTATAGATATGACAAAGTACGAATGTGACGTTTGCGGATATATTTATGATCCGGCAAAAGGAGATCCAGATAACGGAATTGATCCCGGAACACCGTTTAGCGAACTTCCTGACGAGTGGGTTTGTCCACTCTGTTTTGCAGGAAAAGAAGATTTTTCACCGGTAAACTAACATAAGCTGAGTGAAATAATAAATTGGCCCACTTGAGAGTGGGGATATTTAAGAGGACCCCGAAAGTATGCTTTCGGGGTTTGTTGTTATTGGCATAAAAAATTGTCTTTTCTGCATACCTATTCGTTTGTCGTTTCCTATCTTTGCACCATAGCATGCGAAATGTCAGTGGTTATAATACTAGTGACAGAAGACGTTTAATTGAGAAAAACTCATAGTGTTGTGGGTTTGGACGATTGTTGATAGTTTTAGTGAGTTGGATTTATAAAAAGTCCGTGGGTATTAATGATTAGACTATGAGTTTATTTAAATTTGCATGGTTTCCTGATTTTTTCGGGAGTGTTGAGGAACTTAAAGATTTAGCTATGGCCGAAGAATGGGATTATTCAAATAGCCCTACGGGTCGACACCCTATCTTAATTAATTATATTCACCATACTTTCGAAAAAGTTGAACAAGAAAATAAGATTGAGAAAAAAGGTGACTTTTGTTGCTTTAATACAGGTTTAGCAACGGAAAATCAAGAAGAAATATTTGGTTATTTCCAAAAAAACAAAAAACCAGGAACAAGCATCCCATATTTTTTTATAGGTTGGAGGAAGTCGAGTCATAGAGATTTATCAAAATTTTCAAAGTTGGCTGAAGTTGCAAACTACATAACCGACCCAAAAGAGTTAATTTATGACATCTCCATAGAATTAAGGGTAAATATCGATCACATAATTCAAGATAACAAAGAGCGTTTTCCGGTGCCGTTTAAGACAATGGATAATTATTTGCTATCTAATCTGTTATCAGGAACAATTGAAGATGCTAAGAGAAGGGTAAGGAGAAATTATAAAACGGCTATCCCACAATATTATAAAGGAAAGCTCCAATTGTTGCTTCCTTTATGTTTACAAGACAAAGCAAAAGCTGATCTGGCATTAGTAATTGAAAAGGATAGTGGAATCTATAGGGCATCTACCTGTTTAACCCTTGATATGGCGATAAATAACGCCAGGCTTATTGCAAAGCCGGATGATGAATGGTTAAAAATTTAAAATTATTTTGTATTGTCATATATAATGTTTAACTTTGCATAACAGTTATTATTTAACCAAGCATAACACTTTATTCAGGATACGCCTATTTCATTATTTAAAATCAAGATAGATTTACAGGATAAGTTTAAAAGAGCAAGATAGGAGCTCTCCTTAGGGAGGGCTTTTTTACTTCATATTCCACACCCCGTAACACTAATACACGTGAATGCTACCTTGTGCTGAGGGGAGGTAGTTTACTCCAATCCATGTAATCAACAGGAGAATTAAGGCGACGGGAAGGAGCCACAGGGCAACCTTTTCTCGTTTTTCTCCTTGCAATCTAAGATGAATATAAGCCAGATATCCCATTGATGTAACGAAAGCCCATGTCTCTTTTGGATCCCATGTCCAATAGTGTCCCCAGGCCTCTTTTGCCCATACACACCCCATCAGCATACCCAGTACAAGAAATCCAAACCCGACGTAAACCAAATTGTCAAGGAGGTCAAATATCTTTTTATCGGAAAGGCCTTTTCGATTAATTTTCCTTAGTTGCACAAATGCTCCTACTGTTGCAGCGCCAAACATGGCATAAGAGAGGATATAGGAGGTGACGTGGGGTATAAACCATATGCTTTGCAGGGCTGGCATAAGGTTTTTGGAGTGGATTTCCGGCTTGAACAGGTTGATGCAGATAAATACGGAGGCCACTAATGCGGAAAAGGATAATAACCACGGATATTTCCATCTGCAATATGTTACATAGCCCACAACCGATAGAAAAAAGGAGTACCAAAGACGTGTTTCTCCCATTGTTCGCAATGGAGGTCGTTCGATATTTATCCAAAAGCCTATTATAAAGAGGGTATAAATCGATATTCCCGCAATCATTAAAATATCAGCTAGAACTTTGCTTTTTTTGCGATATACCACAATTCCGGCACTTGCCCACAATATCATGGCAGGTAACGCAAACCATATAAAGGTATCCCAATTCATTCTTTTTACTTCTCCTGTTTATTATCGGTTAACAAAGTTTTGCGATTTGGCGAATGCCCTCTCACTATCATTGCGACAGCGCCAAGGGCAATCATAATAAATCCGATATATACCGGAACTATCCAGGGGTCGTAGACCAACTCCATACTGCTGTAGGAAGAGAGTCGTCCTGCCGCATTGTCGTAACCATACTGATATATAGTCCATCCACCGATACGCAAAGGGTGGTTTACCTCCAGTATGGCACTTTTAGTTGTCCCGTCCGGGGTGTATACTTCTATATCTGACATAAAACGCTTGGGCTCAGTAACGGTCATTACAACAGTGTGTTGCTCACTAAGTTCGAGCGTCTTGTAGAGTTGTGCCTGATTACCTCCACATACCCATCCTTTACGGACCTCCCCGGTTGAGGGATTGGTCATGGTGATGTATGCAGCAGGGGTGGCTCCGGGCATTGGAGCTGCGCGGTAGGTGCTATCGCTGTTGCGTACCGCCTGATGGATATATTCATTCATTTCCAACACCCATCCGTCAAGCTTTCCGGTAGGAGCTTTTGTGTTGATCTGATAGTAGTCAGGAGCCGACAATGGTTGAGGTTCCCCCGTTGTCCTATCTATAATAGTTAGTTTCGGCGGATACTCCTCCATATCAAAATCATTGAGCTGAATGGCTATGGGCAATTCTTTTACTGTTCCTTCATCATCGTAAACCCGCCATTCCACCTCACCTTCTCTGACATGCATAATATATCGCTCCATATCTGCATGACCCAGGCCGCCGGCAAATAAGACTAACCACAATCCAATATGGTTGAGATAAAAACCCCAATCCTTAATCTTAAATTTGGCCAGTCGGCGAACGATCAATGAACCAAGCGAAAGAAGGGTAGTAAAATAGATAAGAATGAATGGCCAGGAGCCTGTCATATTGTTGAATCCCAGCAAAGCAAAGAAGTTGTCGTTGGTATTCGCTGACCCTGAAGCAGTTTGAGGAGTAAGTCCCATGATTAATGTAAGGACGAGCAAAGCCGAGATAATGCAAACGGAGAAGGGTACGCCAGTAAACCAACTGAGGAATTTTGATTTTTTCAGAGCAAGAGTCAATAGGCACAAGCCTATGATCAAAGCTCCAACAACAAGATTGACAGGTGCAGTAAGCAGATAAAAATTAAACCCTTTAATAGTTATTTGTAGCATAAATCCTACAAAAACAATTCCTGCCGTTATAGCGATGCTCTCAGGATAGCCCCAAGGCATTTGCCACATCTTACGCTTATTCTCTTCCTTCATAATTATCATAAAAAACGCCTACATACGCGGTGTTATTCCTTATGTAGGCGTTATAATTTATAGGTGTCTGTTTTAGTTGGCTGCTAACCTGCCGTTGGCACGTGCCGTCTCTATCCAAGCGGGCGGTGTGGTCTTAAGCCAGTTCTCTTTATCTTTTTCCAGCTTTTCCATATCCAGACCGATAAACTTCTGAGCTTTTGCTTTTGTGGAGATATCGGGCATCTCAAACTTGGTTACACCAAGTTCAAATAAAACCTTCTGAAGCTCAATCTGAGCCTGCATGGAGCGGTCAAGGCCGTGAGCAAGGATACGCTGTGTCTCAACAGGTGCGTGGAATGATCCTCCGTGTGATGCAACTCCAAAGTCCCAGCGCCATTGAGCCTGACGGATCAATTGGAGAGCAGGTTTCATCCTTGCTTCCTTTGCTCCTTTATCCCAGGCTACCTTTGCCATAATATGGGCTTTTGCCAACTCAACTTCAACTCTGTCACGGATCTCGAGAGCTTTATCCTGATATTCATACACATAATTTCTCAACTCTTCCTCGCTATCTCTATGGCAAGTCTGACAGGTTGAGGAGATGTTTTTCAGCGGGCTCATAACCTGGTGGTCAGAATACTTGATGCCACCCTCAGCTATGTAAGGCATATGACAATCTGCACAAGAGAGGCCGCGCTTAGCATGAGGACCAAGTATGAACAACTCGTAATCGGGGTGCTGAGCTTTCAGCATCGGAGCCTTGCTCACACTGTGAGTCCAGTCTGCATACTCTGCATTGTCAAAATATGCCTCCATATCCTCCATGGTAAAGCCACCATCCCAAGGGAATGTGAGATATTTCCCATCACCCTTGAAATAATACTCCACGTGACATTGTGCACACACCAATGATCTCATTTCCTGAGGAGTTGCGTCGGCAATATCGTCTCCCCGACGCTCATATGCTTCGATCAAGGCAGGACGAGTTATTGTAAGATCCATTGTTTCGGGATTATGACAATCGGCACATCCTATCGGGTTGACAACCTCGGCACCAAATTGGCTCCAAGGTGTCCCATAGAATTTTTCAATTCCAACTTCTTGCATCATACGGGGTACATCGGGGCTTTTACAAGCCCAGCAGGTAGCCGGCTGCATATCTTGTACATCACCGCCGGGTGTGCCGGTACGTAAAGTTTGGGTCACATCTTCTATTGTATACATATGCCCTCTGGGAGCTGTATAATCGCGAGAAAAGGCATATCCTGCCCAAAGAATTACCATTTCAGGACGAGTTTCGAGAATATCATAGGTATTACTACCCAGATGTTTGCTCTGGAAGTCCATCTCTTTGGTCTTTTTCCAGGTATTATACTCACGAGGGTAATTCAATCCCCACTCTTCGCTCTTGGGATTGATGCCTGTAATTTCGACCTTCTTGTTGTTGTAAAGAGTTGCTATCTCGGCTCTGCGCTCGGTGATAGAGGCAGCCAGTAACCCCAGCAAGAATACCAAAACCATAACTACGACAAACAATACCCATCCGATAGCGGGTTTACGTCTGATTGATTCTGCTAATTTCTTACACATAGTCTATATTGTTTTTATTTTTTAATCATTTCTTTGAGCCACGCAGGAACAGGAGATTCAGGTAGCGGTGCAATCGCATTAGGAGAGGCTGCAAGGTTACTCACCATAGTATGCGGTATATCTCTATGACAATCCCAGCACGCCTTGCCTTCTCCCTGACTGGCTTGCGAGTAGCTTATTTGCCCTGCTTTTACAAATTCGGTGGTAAGTTGTGTATGGCAACGAACACAATTCTCCATAATGACTCCATTGCTGGCATTTCGGGGACGAATGGCCATAGGTTCGTTCTTTAAAGTGAAGACAGCCGAATGGTACAATCCGTCAGCTGCTTTGAAGGCATATTTGTTGACAAAGTTGTCTTGTGGAACGTGGCAATCATTACAGTGTGTCCATTCACGATGGGAACTTTGCTCCCAAGTTTGATAATAAGGGACCATAATGTGGCAATTGATACAAGCCGAAGGCTCATCCGAGATATATGAATGAACCCGTGACATATAGATTGTATATGCACCCAGTCCGACAATTAACCCACCTATAACAAATAGCGGTACGACAAAAACACGCGGTATGATATTTAAATATTTTTTCATAACTGATAACCCGCCCAAAGATATGAAAAAAGGTTTAAGTGTTCAACTATGTTGATAAATTTTAATAGTTTTAAACAAGTCCCCTTTAAAAGTCAGGCCTGTTTCTTATAGGTGACGGCAGCGAGAATGTTGAAGAGGACTGCGAAGCTTCCGAGAGCTACGAAGTTCTGCCATAGCTCGGAGAGGGTTGTTCCTTTCAAATAAACCGAACGCAAAATATCAACAAAATATCGCGGCGGCAGAAGAAGTGTAAATGTTTGAGCCCAATCGGGCATAGAATCGATAGGAGTAAGCAGCCCGCTCATCAGAATGAAAATCATAATGAAGAAGAACAATACAAACATTATTTGTTGCATCGTATTTGAAAAGTTTGCAGCTGTGAGACTAAATCCGGAAATGGTCAGGATAAATAATACCGTACCCAATAATATAACCCAAAAGGAGCCGGCAGGTACAAGCCCATAGACAAGGTGAGCAATCATCATCGCCGCTATAAGGACGAAAATACCTATAGCCCAATAGGGTATCAGTTTTGATAGAGTAAAACCAAAACGACTCACGGGTGAGACATTCATCTGTTCAATCGTACCGATTTCCTTCTCTTCAACTATACTCAATGCAGGCAGAAAGCCGCACACCAGAACAAATATGATAATCATCAGAGCGGGAATCATGTAATGGCGATAATTAAGTGTCGGATTAAAGCGATTTTGCACCGTTACCAATTCGGACATTTGATTTGGATTTTTTTCGTTGCGAAATTCCACAAGCGCGTGTGCGATGGTTTGTATGACATATTGCGTGCCCATTGTACCTTTGGTAGCGTTCACGGCATTTGCTATTATGCTTATTTTTTCAGGAGTGGAAACCCCCATGTCACGCTCAAAATGGTCGGGAATCTGAACAATAACATCAACCTTGCCTTCCTCTAGTCTTTGCATGGCAAGGTCGAATTCGGAAGTTGCTCCGACCAATGACAGATATTCAGAGGCCTTGATATGTGATATAATGCGGTTAGAAGTGGTTGAGTGGTCAAGATCGACAACCGCAACATTGACATTACGAACATCCATTGTAGCAAGCATTGGTGAGATGAGCATTATCAGTATGGGAAAGGACAATATAAGCTTGGGCAGAAACGAATCGCGACGAATTTTTATAAGCTCCTTTTGCAGTAATACGATAAATGGTCTCATGGCACTACTCTAATTTATCATTGAACTTTATTAGCGATACGCCCAAAAATACGACAGTCATACCAAGCAGTATAGTAAATTCTTTCCATACAGCCACGAACGGTGAACCCTGAATCATCATTTTACGGATAGCCTCTACATACCAACGAGCAGGGACAATATTTGAAAATATTTGAAAAACCATGGGAGCATTCTCAATGGGAAAGAGCATGCCTGAAAGCAACAACATGGGCACCATCATTACCATAGCTGAAATAAGCAGTGCCATTACTTGCGTTTTGGCGACTATCGAGACCATAAGTCCCAGAGAGAGCGATAATAACACATAGAGCAATGATAACGAAAAGATTCCCCAAACGCCACCTGACATCGGCACATGAAGCAGATAATAGGAAAGGAGCAGTATTATTATCAGTACCACACAAGAGATGACAAAATAGGGGATCATTTTGGAAAAGATAATTTTCGACGGACGTATAGGAGAAACGAGAAGTACTTCCATTGTTCCAACTTCTTTTTCGCGTACGATAGATACTGAAGTCATCATTGCACAAACCAGAATAACAATCAAGCCCATAATACCCGGCACGAAGTTGTAAGCGCTCTTCATTTGAGGATTGAAAAGCATTCTGGTTTCAAACATTGCTTGCTGTGATGCTGTGCCAAGCAGAATCTCTTGCAAATAAGCAGTTGACGCGCCGGCTGTATTGACATTCGAAGCATCAACAACTAATTGTATAATCGGCTTTGAGGGCAACCCTGTTAAAATCTGCTCCATACGACGGTCAAAATCCGAAGCAAAAACTATGACGGCGCTTACTTTTCCTGAACGTAATTCCTGATCTATCTGATCGGGATCGATATAACCGCAGAAGGTAAAGTAATCGTTGTGCGCGATACGATTGACAGCATCTACCACGCCGTCTGTGCGCTCAGGAGCGACTACTGCCACATTTACATTGTTCACCTCGGTAGATATGGCAAAACCAAACAACACTATCAATACTACCGGTATAAGCATTACAATAAGCATTGTAACCTTATCGCGCAAAATATGCAGTGACTCTTTTTTTATGAATGATAGAAAACTGTTTCTCATGATTCCAATTCTCCTCTTTCTGCATTGCGAGCCAGCGTACGAAAGACTTCATGCATCGACTCGGCATTAAACTGTTCTTTTAAACGGGTAGGAGTGTCAAGGGCCCGCACCTCACCATCCACCATAATCGAGACACGTGAGCAATATTCCGCCTCATCCATATAGTGGGTAGTAACAAATATCGTTGTTCCACCTTCAGCTGCCTTGTAAATCATTTCCCAAAATTGACGACGGGTAACAGGGTCAACACCGCTTGTAGGTTCATCCAAAAAGACAACCTCAGGGTTATGAACAGTGGCAATTGCAAAAGATAACTTCTGCTTCCAACCCAGTGGTAATGCCTTGACAAGTGTATCGCGCTCCGATGAAAATTTGAGTTCGGCAAGCAACTCTTCAGTACGCTTCTCAGCACTCTTTTTCGAGAGTCCATAAATGCCCGCGAAAAGTTTGATATTCTCGCCGACCGTAAGGGTATTATAGAGAGCAAATCTTTGGCTCATATAACCGATATGGCGTTTAATCATCTCTCCCTCGCGCGAAACATTAAAACCTGCCACTGTGCCTTTTCCCGAAGTGGGATAGCTCAACCCGCAAAGCATACGCATTGCAGTGGTTTTCCCCGCTCCGTTTGCACCTAGAAAACCAAAAATTTCACCCTTGTAAACATCAAAAGAGATATTGTTTACAGCAATGAAATTGCCAAAACTTTTGGTAAGGTTGCGTACTGAAATTACTATTTCACTCATTGTTTCATCAGACTTATAAATACATCCTCAATAGTAGGTTGTGCGGATTCAATAGTAAGGTTGGTCAAATATCCTAACTGATCAGTAAAGTTGCGCGTATCGAACGTTGCATCTGCAATGAGGTGATGCATTTGTCCAAAAGGATAGCATTCTGCCACACCCTCTACCTGTCGCGCTGCTTCAAGCAGAGAATACATATTATCGGCACTAATTGCATAGAGTCTCGATTTGAATTGTTTAATAATTCCTTTTGGAGTGTCAATTCCCAAAATGCGTCCTTCATTACAAAGTGCAATTCGTTCACACAGTGAAGCCTCGTCCATATAAGGAGTAGATACCAGAATGGTAATTCCTTTCTCTTTGAGATTTTTCAACATATCCCAGAGTTCACTACGAGATACGGCGTCAATACCCGTTGTCGGCTCATCAAGAAAGAGCACGCTCGGATTGTGAATCAATGCACACGAGAGAGCGAGTTTTTGTTTCATCCCACCTGATAATTTGCCCGCCTGGCGTTTTTTAAAAGGCTCAATCTGTTGGTAAATCGGAGCAATAAGATCGTATGAATCCTTAACCCTGACGCCAAAGATAGAGGCAAAAAAATTAAGGTTTTCTTCCACCGTCAGGTCCGGATAAAGGGAAAATCTGCCGGGCATATAGCCCAACAGTGGACGTATTTTTCGGTAATCTTTACTAATGTCCAAACCCTCTATGGTGGCACTGCCTTCATTAGGATTAATCAATGTGGTGAGTAAGCGGAAAAGTGTAGTCTTGCCTGCACCATCCGGGCCTATAAGACCGAATAGTTCGCCCCTCTTCACTGAAAAGGAGACAGAGTCAAGAGCTTTAACTTTTCCGTAGCTCTTTGATAGGCCATTTACTTCTATGACATTCATACTACAACGTTACATTGCCCGACAATCCGATTTTAAGGCGACCATCATTTTTTACGGCAATTTTTACGGCATAGACCAAATTTGCACGCGAATCTTCCGTTTGTATGTTTTTTGGCGTAAATTCACTTTCAGAAGAAATCCACGTAATGCGACCTGCATAGTCGTACAGTTCGGTTCCACCAAAATCGGCAGTGACGGTAACCTCGTCTCCAAGTTTTAGATTAGCAAGTTGATTGGATGTGAAATAGGCGCGCAGATAAATGTTGTCGAGATTGGCAATTTTCATCAAGGGTCTGCCCATTGTCGCGAGCTCTCCGGCTTCTGCATATTTTACCAATATGATACCCTCAACAGGTGACACTATGCTGCACTTTGAAATTAGGTCGGCCAAAGCCTCAATTTGTGCTTCAAGAGCCTCCGCATTACTATTGATGGCAGCGGTGTTTTTGTCAAGAGTCGAGAGAGTAGCAGAAAGCTGGCTTTTCAGAATTCTTATGTGTGCCTCAATGTCGTCATATTGTTTTTGGGTAGCCGCACCATCTTTGAGCATATTTTTTACACGCTTCAGTTCACTCTTTTGTTTTGCTATCTGCTCACGCAACGATGCAACCTGTGCTTTTTTATCAGGACGACTATCCAAGAGTGCCGAGAGCTGTGCCGACAACTGCTTGTGTTGAAGATAAAGTTGCAGACTATCGATTGTGCCCACCTTTTCACCTGCCTTGACCGGCATACCCTCTTCTACTTCAAAACTCAAAATACGTCCTGTAGCTTCCGATGAGACTATCACTTCTGTAGTTTCAAAAGTGCCCTGTGCATCATATTTTCGATTATTGCCACAAGATGATACGGTAAGTAGCATTATGGCGATGTATATGATTCTTTTCATTTATTTTATTCGTTTAATGTGTGTTTCAATCTGTAAATGGCTTGTAACAGCTCTATTTCATGAATGTTGCAATTGAGTATTGCCGTAGTCTCGTCTGTTATTTTACGAAGTAAGTCAGTAGCATCAATAACGCCGTTTTTGAGCTTTGATTCCGCTGCTATGCGTACGGAACGTCGTAATTCTACAATACGGGCATCATTCTCAATTGCCTTGCGCAGTCGTGTGATCTCCCCATCTTCCCGGGTGGTCTGCATTTGAGTGTTAAATTGTAATACGTCTCGCTGAACAGTCAGTTGTTGTTGGGCAACATCTATTTTTTTGAGATTATTATTTCTGGTGTAGAATGCACTAAGATCCCACGATAGACGCACGCCTACAATAGCATTGAAAGTTAAATCAGGTGAAGTCATACTCTCGAATATATCCATGCCGGGGTAGCCATAATAACCTTGTGCAAAGAGACCCAGACGGGGCCTGACAGATGAGTTAATAGCCATTTTTTGAGCCGTCAGTCTGTTTTCCTGTGCGTCAAGCAAAGCAAATTCTGGACGTGATGAAGTATAACTGTTAATAACTTTCTCTACCGGTCTTTCCAATTTATCGGATTTTAGTGGTTGACCAATAAAAATCTCCAACATACGACGATAACTTGCAAGGGATGATTCTACCAGAGACAACTGTTGCTGAGCTGTAAGTAGTTCTGCTTCGATCATATCTACATCAGATTGCAATGCCACGCCGTTTTGGAGATATGTTTGCATACGTTTCAGATTACTCTCCAATATCTCAATCATAGTTTTGGTCTGTTTTATGCGTTCATCAAGCAACAAAATGCCAAAGTATAGACCATCCACCCTTGCCTGTAGGTCGTAGAGTGATACATCAACACGACTACGCTGCTCGGCTGCCTCTGCTTTAGCTATAGCTCTGTTTGCTTTCGAATAACCGCCATCCCAAATCGTTTGACTGATATCAATGGCAATCTTGTATTGATCTTTGTTGATCTCAGTCATCTCTACATCATTATCCTGCATCTTCATTAATGTCTCGAAGGCCTCGGGAAAGGTCGGGGTTGCAGACTGATATGTGGCTTGCCCCGATATGGCGAATTGTGGTATCCAGGCTTTCGCCGCATTGGATAAATTGAACTGTTCCGTTTTTGCAACAAGGTCGTATTGCCTGATCTCGGGGTAATGCTCCCGGGCAAGACGGCGGCACTCATCCAGTGTTTGAGCCTTAATGCTTATTGTCAAAAGAACAAGTATTAAAGATAAAGAAAGTCGTTTCATGATTAATGAACGGGAATTATAAGGTCAGTAAAGAATTCTTAGGAAAAATTCGTCGCTGTTAATGCAGCAAATTTTATACCTCAAAGCGAGAAACGCTCTTATTTAGAGGAATTTTCAGCAATAGGGGGCGATATGCTCCCTTATTTCAGCCTTGGCGGCTTTCCAGCGCGGAATATCAATCTTCGGACCGATTACCTCAACTACTTTTGCGGATATGATGGAACCCACTTCGCCACAAACTTTTAATGGCATCCCCATAGAGTGGGCATATAGAAATCCGGCAGCATAAATATCTCCGGCGCCTGTAGCGTCGATTGTGTTCGCAGGCCAGGCTTCAATATAGTGATACTCGTCTCCCTGGCGCACCATTGAGCCATCCTTACCTATCTTAACGACTGCTATATCACACAATTCAGCGATGACATCAAGTGCTTTTCGGGGTTCATGACCGGTAAATGAGGTGGCCTCCGTTTCGTTGGCAAAGACAATGTCTATATAGTTTTTGACTATGTCGTGCAGAAAGGCATTGTTGGACTCCACAACATTGTAACTGGCCATATCCAGGCAAATGATCATCTCCTTCTTTTTGCCGATTTCCACTGCGCGACGGATTAAACGCTGATTTTGCACCAGATAGCCCTCAAGATAGAGATAGTCATATCCGTCGAAATATTCAGGTTTGAGATCTTCGGGCTCAAGCTGTAACGCCGCACCAAGGTAGGTGGCAAAAGTTCTGTCCGCGTTTGGTGCGGTGATGAATACCATCGCCCGACCTGAGGCGGCAGTACCTTTGAGCAGGTTGGAGCGTATGCCGTTCTGCACCTGCTCTGCCTTAAAGAGCGACCCCAACTCGTCGTCGCCCACCTTGCCTATGAATCCTGCCGGCATACCGAAGATTGCGGCTCCGGAGATTGTGTTGGCGGCCGAACCGCCGGCCACATATTGAATTCCAATCTCTTTGAGGCTCTCCCAGATTACATTGCCCGTCTTGGCATCTACGTGCTGCATACTACCTTCAGGTAGATTGAATTTAGTGAGGAGAGTGTTGTCGGGGAGGATTGCGAGTATGTCAGTCAGTGCGTTGCCTATGCCAAGTATGGATTTCATATGAATGGTGTTATTCTGTCTGTTTGGCTACAAACATAAGAATTTTTGTACTTTTGTGCTACAAATCGAGATTAAGATGAATAAGATAAAGAAAAAGGTAAAGATAAAAGATGTGGTAAAGTATCTGCTGATGTTGGCCTTGGCGGGTCTCTTGCTCTATTTTGCCTTCCGCGATATAAGTTGGGATGATTTTATGGAAGGTCTGCGCAGCTGCAATTACTGGTGGATACTTCTCTCAATGATCATATCCTGGATTGTTGTGGTTCTAAGAGGCTGGAGATGGCGTTTGATGATGCGCCCTCTGAGTAAGGAGATAACCCGCCTGGAGGCCTACGATGCATATAACATCTGTTATCTGGCAAATTTGGTGCTTCCCCGTTCCGGTGAAGTAGTCAGGTGCAGTATGATTGCCAACAGCGGTAAGGCCACTTTTGAAGGGGCTCTTGGTACCGTAGTGCTTGAGAGGACCTGGGATCTGATATGTGTAGTGATTGTCACTCTGCCTCTCTTCTTTTTCGGTACATTTAAAGATTTCCTCATTGAGAAAATGTGGCAACCGTTTGTGGAGTCACTTCCATTCAAGGCGGTTTGGCTATTTGTAGGCATCATCCTTTTTATTGTAGCAATCGTACTGATTTTCCGCGCGTACCGCCAAAAAATTGCAGCCACACGTTTCGGAGCAAAAGTCATAAAGGTTTGGAAAGGACTTGTGGATGGAGTAAAAGCCGGTTTCAGGATGGAATACAAATGGGCTTTCTTCGGCTACTCCGCCCTTATTTGGATAGGTTATTGGGCGATGAGCCTTTTTACGCTTTATGCATTTCCGGCCGCTGCCGGACTATCTATCTGGGATGCGCTTTTTTTGATGGTCGTAGGTTCGTTAGGATGGATTGTACCGGTGCAAGGGGGCTTCGGAGCCTATCATTTCATCGTCGCCATGACACTCGTTCCCGTCTATGGATTCACCCAATCGGACGGATTGATTTTCGCTACGATTTCTCATGAGTCGCAGGTGGTTCAGATGCTCATATGCGGTGTAATTTCTTTCATAACTTATGCAATTTACAGCAAAAAGTATAAGGGATCAGAGCAGTTATCTGAGAAAAAATAAAACGAAATAAAAATTTTTTATGAAAAATTGTCTGTTATATAAAAAAATATATTACCTTTACAGTTACATATGGGGAGCGCATAGCATTCCGCACTAAGGGCTTGAGAGCAGTCTAGACCTTTTTAAAAGGATGTAATGTTGCTTTTGCATATATCAACTTACCGAATGTTAAACTAAAGTTATTTATAAACATACCGACTATGAAACGAAAGTTATTTTTTATTTTCCTTGCATTGCTGCTTAGTGGAGCACCGGCAGTGATCGGGTCGTATTCTGCTTCTGCACAGAAGTTTGCAGTCAAAACCAACTTGCTTTATGATGCCACAGCTACACTTACTGCAGGAGTTGAGTTTAAGTTGGCCGACCATTGGACACTTGACGTCCTAGGTAACCTTAATGCCTGGATGAAACCTGATGATGGCGATCCGAAGACAGTTGATCCCAAATGGAGACAAGCGACTATCCAGCCTCAGGTAAGATATTTTTTCAAAGATGCCTTTAAAGGTCACTTTGTTGGTCTGCATGCCCTCACCGGTACTTATACTCTCGGCGGCACTAACCTTCCTTTCAAGATTATTCGAACAGACTTCAGAAACTTTAAGAACAAAAATTTTATGGGTTGGTGCGTTGGAGGAGGAGTAGGTTACGGTTATGCGATAAGACTCGGTGGTCATTGGAATCTGGAGTTGGAGGCCTCATTTGGCTATCTTTACTTTGATTATGATTTCAAGAGCTATAATAAGGGCAATGTTTATGAGGGTGCCAACACTCACCACTATATCGGCCCCACCAAGCTTGCCGTTTCAATCGCTTACTTATTTTAGTTGAATCCAAAGGTTAGCAATTAAAGATTTTTAGTTGAGTCTCATTGTACCCGATTATCTTTATCGGTTGCAATGAGCCTTGATTTGTATCCTAATCAAACAGTCATGTGAAGGCATGACTGTTTGGTTTTTATACTCGGATGGTTTTCCCAATTCCCCTGAAGGCTTTATTTTGAGCCATTTTAATGAAAAATACTATCTTCGCATTAAAGATATGAGGGATATGCAGGTTTTTGATCCGTTGAGGAAAAAGTATGTCAGGCTCACTCCTGAGGAGAAAGTGCGCCAGAATGTCATTGCCTGGCTTGAGCAGGAGTGGGAGGTTCCTCTTACGTTGATGTCCAGTGAATGGGCCTTTACTTTCAATGGAATGCAATACAGAGCTGATGTATTGGTTTTCGACCGTGGATTGCAGCCTCTGATGCTGGTGGAGTGCAAGTCCCCCGATGTGCCTATTGATCAGACGGTGGTAGATCAGGTCATCAGGTACAATCTTTCGCTCAAAGTAAAGTACATTTTGATAACAAACGGCAAAAGCAGTTATCTTTGCGGTAGGAATCCTGAAACGGAGCAATATGAATTTCTTGACCGGATTCCGAAATATGAGCAGATGCTATGACAGGGCCATTGGATCAGAAGATATTTGAGATAGTGGCAGCTAAAGCTGCTAAACTGAAGGTCAAAGCCTTCGTTATAGGCGGCTATGTGCGTGATCATTTTCTCCAGAGAGAGAGTACAGATATAGATATAGTGGTGGAGGGGAGCGGTATAGAGTTGGCCGAGGCAGTGGCAAAGGAGCTTCATACCAGTGTTACGGTATTCCGCAATTTCGGTACGGCGATGCTCAAATATGAGGGCATTGAACTCGAATTTGTAGGGGCAAGACGCGAATCCTATCGTCGCAACTCCCGTAAACCCATTGTCGAAGAGGGTACGCTCGAAGATGATCAGTTGCGTCGTGACTTTACCATCAATGCGCTTGCCTTCAGCCTCCAAAAGGAGGATTATGGTACGCTGATAGATCCTTTCGGTGGCATCCGTGATCTGGATGCCGGTCTGATACGTACTCCCACCGATCCCGATACCACCTACTCAGACGATCCTCTTCGGATGATCCGCGCTATAAGATTTGCCACACAACTGGGATTTAAGATAGTGCCGGAGTCACTCGATTCCATCCGCCGCAATGCCGGACGTCTCAATATTCTTGCGCGCGAAAGGATAGCCGATGAACTGCACAAGATACTGATGGCGGATAACCCCTCAAGCGGCCTGCGTCTGCTCGATGAGTGCGGACTTCTTCCTTTGATACTCCCTGCCATTTCCAATTTAAAATCTGTTGAGACGGTGGACGGTTGCGGACACAAGGACAATTTCGAGCACACTCTGCAGGTGCTTGACAATGTTGCAGCTGCCGGAGGAGATCTATGGTTGCGCTGGGCCGCGCTACTTCACGATGTAGGTAAACCCGCTACCAAGAAGTACGAACCCGGCACGGGATGGACCTTCCACGGACACGAATTTATTGGTAGTAAGATGGTGCCGGGCATATTTAAGCAGCTTAAGATGCCTCTGAACGATAAGATGAAATATGTGCAGAAGTTGGTTCTGCTTCATTTGCGTCCGATAGCTCTCGTTACCGAAGAGGTGACCGATTCGGCAGTGCGCCGCCTTCTTTTTGATGCGGGAGATGATATAGATGATCTGATGACTCTCTGCCGTGCGGATGTCACCTCGAAGAATGAATATAAGGTCATGGCAATCCGGCGCAATTTTGAAATTGTGGAGGCAAAACTTATCGAAGTTGAGGCCAAGGATGCTCTCCGCAATTTCAAAAATCCCATTACCGGTGAATTGATTATGGAGAAATATGGTTTGTCGCCTTGCATCACCGTCGGGGTGATTAAGGAACATATCAAAAATGCCATTCTTGATGGAGAAATACCCAATGAGTTTGAGGCAGCCTACCGTATGATGGAGTTGAAGGCTGCAGAACTTGGCCTTGAGCCGAAGAATTAATCCTCTGAAATTTCCAATCCGCAGAGCCGTTGTTGCCATTTCCAGGCAGAGCGGAGAGTTTCGTAAAGACTTTTGCGTGCATACCAGCCGAGTTCTTCGTTGGCGTAAGAGGGATCTGCCCACATTGCCTCTATATCGCCCGCGCGTCTGCCGGTAATACGGTAGTTGAGGCGCAGTCCGTTGACCTTTTCGAAAGTTTTGACTATTTCCATAGTGGAGACTCCACGTCCGGTACCGATATTGAAGACTTCGAACTCATTTTTCATCTTACCGCTTATCATCCTGTCGAGAGCTGCTACGTGCGCAGCGGCCAGATCATTTATGTCAATATAGTCGCGGATGCAAAATCCATCCGGAGTGTTGTAGTCATCTCCGAAGATGCTCAGCACCTCTCGAATCCCTGCAGCTGTCTGGGTAACATAGGGGAGGAGATTGTTGGGTACCCCGCGCGGCAGTTCGCCTATGAGGGCACTTGGATGGGCTCCTATCGGGTTGAAATACCTTAGGGCGATGGTACTTATGGAGTCATAGGCCTTGACGCTGTCTCGGATAATATCCTCGCAGATGCGTTTGGTGTTGCCATAGGGCGACTCTGCTTCGAGTCTCGGAGTCTGTTCCGTGGCAGGGAGAACTTCTGGTTGCCCGTACACGGTGCAGGAGGAGGAGAAGACCAGATTTGGCACGCCATACTTGCGCATCAGAGAGATGATGTTTATAAGGGATAATATGTTGTTGTGGTAATAATCCAGAGGCTGTTCGACTGATTCCCCGACGGCTTTTGCCGCCGCGAAATGTATTATGGAATCAAATTTCCCCTTTTCAAAGATTTTTTCGAGCGCTGCGACGTCGCGACAGTCCGCTTTGACAAACTCAGGCCTGACGTCGGTGATGGCCTCTATGCCCTCAAGCACCGACTCGTCGGAATTTGAAAGATTATCCACAATAATCACTTCATAATCCGCCTGGATAAGCTCCACAACAGTATGTGAGCCGATATAACCTGTACCGCCGGTAACCAATACTCCCTGTCTCATGTCATTATGCTATTTTGTAACACAAAAGTAAGAAAAATTAGTTATATTTGGTCCGTTATTTGATAATGAATAAGGTGAATACTCACCATTTAAATTTAGAAAAATGAAGAGGTTTACACAAGTAGCTTTAGTCCTTAGCATCATAATGATGTTGGCTAGCCCGAGTGAGGTATGGGGACAAAACAGGAGAACGAGCAGTTCGAGCGAACGTAAGACATCTCAGAGCAGCAACTCTTCCGGCAGCCGCTCCGGCAGCTCTTCATCCAGCAGCCGTCGCTCAAGTAGTTCGCAGAGCCGCACTACTTCCGGCAGCCGTTCCGGTAGCTCTCAGAGCCGCAGCACTTCAAGTTCTACGCAGAGAAGGACGGGAGTGAAGGCTTCATCAGGCAATACATACGACTTTAAAGTCGATCCTAACTACAAGTCACCATCCTCAGGTACTCAGTCACAGAGTACTTCGACTCGCAGGAGAACGACCACTACTTCAGACCGTCAGGTGAAAGATTACAGAGGCAGCACCGGCTCGAGCTCCTCTTCAGGTTCCCGCAGTTCCACAGTTACCACAAGACGCAGCTCAAGCAGTTCCTCCGCAGTGACCGGCTCGGATAAGACATCGACAAGAAGGAGTTCAAGCTCAAGCAGACAGGCAGTCACCACTGACCGCAACCGCTCTGCTGCAAGCCCCGGCACCAACAGATCTTCAACCACAACCACCCGTAGGAACGCTACAAGTGTCAACAGTACCGTTCCAAGGAGAACCTCTGACAGGGGCACCTCTACGGTTGACCGCAAGCCGGCTGCCGTGCAATATCACAACAGCGTACCCCCTCCAAGGGACAAAAACTGGGTGAGACCTTATATAAAGAAGCATTACAGGCCGGTTCCTTCTTATCATTACGGTCATCACTACTTCGGCTACCGAGTCCACTACCTTCCTTATAGAGCAGTGCTTAGGGTTCATAACCACATTCACTACTACTATTATGATGGTATCTATTACCGTCCTTACTTTGGAGGAGGATATATAATCTGTCGTCCGCCCGTAGGCAGTTACATCAGCAGTACCATGCTCAATGTGGCTTTGACAGTGGCAGTAATTAATGCCCTGAATAATGCCGTTGAGCGTGCGAACCGTGCTGTCGCACTGGCCGAGCGATACTCCAGAATCAATACCAACTATACTATTAGGGAAATTGATTCCTACGTAACGAACGTAGCCAACCAAAACGACGAATATTATTACCAGGATGGAGTTTTCTACACTCTTTCCGACGGCCATTACTACGTGATTGAACCTCCCATCGGAGCTCTGGTCACTCAGTTGCCCGAAGACTACGTAGAGGTGGAGATAGGTGGCGAGACTTATTATCAGGTCGAAGATGCACTTTACAAGGTGACAGTCATCGACGGAGCCCTCTATTTTGAGGTGGTCCTCGCCCTATAACTCCGAAATCCTCCTGTATGGATTGTGCTATAGTCATACTCAATTGGAATGGTCGGAATTATCTTGAAAGGTATATTCCGACCCTTCTTGATTGTAATACCGGTGAACATTGTTTTGTGGTAGTGGCAGATAACGGTTCCGAAGATGGATCCGTGGAGTGGCTAAAAGAAAATCATCCCGATATAAGAGTTATAGAATTTGACCGCAATTGGGGCTTTACCGGAGGTTACAATCGTGCTTTAGCCGAAGTTGAAGCTGATTATTATGTGCTGCTCAACTCCGATGTAGAGGTAACTCCGGGCTGGGCAGATACCCTTCTTTCATTTATGGAAGAGCATCCGGAGGTAGGTGTATGTCAGCCGAAAGTGCTTTCAGTAGCAGATAAGAACTCTTTCGAATATGCCGGTGCCGCAGGGGGATTCATTGACAAATACGGATATCCATTTTGCAGGGGACGCATCCTTTCCAATATAGAGAAAGACAACGGACAATATGACCAACCGAGAGAGATTTTCTGGGCTACCGGTGCCTGTATGATGATCAGATCCTCGCTATATCACCATTTGGGTGGTCTGGACGACCTGTTTTTTGCCCATATGGAGGAAATAGATCTCTGTTGGCGGGCCAAATTGTTGGGATATGAGGTATGGGCTATTCCTGCGGCAAAAGTTTATCATGTAGGTGGAGGCACTCTTCCCAACGAATCTCCCCACAAGCTCTATCTAAACTACCGTAACAGTCTGCTGATGCTCTGGAAAAATCTTCCCGATAAGATTCGTTGGAAGAGGTTATTTGTCCGCAAACTACTTGACGGAGTTTCTGCCTTGATATATCTCATTACCGGTAAGATTGAGAATTTAAAGGCCGTATGGCGTGCGCACCGCGACTATTCCCGAATGAAACGCGAGCTCGACCCTTCGCCATTCTCTGAAGAGATCAACAATAAGGGCTACTATCCATACAGCATAGTGCTAAAATTCTATCTCTCGCGTGGAAAAATCACTTTTGACAGGCTCAAAAATCTCTAAAGTGGCTCATCAATCCTTGAGATTATCGATTGACCGGTATAGCGCAAGTATTTTGTCGGCTATCTCCAGAAGTTCTTCACCCTTTTTCGTCAAAACAAGGGTTTGGCTTATTCTAAGAAACAGTGCTCCGCCGAGCTCCTTTTCGAGCAGGGCTATATGTTTGGAAACAGCCGGCTGGGATATGCCGAGAATCTTGGCTGTCTTGACAAAGCTCAACTGGCGTGCAGCTACGGCAAATACTTGCAGTCTTTTGTCGGTCATAATGGCACAAAGTTAGTGAAAATGCATAAATTTGTAAGATGAACTTTAGATTTTTTAATAACACTTTTATAATATTTATTCAAAATTTTAAAATGAGAAGAATCATTTCAACTATCCTGTCACTCTTCGTGACATTTATTTCTTTTGCACAGGTCAATCCGCAGGGCCTCCTTGAGAGAGACCCCTCCGTAAGGTACGGCAAATTGGAAAACGGACTGACCTATTACATTAAACACAACGACAAGCCCGCGCAACGCGCTGATTATTATCTTTTCACCAATGTGGGTGCTATCCAGGAGACTCCAGCTCAAGACGGCCTTGCCCATTTCTTGGAGCATATGGCTCTCAACGGTACGAAGAATCTTCCCGGCAAGATGATGATCAATTATTTCGAGAGCATCGGAGCCAGTTTCGGTCCTAATATCAATGCCTCGACAGGAGTGGAACAGACGATGTATATGCTCACCAATATCCCCACTACCAGGGAAGGTATTATCGACACAGCGCTGCTGGTGATGCACGATTACTCCGCCTTTGTGACCAACGACCCTGTCGAAATAGATAAGGAGAGAGGTGTAATAATAGAGGAGTGGCGTACCCGCCGCACAGCCGAATGGAGAAGCACCGAGAAGGTTTGGGAACATCTTTACAAAGGCTCGAAATATGCAACCTGTAATATAATAGGTACTAAGGAGAATCTTGAGACCTTCCCCGCAAGCGAACTTCAGGATTTTTATCACACCTGGTATCGTCCTGATCTTCAGGCAGTGGTTGTGGTTGGTGACATTGATCCCGAAGTGATTGAGTCCAAGTTAAGGGAGCTTTTCAAGGATATTTCCGCACACGAGAATCCCAAACCCAAAGAAGAGATACTTCTTCCGGAAAATGAAGAACCCATTGTCGGCATTATCACCGATCCCGAAACAAGAGTAAGTCAGGTGCAGTTTGTAATAAAATATCCCCTATTGACTCCGAGGATGGCACGCCGGTATGGAGCAGGTTTTATGAACGATCTTGCTCTGGACCTTGTCAATGCCGTTTTCTCCGAGAGATTTGGAGATATCGCCAAGCAGGCCAATGCTCCATTCTTTGCAGGCGATGCCTCATTTACGAACCTCATCACTACTTCGGATGCATTTCTGACCGGTGTGGCATTTGCTGACGGAAAAGCTCTGACAGCATTCGAGGCAGCTTTGACAGAAATAGAGAAAGCTAAAAGATTCGGATTTACAGAGGGTGAGCTCGATCGTGCCAAGACCAATATGATTGCAAACGCTGAAAGGGCTACTTCCAATGCTGAGAGTCGTAAGAATGGTGAGTACATACGGGATTATATGACTGATTTCTTCATGGACTGGCCCTTTATGACTCCCGCTTATAAAGAAGAACAGATAAAAGGTTATCTTCCCTTTCTTTCTCCGGATGTAATAAATGCATTCCTCAAGAGTATCTCTTATGACAAGAATGTCGTGGTTCTCTATCAGGCACCCGAAAGGGAAGGCCTCGTGCATCCCGTAGAACAGGATTTCATAACCATAATCGACAAAGTGAAGAATGCTGAAATGGAATCAGACCTTAAGGATGAGGAGTTAGGAGAACTTGTAGATGCTTCTCTTCTTATAGGCAGTAAAGTGAAAGAGGAAAAGGAGGGTCTCTTCAATTCTACAGTTTGGACCCTCGAAAACGGCATCCGCGTGGTTATAAGACCTTCAGACTACAAAAAGGAGGAGGTGACCTTCCGTCTTCAGGTTCCCGGTGGAAAATCTCTGATCGCAGAGTCCGAACTTCCTTCGGTTGATGACAATATGATGTACCTTTACAACAATTTGGCGGGTGTTTCTCATTTCCCTTCGACTAAATTGAGTAAGATGCTCACTGGTAAAATCAGCTCTGAAGCTCCCTTTATTGAGGATGAATTCCACGGAGTAAGTGGCCAATGTGCACCTAAGGACTTTGAGACCCTAATGCAGTCGGTATATCTCCAGGTGACCGAGCCCAGGTTTGTGGAAGAAGAGATCGCTCCTGCATTTGCACAATTGAATGCAATTGTGCCCAATCTTTCCAAACAGCCTAATTATATCTTTAGTGAAGCATTTCTCAAGACTGCATATGGAAACAGCCCCCGCAGGCAGCTTATTTCTATGGATATGGTGGGCAAGATGTCCGTAGCTTCTCTGGAGCAATCTTACAAGTCACTATTCTCCAATATGGCCGGTGCTTGCGTTTACATTACCGGTAATGTAGACCTTGAAACCATTAAGCCGTTGGTAGAAAAATATATCGGTTCTCTCCCTACTGCAGGTCAGGGAAGCACATATATTGACCATAATCTTCAGGTGGTGCCCGGAAAGGTTGAGAATATTTTCAATGCTCCTATGACTACTCCCAAGAGCAGCGTACTGCTGATCTATAGCGGTGATCTGAAGTATGACCTTGAAAACTTGCTTACAATGCAGGCTTTCCGCTATACTCTTGACCTTATTTATACCGAAACTATTAGAGAGGAGGAGGGTGCAACCTATGGTGTGGGCACACAAGGTTCCGTATCAGCTATCCCTCAGAATAGGGGTGAGATGATCATTCAATTTGATACCGATCCCGCCAGGGTGGAAGAGATGATTAAACTGGCGATTCAAGGTGTTGTGGATATAGCGAATAACGGTCCTACCGAAGAGCAGATGGTTAAAGTCAGGGAAAATTTCCTAAAAAACATATCCGAATCTCGTATCAGCAACAGTTACTGGGCGAACAACCTGCGTCAGTATGACCTCACAGGTGTGGACCTGGACACTGAGCGTGAAGCAATAATCAATTCCCTTACTGCTGAAAAGGTTAAGCAATTTGTTTCGGACTTGATTGGACAGGGCAACTTCGTCAAGATTGTGATGAATCCGGAAGAATAGCGATTGGCGATTGACCGTTGGCCATTGGCTAATGCTAATGGCCAATGGTTAATGGCTAATTAGGGTGGAGACATTATGAATCTGAAAATCACCTTAATACTCTTATTGGCAGTTTTAGTGCCGGCTCTGTCCTTTATTTCTTATGGTCAGGATTTGGCAGGAAATAGGATTCTTGGTATTTGGATGGACGAAAGAGGGGAGTCCAAGTCGGAGTTTTATCGCAATGATGACAGCACTTTTCGCGCGAAACTCATATGGTGTGCGAGCCCTAAAAAACAGGATCGTGTTGGCCTTGTCTACATTAAGGATATGACTTACAATGCTTCCGACAGCACTTGGACAACCTCTTATATGTACTCACCCGACCACCGATTAACGGCCAGGGGTACCCTTTGGATTAAGAATGGCATCCTTTACGTCAAAGGTCGCAAATTCGGTATTTCGGCAACCCGCCGTTTCTTTCGCATTGAGTAGCCATACTTTTCGGCAAATCAGATATAAGTTTACACAAAACCGTCGAGGAGACTCAGACGGGAACCGTGGATTTCCGGGACTGAGGTTTCTGCGATAATTTGTCCGGCATTTTCGGGAGTGATTCCCGCGCCCGCCATTATCAATGTGCCACTACCCACACTCAATTGTACCATTTGAGCAATAGTCTTCCGCCCCTCGAAAGCCGACTCCGCACCGCCGGAAGTGAGCACACGGTTTACACCAAGATCAATTACCCTCTCCAAAGCCTTAAAAATATCCCTTGAACGATCGATAGCCCGGTGAAAGGTAGTCGATAGGCCATACTCGCATGCAGCGGCGAACATTTCGCTGCAAGCGCCATACTCTATGGAGCGATCGCGTGCAAGAGCACCTATTACCACACCGTCCACCACCTTTCCCTCCTCCGTAATCAAAGAGCCGCAAAACTCAATATCCCGCAGAATACGGGAAATTTCTGCAGCAGAATAGCAGAAATCCCCTCCGCGTGGCCTTATAAGTACGTTGAGGCCGATATTCAACTGCCTACGCGCTTGTTCAATCTCATCATAAGAGGGCGTTACCCCACCGATAGAAATATTATTGCAGAGTTCCACCCTTAGGGCCCCTTTCTTCTGAGCCTTGAGCGCAATATCGATATTTTCAGAACAAATTTCTATCAGCATAGCACAAATATAGGTCATTTTTCGTAAATTGCAGAGTTATCCTCTAAGCGCGACATTACACAGACATATAATACATAAGGTTGACAATTCAAATTCTTACAATATGAAAATCCTCCGCACACTTACATCAGCAGCTATTGTAGCTGCGACTACACTGATAATTACCTGCTGCACCTCTCCGGAAGCCCGTCTGCGCGCCATCACTGAGCAGGACCTTACGGAAAAACTGGATTTACTGCAATACCGCTCGGATTTTGATGCAGTGCTGGAACTTTGCGAAACCGATCAGGAGCGCGACGCAATTAAATTTCTCTACGCATATATGCCGCTGGGCGATATTGCCGATTATGATGCCCAACTTTATATAGAGGGTGTCAGGAGCGCTTTCAAAGCACGTGAAGAGATGCCCTGGGGCAGTAGTGTACCGGATAATCTTTTCAGGCACTACGTTCTTCCGCTCAGAGTAAATAATGAAAATCTCGATTCGGCCAGGACCGTGTTCTACCGGGAACTTAAGCCGAGAGTGGAGGGACTATCCATGTATGATGCCGTACTTGAGGTCAACCATTGGTGTCACGAAAAGGTGACCTATACTCCGAGTGATGCACGTACCTCGGCTCCTTTGGCAACGGTACGTACCGCATACGGTCGCTGCGGCGAAGAGTCCACCTTTACTGTGACCGCTCTGCGTGCTGTCGGGATTCCTGCGAGGCAGGTCTATACTCCGCGTTGGGCCCATACCGATGACAATCATGCCTGGGTTGAGGCCTGGGTAGATGGTAAATGGCACTATCTGGGCGCTTGCGAGCCTGAGGCTCGTCTCGATGTTGCCTGGTTCAGCTCCACAGCCCTGCGTGCATTGCTGATGCATAATCGCAGCTTCGGACGCTATTCAGGCAGTGAAGATGTCATACAGCATACCGATTGCTTTACGGAGATCAATGTGACTGCAAACTATACTGAAACGGAGCGTCTGACTGTATGTGTAAAGGATTTAGCCGGCGCTGCGGTGCAGGATGCCCTGGTAGAGTTTAAAATATACAATTATGCTGAGTTTTACAGTGCGATAAAAGTCCTCTCAGATGCCCGCGGATGTGCCTCGGCTATTCTCGGCAAGGGAGATGTACTGGTGTGGGCCTCCAAAGATGGCGCTTATGGGTATGCTAAGGCACGAGCAAGAGAAGAGGGGGATGAAGTTACAATCGTGCTTGATCACAAGGTAGGTGATTGGTTTCATGATGAAATAGATATTGTGCCTCCGGCTGACGGGGATGTTCCTGTGGTCATATCTCCCGAAGAGAAGGCAGCCAACGACCTGCGTCTTGCCTATGAGGATGCTATTCGCAACAATTATGTTTCTACCTTTGTCAAGCCTTCGGCAAATGATCCCGAAAATGGCTTTCTGGTAGCATCCAGAGGCAACTGGAGAGAGATTTCCCATTATTTTGAGCAAATTAAATCGGGCAGCAAGTCCCGTTATCGTGACGGTATCCGTTTGCTAAGTCTCATAAGTGAAAAAGACCTGCGCGATACGCCTGCTTCAGTACTTCTTGATCACCTGAACAACTTCTGCGGGGTTGACGGCATGTATCCGCAGCAGCGGGAGATATGGTACCGCTATGTACTCAATCCCCGTATCGGCAATGAATTGCTCAAGAGCTGGAGAAGAGAATTTCAAACTCTCGACATATCGGTTTCTTTGGCCTCAGGAAAAGAGATTGCCGGTTATGTGCGTGATAACATCAAGGTGCTTGACCGCTACAATCCTCAGCGCATTCCCATTACCCCTTTGGGAGTCCATTCTCTTAAGGCTGCGGATGTCTTCTCGCGAGACTGCTATTTCGTGGCCCTCTGCCGCGCCTTTAACATTCCGGCGCGGATAGAGGAGATTAGCGGTAAGGTACAGTACTACGATTCAGGGTACTGGATTGATGCTGCCACAGAGCTCTCATCAGAGAGTGCTGATGCATCTGTGTCTAAGATGCCTTCCGGCTTCCTGATGCTCACCGACAGTAACCTCGACAATATTGATGATCCCAAATTTGAATCGCATTTTACTATAGCCTCGCTTGAAGGCGGCCGCATCAATACTCTAAACTTCCGTGACAAAGAGGGAATAGAGGGGACAATGAGTGTGCGAAACGTCTTTAAAGAGCCTGTAGAACTCGATGGCGGTAGTTATCTGCTCACTACGGGTACGCGTATGGCGAGTGGCAAGGTCCTTTCAGGATTACATTTCTTCAATATAGAAGAGGGGAGTACCACCACAATTGATCTTTGTCTGCGAGAAGATGATGACGATTTGCAGGTTCTGGGCAATTTCTACGCAGATCCCCTCTTGCCGCTTACAGGCAGGGGGATGTATATTCTTGCATTCGTAAGACCCTCACATGAACCGAGTGACCATATTATCCGCACTCTCTTTGCCCATGAGTGGACCATTCCGGTGATTCTCTTCTTCAACTCCGAAGTAGAGATGTCCCGTTTCAATGTTGAGTTGTTTCCTCAGATACCTCACAAAGTATCAGTTGCAACCGATGACAACAACACATTGACTGCCATTTGCAATGCAATGAAACTCGATCCCAAACATCTCAAAATGCCCCTGGTGGTGATAGCTGACAGTTTTGGCCGAATTTTCCTCACCTATGACGGCTACTCGACCACTCTGCTCGATCAGCTCGTAAAAGCGGAGCGTTAGGGGTACATGATGCGGGGTACGGGTTACGTGTGTCATGTCCTGAAATTGGTGTACACTTGAAGTGGTAGCTAATAGCCAACAACCTATGTATGAAAGATCCATTCATATAGGGGAACAATCTCTATATCATCTATTTGCTCGCTCTGGTTGTAGGTGATAATGCTCTTTGAAGCTATCTGCAGCTGTGGGTCGGTTACATTAAAGCCCGATAATTCGCGTTGACGGTTAGAGTCAGTCAACTCATGACAAACCTGAAAGGCATGCCATACTCCTTGTCGGCGAGCAATGAAATCGCATTCTCCCGATTTGCGAACGAAGGTTATATCATCATACTTAGCATGCAGTAATTGGTTGTAAACAGCGTTTTCAAGCAGTTTTCCCGAATTTGGCGAAAAACCAATTCCAACTGCGGAAATCAATCCGTTATCTGCACAATAAACTTTCCGTTCCGGACGCGTACTCTCTTTTGTTGAAAATGAAAAGTTGCTTACTTCGCTTAATATATAAGCTTGTGCAGCATATTCGATGTATTTTTTTATGGTATTTTCGCTATTTCCGAGTACTCTGCCGAGAGTGCCATATCGGTAGGGAGATGCTATGTTGGTCAGAAGATAATACATGGTGCGGTAAAAAGCTCCTGTATCTCGTACTCCGTTATAAGCGATGCAGTCTTTTAGCACAATCGAGTCATAATAGCTTTGTAGCAGTTCGGTTTTCAAGTTGTCCGGAAGCTCTCCTATTACTATTTCCGGAAATCCTCCAAAAACCAGATATTTGTTCAACATACTCAACGCTTCGCTCTTTTGTGCGGTTACTGTAAGTAAATCAGGTATTCCGTTTATCGAAAATATTTCTTTTAGCGAGAGTGGGCGTACCACATCGGCAATATATCTCCCCGATAACAATGTGGCAAACTGCCGTTGCAATAAATCGGATGTGGAGCCGGTAACATAAATTTTTTTGAATCGCCGAGTGTCGTAGGCACCTTTCACAAAAAGCTCCCAATTTGTGACCTGCTGCACTTCATCTAAAAATAAATATGTCACTTTTGTGCCGGTAAGCACCTCGGCTTGTTCTATCGCATGGTATATCTGAGCCGAATTACTCCAGATGGGAGTAAAGATCGGTTCATCCAAGTTAAGCGTTAATATTTCACGGGGATTTACCCCGTTCTCCATTAAGTGGTTCATGATTAACCGAAACAGAGAAGACTTTCCACTACGGCGTATTCCCGTGAGTACGTGAATATGAGGGAGAACCAGCTTTTCCAATATTGTAGGCAGCAGTTCTCGCGAGTGTAAATCGGTATATTTGCCAACGCTCCAGTGTTGGTTTAAACGGATAAGTGTGTCGTTCATATTTCTATCTTTGTAGTAATCAACCACAAAGATAGAAATAAAAACCAAATTATACTCACTATACTGAGATTAATTTCGCTATTATCCTCAGTATATTGCGGGTAATGGGTTAAGTGTTACGGGTTGAACGAGTCATGTCGTTAGGGGAGTTGTGCTCCGTAGCCCTGAACTGCACCGAAAAATTTAAGTGCATCCTCAAAAGGATATCTGTTGGCAAACATCGACGCGGACGAGTCGATGGTGCCCTGCATATTCATACCCATTGCCTGGCGGAAAACATTTGCACCGGAGTTGGGATCGAAATTGGTCTTCTCATTATATGCAGCCTCGATAAAGCCTTTGAGATAGGGCTCATTGAGGGCACCGTTGAAAATAGAGGGATCGGATACGGACTTGTTGCCGGAAACCTCTGCAAGTTGTTCTACATCGTCAAAGTCCTTTACCCATACTCTTAGGAACATACCGCCCCCGGGGAGACAAATGTCAGCCTGTTTGTTGAGGAAGAATAAAGAGTTTTCGCAAGTCGTTACCTTCTCACGCTCCCTGGCGGCATTGCTGTCAATGCGGCAGCGGTCAAGTCCCGAGAAAATGCTGCACCCGATGATATTGTGATCCAGGTAGCTGTGTACACCGTTCATATAACGATAGCCGTAACCCATGTCAGCCATATCTTTGAGACGCGACCAGGTGAAAAGGACTGTGTTGTTTGTGAATTTTACCTCACAATACTCTGTTGCATAGCTGCCGGATACCTCCATTGCGGCCATACGTATGTTGATGAAAATGCAGTTGTCAACCTCCATTTTGCCTTTGAACATACCCCTTATACCATAGTTGGGACTATTGACGAATGCGCAGTTGCGGACCTTTATATTACAGGTAGGATTGTCCAGATAGATAAGGGCAGTCTCGGTGGTATATACCTTCTCTTCGAAATTGGCACCTCCGATACCTGCCGTACCGATAGGCTGCATCATCGGGCTCTCAACTCCCTCGGGCTTGCCTTTACCGGCAGGGTTATAGGCAACGGAATTGCCTCTGTCTACCAGCAGACCATCAATCACCACTTCGCCGCCGTGGGTGCCTTTGATCTGGATTGTGCCGCCGCCTTTCGCAGTACCGTTGGAAGTAGCGTCCGGCTGTACCATTGAGCGATATTTCAGAATATCTCTGGTAGAGAAATCATCGGAATAGCCTCCCATGATGGTCAAAGGTTTATCAATAATTATATTTCCGGAGTTGAGCATTCCAAAATAGTTGCCTTGTGCCACAAGAATAACATCTCCGGGCTTAGCGTTGTCAATCGCTTTCTGGAGATTCTTGTAGGGCTTTGCCTTGGAGCCATCATTTCGGTTTGAACCGGTGAGGCTACTCACATGGATGGCATTTCCGCTACTGAAACTACCGGTGTTTCTGTTCTCTTTGTTGTCGGATTTTACTTCGCTGGAAACAGCTTCTTTAGCTTTGTTGAGAAAACCGCTCAACCTGCCCTGTCCCATTGCCGTCGTTGTGACTGCAAATGCGAGGACGAATGTCAAAATTTTTTTCATGTATGAAATGGATTAGTTAGATGTATTCTGTTAAAAATTAAAACGAGACTCCTAATATTGATGCGGCCTGATTATAGTGATGCGGCCCGGCCTGCTCTGAAGGCTTTGAGGTTGGCCTCCACGACCTCTTCTCCCTTGTCGGAAAATATTCTGCGGATACCCTCCTCAAACTTCTGCGATTCCATTCCCAGAAGGTGGCTGCATGCACCCAGAAGGACAATATTGGCCCCACGCGGGTTGCCCACATCACGTGCGATGGTATCCACATCCACCAGGATGGTGTTTTTTATCTTGCGGAGCTCTTCCATTATCGATTCTATCTGAGGATAGTTTGGAATGTTGACAAACGGGGTAGTGTTGGTTACAATCCACCCCTCTTTGGAGAGCCATGGGAGGTATCTGAGCGCTTCCATCGGCTCGAGCGAGATGATTATGTCTGCGCAACCTTTTGGTATCAGGTCGGAAGCTATGGGGTTGGAACTGATACGGAGATTGGACTGCACATCTCCACCCCTCTGGCTCATGCCGTGGACCTCGGCTTGTTTAATGTTGAAGCCCTCCTTGAGAGCTGCTTCTCCGATGACGGCAGCGATGGAGAGAATTCCTTGTCCTCCCACACCGGCGAGTATTATATCTTTTTTCATTGTTTTCTCTTTTTTGCGTGACGTTTGGCGGTCTGAATACATTCCCTTCGGGGAATGATTACCGACAGACCTTTGTATTCTATCTCTTCGCGGATAATGCGCGTAATCTCGGGCATATTCTTCGGCAGAGGTATCACAGTACGGATGTGAGCGGGATCAACTCCTACGGCAGCGCATATAGCCTCCAGCTTACCTGTACCCGCAGAATCCTGTCCTCCGGTCATGCCGGTTGTGAGGTTATCTGAGATTACCACCACGATATTGGCATTGACATTGGCCGCATCAAGCAGACTTGTGATGCCTGAGTGGGTAAAAGTGGAGTCGCCTATGACCGCTATGCTTGGCCATAAACCGGCGTCTGCCGCTCCTCTCGCAACGGTTATGGAGGATCCCATATCGATACAGGAACTGATGGTTCTGAAGGGGGGCAATGCACCGAGAGTATAGCAGCCGATATCACTGAAGACTTTGTGACCGGGATAGTCTGCAAGCACTTCATTTAGCGCAGTATAAACATCTCTGTGTCCGCAACCCCGGCAAAGAGCGGGAGGTCTTGGCACCACCACGCTGCTCGGCCGGTTAGTTTCATGCGCGGGTAGTCCGAGAGCTTCTCTGACTGAGTTCGGATTAAGCTCTCCCATTCTCGGCAAAGCACCGCTCAGACGTCCGAGAACTTTTACGGGGGTGGGGAGGATGCCCTTGATCATCTCTTCGAGTAGCGGCTGTCCCTCCTCCATAACGAGGATCGAGTCACATTCGGAGGCCATTTTACGTATCAGATCCGACGGAGCAGGATATTGCGATATCTTTAGAATCGGATGTTTATAGTTCATTCCGACATTCTCCCTGAGATAATTATATGCGATGCCGCAGGCAATCACGCCGAGGCTCTTGTCGGGAGCGTCGAAATAGCGATTCCATCCCTCTTTCGATGCGCTGATGCGTTCGAGTTCTTCATAACTTGATATCACCTGCGGATATTTGCGGCGTGCGTTGGCCGGAAGCAGTATCCAGGAGGAGGGGTCTTTCGGAAATGTGAGTTTCTCCCTGCGGGGAATAGGTTTCGCAGCCACCTCTACCACTGCCCTCGAGTGGGCCATTCTGGTAGTAAGCCTCATCATCACGGGGATATTGTTCTCCTCCGACAGGCGGAAACCATACTCCATCATATCGTAGGCCTCCTGCTGGTCTGAGGGCTCCAGTATCGGAATAAAGGCAAATTTGCCATAAAAGCGGCTGTCCTGTTCATTTTGCGAGGAGTGCATCGAGGGGTCATCCGCAACGACCACTATCACGCCTCCGTTTACTCCGGTAATTGCGGAATTGACAAAGGCATCGGCTGCCACATTCAAACCTACGTGTTTCATACATACAATCGCACGCTGTCCCACATAAGAAACACCCAGAGCCGTCTCCATCGCGGTCTTTTCATTGGTACACCATGTACAATGAATACCGGCCTCACGTGCCGTCTCACTGCCCTGAATATACTCCGTAATCTCGGTGGAGGGTGTCCCCGGATAGGCATAAACGCCGGTAATTCCGGCATTTATAGCTCCCAGCGCCACCGCTTCATCGCCCAATAGTAATTTTTTAACTTTCATTATCTATTATTTTTTCATTCAATCTTCAAATATAGCAAATAAATGCAATATAACGTTGGAATAAAATCCTTAAAATACTTACATATTTAACTCATCTTTTCCCTCATTTTGCGGGCAGCTATTTCTCTTTGGCGACAAATTTCTTTCCAGGAAGGGGCTTTGGCAAGCTGTGAGTTGAGTTCGCTGATTACTTCAGGAATGTCAATGCCTTGAGGGCACATTTGACTGCATGCACCGCATCCTATGCAGTTTGAAGGGTGACCTTCTTTAGGAAGCGATTCGATGCGCATTAGAGGAGTGAAGGTGGTCTCGACGGCGAAATCGTTGCGTGCCTGGATCAGAGTGGGGATATCCAGTCCCATAGGGCAGGCCGGAGTACAATAGTTGCAGGCTGTGCAGGGCACCGACCCTTTCATTTGCTCGGCAAGAGCATAGA
>Ga0255347_1000260_pt1 | contig 102030 bp, 80 predicted proteins | sample wastewater_treat_2_FD_192479 | JGI IMG/M metagenome (GOLD analysis project Ga0255347, IMG submission 192479) | Wastewater microbial communities from Lulu Island WWTP, Vancouver, Canada - plant24 | ecosystem: Engineered > WWTP > Wastewater > Unclassified | place: Canada: Vancouver, British... | reverse complement strand
ATTTTCGATACCTAAACTGACGGCCTTTATTATTAATTGTTCTTTTAATGGCCCATCGCCACACAACAACAAAACTGAATCATTATTTTCTTTGCAGTATTCGGCAAAAACCTGAAAAAGAAACTCGTGGTTTTTTGCAGCAGTTAATGAACCGACATGCACCCAAATCTTTTTATTCTCGAGATTTAAATGTTTTCGGATTCTTTCCCGCCTTTCATTTGAAAATGTAAACTCTTCAATATCAATTGCGTTGTTGATAATCCCGGATGTTGGGCTTGTTTCAAACCACTTTGATCCATAAAGCCATTTACCAGCATCCTCAGAACATGCCCAGTGATAATTGGATATACATCTAAGGATAAAACGGGTAGCGGCACGCAGAAGGTGTTTTCCCAAGTTTGTATTATAATTGCTGTGGCTGTGACTAATTCTGATTTTCGCACCTGCTAAAAATGCGGCTGTTAAGGTGAGCGCATTCACATAATTCAAATGGGAATGTACAATAACCGGTTGGTCAAGCCTCTTGATAACCTTTATAAGATCGATAAAAAAGGCAAATTTCGATTCCGTGAAAGAGGAAACCGGATAAATTGCTGAGCCTAAGGACTTTGCCAGTTTATCATATGGTTGTTGTTGGTTTGTCTGGACAATATAATCGAAAACTACAACATCACTATCGATATGCTCTTCATAATTCAATAGCATTTTTTGAACCCCGCCTGGCTGTAGTTTTGAGATAATGTGAATGACGTGTATTGGCATTTTTCCCTTTCATCAAAAGCGCTAAACGATCATGTGCAAAATCAAGCAGTTAAATAGCTTGATATCCTATTTTATCTTATATGCGGCGTAAGCGTCAAACAGGCGTGCTGTCTGCCTTTTGCGATCAAAATACAAGCCTTTTTTATAAAGGTTCCGCCCTGTAAAAAGAGGGCTATGCCTGGTGATCCTCCTAGTCCTCCAACGGTGGCAAATTATCAAGGCTCATCCTTGGTAATTAGTGTCCACTGAACAACTCGCCCCTCTATATTTCATAAGCATTCCGGCTTGATTCATGGTGAATAATGCAAGGAAAGTCCCTGAAACCATGCAAAACCCTTGCGCTTTATCCGGAGGATCACATCGTGTATCGGCCGCAAAGCAAACAAGTCAGCGTGTTTGAGAACGAAAACCTCTTCCGGTTTCAAGGCCTGAATCCTGACAACGACTGGGTCAGGCTGTCCAGGCTGATTCCATGGGCAGAGCTGGAACGCCGTTATTCCCGGACCTTTGACAGCAAACTGGGGAATGCAGGCAAGCCCGCGCGCATGGCATTGGGCGCGCTCATCATCAAGGAACGATACGGGTTTTCAGACGAGGATACGGTACAGGAGGAGGAGTCCTGTGTATAGGGCTAAGTTTACGGTTATTGTTCAGTGGACACTATGTAGTGACATATATAATGCGTTAGTTCCTATGTGTGACATCATCTGCAGTATGCAAAGAATGGCTTGAACTTAGTAATGGAACGCTTGCAAAAAGCAAGCAAGGTAGCCATGTATGTCTGCATCCTGAAAATAAACCTATGAAAACGTCTGCAAGAGCTTATTGCGCTGTTTCAAAAGGTGCTTCAACAATTGGTATGCAAGATCAGTGATAATAAACCTACTTGTAGTTTTATATGTGCAGGGGTATGCGCGAAAACAGTTATTGTTCAGCAGACCCATTTGAGTACATATCGCCAAATGGAGCATTACTCGACAGGGCTTCGTTTCTAATAGTACCGCTTCGGTATTTGCCGGGAGATATACCCGTTATATTAGTGAAGGCTCGGATAAAGGAGTACACACTGGAATAAGACATGCTCTCAGCGATGTCATTAAGGCTAAGATTGGTAGTATTGAGCAACTTTTGCGCGTAAGCAATGCGCATTTTTTGAATCTGCTTGCTTACGGGATAGCCATATGCTGCACAATAAATTCGATTAAGATGACGCACTGTAATACCTAATTCCTGCGCTATCTCATGTCCTGAGATAGGATAAAGGATATTGCTGGCAATTAAGCTGTTAGCATGTTCCAAACGCTTGTCTCTGAGCATTTGTTGTGATCCTCCACTGTTGCATAACAGGGCGGGCGAAATGATGTTAAGCACCTCTAAAATCAGCCCCTGCAGCAAAAAGGAAAGAGTATACGGCGTCAATTCATTGGCTTCAGCCAGTTTAGGACGCAATGCATTAATGATATGACGAATACTTGGCGATATTTCGTGTACCACACATTTGTTATTGGTCAGCGCTTTTTTAATAGCACTATTCGGCTCCTCAATGGAAAATCCGATAACCAGCTTGCTTGAAGTAGGGGTGCTGAAAACAACCGAATGCATGGTTTGCGGCGGAATCAGCAGAAACTGTCCTGTCTGAAGTGTTCTGCTGGTAGCAGCGTTTATATTCACATTCAACCCTCCCTTGGTGACAACCTGAAGCTCGTAAAGCGAGTGTTTGTGTGGACAGTCGGCACGATCTGCTGTCAGCAATTGTGCGAATCGACACCATGAAACTTGAAAGAGCCAGATATTATTAGATCGAGAAATCAATGTGCGGGTAAGCTGATTTAATCGCACTGAAGAAGATGAAGAAGAAGCAAAAGTCACGTATTCCTCCTCGCTGCCGGATAGCTGTCCTTTGTTTAAATTATATCATTGCAGAACAGGTTTGCAAATCAGGGGGGATCTCTCGGAGTTTTTGTACGCTCAGCAAAGAAAGCCACTTTTTCAACAACAGAAATACCAACCGGTTTTTTTGTAATAGAACTACATACCTTTAATCACGCAAGCTTTAAGGCAATTCGATAGTGACATTTGTGTAATTTATGAAATTTACAACATTGCGCTCAGTATGTATTTAACGGAAACATAACGGCTTTATAGAACATGAATCTGCGTGGTTGTTTCTATCAAACAATATCAGATGTCTGAAATTGATATTCTTTCGGTCTGCTTATGGAATTGAATGGCACAGGTGTTCCTGTTATAATTTTTTCTAATTAAGAGTTAATGCATGTAAATTACCAACGATCAAGAAAGGTATCGGCAATGAATCATTTGTTTGGAATGACCTGTGCAACAATTACTCCCATGTTTGCGGACGGTTCCATAGACCTTGAAAGCGCAGCGAACCTGTACCGCCACTTGATCGCCAGTGATGTGCATTGCCTGTATCCGAACGGAACTAACAGTGAAAGCTTGTCACTAAAAAAGGAGGAGCGTGAAGCTCTTGCACAACGTTGCGTGCGTGAAGCCTCTGACCGTGCCGTTGTTTATATTCAGTGCGGAGCATTGGACGTACAGGAAAGTTATTCGCATGTGCTGCATGCCAAGTCTATCGGTGCAGACGGTGCAGGACTTATGACACCTGTGTTTTTTCCGGTAGATGAGCCAGGTATGAAGGCCTATTACACTTGTGCATTGGACTTGGCACAAGATTTCCCGGTTTATGTCTACAACATTGCGTCCCGAACCGGTAACGACGTTTCTGTAGATTTGATGTCCAGTCTTTCGAGTCAGTATCGCAATTTGCTGGGTATCAAGTTCAGTTCTTCTGATCTTCAGCGTTTGATTCAGTATGTCAACATCAAAGGCTTTGATGTGCTCATCGGGAACGACCGGCTTGCGCTGGCTTGTCTCAGATTGGGAGGAAAAGGCTATGTTTCAGGCCCAGGTGCAGCGTTTCCTCGTTTGTATGCCAGCCTCTACGAGGCATTCAAAGCTGGAGAACTTGCAAAGACAATGCAAATTCAACAATCGATTACGCACATTCTTGAACAAATGAAGGACATCCCTGAAATTCCAGCCATTAAATATTTGTTAATGCGCCAGGGTGTAATTGCTCATGACACCTGCCGCCCCCCTCTGCGCGCCTTAACTCCTGATGAAAAGAAACAGATGGATACATTGCTATAAATTCAACTGCCATCATGAACAAAAGAAGGGTGTATTCATCATGAACCGTTCGCAAATGTTTGAAATATCGCTCAAGGAGCGACAAAAGCGAGAGCGACGAGTACGCTTTGAAAAGAGCAAGAGTATGTACGCACTGTTGTTTCCTGCTATGGTGCTGCTGCTTTTGTTCCATTATCTGCCGATGTTTGGCCTCGTCATTGCCTTCAAGGATTATAACATCATGCTGGGCAGCAATCCCATCGAAGCTATCTCTCTAAGCCCGTGGGTCGGACTAAAAAACTGGACAAGGTTATGGGTACAGTCCAAGTTTCAACGTTCGATTACCAACACACTCATCATCAGTCTGATGAAAATTTTATTCTATTTTCCGGTTCCCATCCTGCTTGCATTGATGGTCAATGAGGTTCGCCATACCATGGTCAAGCGTACAATACAAACCGTGCTTTATCTGCCTCATTTTATAAGTTGGGTGGTTGTAGGCGCACTATTCATGAACATTTTGGGTACAACCGGCATTGTCAATATGATCATCAAACTATTCAACGGCAAACCGCAAAAGTTTTTCATGGACAACAACTGGTTTCGATGGGTATTGCTGATATCAGCTACATGGAAGGAAGCTGGATGGAACACCATTATCTATTTAGCTGCCATCACATCCATTAACCCTGAACTATATGAGGCTGCAAAAATCGACCGCGCCTCCCGTCTGCAGCAAATCTGGTATATCACTATTCCCGGCATTGCCAGCACCATTGTGATGATGCTCCTGCTTCGCCTTGGTAGCATTATGGAAGCCGGATTCAACCAGGTGCTGGTCATGTACAATCCCACCGTATACAAGACAGGCGACATTATCAACACCTTTATCTATCGCGAGGGTTTGGGAAAGCTCAACTGGAGCCAGGGTACCATGGTCGGTTTGTTCAATTCACTGATTAACATGATTTTAATGCTTGGCGGCAACTATTTCAGCCGCAGGATTTCCGGCCGCAGTATATGGTAAGAAGGGAGGAAGCAGCATGCCTAAAAGAAGAAAAAGTGTCTTTGGCCTCTCTCGGAGTGAACGTATTTTGGAAGCGGTCAATGTAACTACGCTTATCATTATAGGTGTGATAATGATCTTCCCTTTCGTGAATATGCTGGCAGTTTCTTTCTCCGGTGACAGCGCTGTGCTTACTGGTAAAGTTATACTATGGCCCGTAGATTTTCAGACCAGCACCTATCGATATGTGACAGGACAGAACCAGTTCTGGAATTCATTGAACGTAACAGTACTTACCACCATTTTGGGCACGATAGGCTCTATGGTAGTTACCTGCATGGCAGCGTATCCACTGGCGAAAACATGGTTGTATGGCCGTAAACCCCTCATGCTGTTCTTTGTGTTCACTATGTTGTTTTCAGGTGGCATGGTACCCAGTTATTTAGTCATGCGCGCCTTTGGAATGATTAATAAGCTCTCTGTTCTGATTATTCCATCTCTCATTAGCGCATACAACACAATTCTGCTGAAAAACTTCTTTGAAGAAATCCCCGAGGAAATCGAGGAGTCTGCACAATTGGATGGCGCAGGCAGCATGCGCACACTCTTGTCTATCATTCTGCCCATGTCGCTGCCGGCATTAGCCACTATAGGCTTATATTATGCTGTCAGTTACTGGAACAACTATACCAATGCGCTGCTCTATATTACAAAAAACAACCTGAAGCCGCTGCAATTGTACCTGTATGAAGTGGTCAGTCAAACGCTTAACATTGATGATAGCCTGTCCATGGATGAAATCGATGTACTGGCACTGACCACCGAGTCCGTACGTTCAGCAACGATTATGTTGTCCTGCCTGCCCATCATGTGTTTTTATCCGTTCTTACAAAAGTATTTCGTCAAAGGTCTTCGCGTTGGTTCCGTAAAGGGTTGACACCCTCGGCAATAAGGATCAAGCATTTTGAGAAAGGAGATGAACGAAAAAAAACGTTCTTGATGCAAACCTGCTCCCCAAAAACACTCAAGAAGAAGGAGGATTGTAAATGAAACGCCTTATCGCGTTGGTTCTTGCTTTAGTTTTGACTTTGACTGCCACCGTTGCACTAGCAAAAGATGTGGACAAATCCAAGGTGATCAAAATTCTGCAGATAAGCAGGGCTGTGGATCGAAATACGGATTATGTTGCCGGGCTGCTGGAGGAAATAACCGGCTACAAATGTCAGTATGATGTTTACTCAGACAACAACCAGCTTGCCTTGGAAATCACATCTGGTACTGAATACGACTTAATCCAGGTAGATGCCACCATGTTTCAGACCTTTTTGGGACAGGGGGTTTTGAAGGACCTGACACCTGCACTGGAAGCCTATCCCTCTGTGGTGGAAGCAATTTTTGCACCCTGTATTCAATACGCCTCCAAGGATGGCGGTGTATATGCCATCGTCAACGCAGATGATGCTGTGTACAACAATAACAACCTGCTCTACCGCAGCGACATCTTTGAAAAGCATGGCTATTCCGAACCCAAAAACATTGAAGAGCTATACAATCTGCTTGTAGCTATTAAGAAAGACACAGGGCTGATTCCTCTTACCGCCAGTTCTTCCTGGATTCAGGTCATCGCTTCTGGATTTGGTCTGAGCTACAATCTGGTAGTTGACGAAGAAAGCGGCTCTATCAAGTCCTATCTGTATCAGGATGGACTCAAGGAGTACCTTGCATGGCTTAACAAGTGCTATGAAGAAGAGCTTATCGACGTAGACCTGCCTGTGAACAACTCCACTACGGTAAGTGAAAAGATGGCTTCCGGGCTGGCTGTGATGACTGTTGGCGGCCACGGTCATACCCATGCATGGCTGACCGCCCTGCGTGACAATGGCGTGGCAGATGCAGCCTTTAAGACAATCATAGAATTGGAAGACAGCAATGGCAAGCGCCGCATCGCCACCTCCAATAAGCCCCATAACACTTTTGTCATTCCTGCGTCAGCTTCCGATGAGGAAGCCATCTATACCATGGGCATGATTGCTTCCCGTTTGGACTACGACAATTACTGGATTTATAATGTCGGCTATGAGGGCGTCCACTACTACAAGACCGAAGACGGTGTGCCCCATCCCATCCAACCGGCCTTTTCTGAGTGTTTCATGCAGGCGCATGAGTTCCAGATCGGCCGCAATCAGTATGCACATCCTGTGTCCTGGATGTGCCGCGTACAGAAGACGGATGATCAATGGTATACTTTCTACGAGTCCAATATGAAAGCTGCCGCCTATTCCTTTGAGGGCAATCCTCTATCCTTTGCTAACTTTGATGCTTATGCCCAGTATTCCTCTGCGCTGGACACTTTGTGCAAGGATTACTTTATGCAGGTAATTGCGGGTACTGAGAGCATTGACACTTATTCTGACTTCGTGGCGGAATGGGAGAGCTCCGGCGGCATTGAACTTATGGAAGGCGCTACGGAATGGTACAAGGCAAATCCTGAACTGGCACAAGCCGGCCGCTCGAGCGTTTCTCCATATGCCGAGCTGTTTGGTTATACTTTCGATTGATTTCTTTATCCTTCAAGGGGTGCAGTATCAGCTGCACCCCTTCTAATATGTTAAACAGGCAGCGGAGGAAGCGTAATGGAAAAACAGAACCGCCCATACAATCTGATTGTTGCAGGCGGAGGCATTAGCGGAACAAGCGCAGCGGTGGCCGCGTCACGGCGCGGGTTAAAGGTTTTGCTCGTGGAACAAAGCAGTATGCTTGGCGGCATGGGTACCGGAGGACTGGTCACCATGATGATGACCTCCCGCTCCTGGTTCTATGGCATTGGTCGGAAGCTGATTGATAAAATGATAGCGCAAGGCAACGCCCGACTAATACCTAACCCGGCTATCAAGGGGTTTAACTATTATCCCTTTGACGCAGAAGCGATGAAGCGCGAACTGGATCAATTGGTTCTGGAAAGCGGCGCGGAGCTTCTGCTTTGCACCAAAATCATTGGTACGGAAAAAAAAGACGGAAAAATAACAGCGCTTCATATGGCCGGAGTAGAGGGAAACCGGTATGTCTGCGCCGATTACTATATAGACGCCTCCGGTGATGGCAAGCTTGCTGCCTTGGTAGGTGAAACGGTGAGTTATGGCGACGAAAATTTCCAGACACAAGCGCCCACCATGATGGCATACTACGCAGGAATTGATTTTGATAAATATGAACGCTTTTTGGAAACTTTTGAGGATGGAAAACGCGCTGCAAAAATCAATATGATCCATACTCTCCTCCCGCAAGCCGTGAAAGAGGGTGTGGTGAGCCAGCTTGATTTGCACCATCCCGGTGTTTTTCGCATCAGCGAACAATCTGATGTAGGTATGATGAATGTTGGTCATGTTTACGGTGCAGACTGTTCCACCTCGCGGGGCATGACAGAGGCTGTAGTGAGGGGAAGACGCATGGCATTTGAATACAATAACTTTTACCGAAAATATATTCCCGGTTTTGAAAATGCATATATGACGAATACAGGCAGCATCTTGGCGCTGCGCGAAACCGGACGCGTGACCGGCCTGTATGAAACTACATTTGAAGATAAATCCAATTATGTAAAATTTCCAGATGCCATCATGCGCTTTGATGGAGGTGCTGTGAGCGATGTGCATGCCGCGTCAGCCAATAAAGAAGCATATCAAGCCTATGTAGACCTTTACGCAAAACGCGAACAGGTGCGAACAGATGATTATGCTACGCTCCCTTACCGTAGCATCATCACCCCAGGAACCAGCAATCTGCTGTTGGCGGGGCGCTGTGTATCAGCCGACCGTAAAGTGCTTGGACAAATTCGCCTAATGAGTTATTGTTTTATGATGGGTGAAGCTGCAGGCGTGGCAGCATCCATTGCCCAATCTGCTCAACAGGCAGTTTGGGATATAAGTCCCACAAAGCTGCAGACTGAACTGAAAAAGAATGATATAGAGACAATATAAAGTAATCTGTAAAGGAGAGGATTGCTATGCTAAAACGCTTGGCAGATGACTATGTGTTGCTGACCCGCTCTCCAGACCCCGAAAACATATATTGCTTCAGTCCCGGTATTCTTGTGTTGCCAACAGGGAGGTTAATTGCCACTATGGATTATTCCGGTCCTGGTATGGAGCACTATCCGGGGGTGTGTCATTTTAATCCAAAGAGCAATCGTTGGCAGTCCGGACGCGTGTTTTCTTCGGACGATCATGGTCAAACCTGGGCAGAAAAAGCACAGATCTCCATGCTCATAATGCGTCCCTTTTTGGCAGGCAATTCCATTTATTTAATCGGCTCCACACCAGATTTAGGTGTTGTGCGGTCCGATGATTGGGGCGAGACATGGACGAGTGTAACGTATTTTTCTCAGGGGGAAGTCTGGCATCAGTCTGCAAGCAACGTTTGGTACAAGGGTGATCATGTGTACCTTGTTTTTGAACGAGAAACTGACCTGAGCCATGACTGGCCGATGGACGGCATCGCGCCAATTCTGATGCGTGGATGCATCCATGATGATTTGACAAAACGTGAAAACTGGACTTTTGCAAGCGAACTTGTTTTCAACCGTGAAGTAGACGAGGCGCAAATTTCCGAATTTGGAATTCCCTTCAGGGCAAACGGTCCCCGCGTAGGCTGGTTGGAAGCGCAAGTGGTGCAGCTGCTCAAAGAGGATGATATATTTTATGACCCAAGCGGACATACCTTCCATCTTTTTTTGCGAACATCCGCTGGTCGGCCATGGCTGGGAGCTATCCTTAAGGTCGTGGAAAAGAGCGATGGCACTATGGAGACCATGTTCGAAACCGCACCCTCCGGAAAACGCATGATTTTTATCCACATTCCCGGTGGCGGCGAATCCAAGTTCCACATCATCTATGACAAAATAACAAAAACCTACTGGCTGATTACGAATCAGTTTATTAATTCCATGCTGGATATCAACAAACTAACGACCCGTCAAGCACACGGCTATGATCGATCACGCTTGGTGCTGTACTACTCCTACAACTGCTTTGACTGGATGTTTGCGGGTGTTGTTACAACCGGTAAAACACTGTATGAATCCCGCAGCTATGCCAGCATAGCCATTGAAGGCAATGACCTGCTCGTGCTTTCCCGCAGCGGCGATGAGAAAGCCAGGAACGGCCACGACACCAACATGATAACATTCCATCGCGTACGGGATTTTCGTTCGCTCGTGGATTGCTATGATTGTGTCCACTGAACAACTCGCCCCTCTATATTTCATAAGCATTCCGGCTTGATTCATGGTAAATAATGCAAGGAAAGTCCCTGAAACCATGCAAAACCCTTGCGCTTTATCCGGAGGATCACAGCGTGTATCGGCCGCAAAGCAAACAAGTCAGCGTGTTTGAGAACGAAAGCTTCTTCCAGTTTCAAGGCCTGAATCCTGACAACGACTGGGTCAGGCTGGCTAAGCTGATTCTGATTCTGGACGCGACCCCCCAGGATATCCGCTATCCGACTGACATCAGTCTGCTGAACGAAGCCCGTGAATGTCTGGAAGGGATGATAGACAGAGTATTTCCGAAAGGTCAGAAGCCCTGCAGCTATCGCAGGATCGCGCGGCGAGACTACCTGCGATACGCGAAGAACCGCCGTCCCTCCCTGAAGCTATTGCGCAAGCAACTGTCCTATGTGGCGCGTAACCTGGGTTATCTGTCGGAGGTCAAAGAAAACAAGCGCCTGAGAGAGCTTCTTTTTGCGCTTTTTCAAAGAGCATTTCAAGCGCTGGTTTGGTGCAGAAGACTGGTAGTGACAAACCTGCTTTTGGTGTGTAGGGCTAAGTTTGAAAACGGTTATTGTTCAGTGGACACTACATATAAAAAATATGATCCTTATAGGCTTCCAGAACAGCTTTGTTCTGTTCATCGCCGCCATCAATATTCGAGGATACAAAAACCGGGGCGCTAAGGCCTGCTGAGATGATAAGTTCTGCGGTTTCACAGACAATGGCGTTGAGAATGACGGCACCAATAGCTGTAGAGGTGGAGCCAACGCGAGTGCTTGTTCCGGGCAACTGAAGAGCAGCATCGCCCACCTGCCCGCAATTGTCAATCACCAAATCAGCAAGCTCGTACAGCTTTTTTCCGTTTTGATGACGGGAAATGACGATTTTTGATGTTGCCATGTTTGTCAATACGATGACCTTGGCACCAATCTCCCGGGCTCTGCCGGCAGCATCAATGCTGACCTGGTTGCGCCCGGAAACGGAATGAATCAGCAGGACATCCCCCGCCCGAAGCGGCGAGTAATCTATCAGCATGTTCCCATAGCCTTCCATCCGCTCAAACTGGCTGCTCATGTTGGCCGGTGTCACATCCAGGTTCAGCCCCGGCCCGCGAATGGGGTTCATGTTGACCAGTCCTCCCGTGCGATAGTACAGCTCCAAGGCCAAAATCCCTGCGTGATTACTGCCAAATACAAACAGGTTCTGACCGCTGATGGTCGCATCCGCCAATATCCGGGCAGCCTTGTGCATGCTTTCCAGTTGGCTGTGACGCACTTTTGCAAGCGTTGCTTGAATTTCGTACAGGTACCGCAGCATGGTGTTCATTTGTTACCTCTTTCTGTTGTGCAGGCTGTAATTCTCACAAGCCGTTGGCCTGTGGTCGCAAGCCTGACGACATTACCTTTGGCAAAAACAGCAACAGGCTTGGAAAACTCATCATGGGCGCTTGTGGATAAAGGTTCAAAAGGCAGCCTGAAACAGACCTGACCACCTGCTTGCCGGCTGTCACCAACCAGCAGCAAGGCCTCCGTATCGGATACGCGGAAGGAGGATGCCTGAAGAGGAGGGTCTATCTCCTTAACGTATTCATCGTCCATGTATACGCCGTCAGTCACCTGCCTGGCAATCTGTTTACGGAATGCCGCTGCTATCAAGACATACGCAAGGCGCGCCTGACTGTCAGATTCCGAGCGGAAGTGTGATGTGATCCCAATCCACAGGATGTTTCCCATCAGCACACAGCGCTGGATATCATCATAAAACAACTGCTCACGCTTTGCCGCGTCCTTCTCCCAGGTGCGCTCATTGCACATGTTGACTTGGACAAATTCCGGGAAAGTATAACGGAACAGATTGAAAAACTCGTCATACGCCGCTCCATTCCAGGTGAGGTTTCCCCATACATAGGGACCATAAATATCGCCGCAGTTTTCGGTCATTAAATAGGCGTTTTCATCACGCTTCCGTAGCCGCGTCAGCAACTCAGACAAGATCGCTACATACCCTGTGTTGAACTCCCCGATGTCCTCATGGGTATGCCCTGTGTTGTAGCAGGCATAAGGCTCAGCCGAAGCCAGCTGATCCAGGTAGATGCCCTTCACGCCATAGGCATGAGCAGCAAAATCGCAGATATCCACCAGCATCCTCTGCCACTGCCGGTCTGAAGGACAGTTCAGGGTAAACTCATGCGGGCCATAGGACTCGACAACGGGGCTGCCATCTATCCGCTCAATCCGCATCCTGTTGAGGAAATGTTTATGAAAATCTGATGAAATATCGGATAAGCGGGCGTTCACATACAGCGTCACAAAACCGCCGCGGGCATTGACTTCTTCTATCCCCCTCTTAAATTCCATGGCGGTGCCCAACTCCATGTCCGGATAGTATTCCGGATAGAAGCTGTCAAAGCCGGTTCTGTTCCAGGAAGCGATGAACATATGGTTGATGCCATGCCGCATGCCCGCCTCCCACATTTCCGGAATCCTGCTGAAGCGATTTTGTATTTCTTCACCTCGCTTAAAATTGTAGCATTGGTTGAGCGCAGCCTGGCTGCGCAAGAAAGCAGGAGTATTGCTGCGTGGCAAATGGGGAAACAGATAGTTCCAGTACCGTCTCGCCCCTGCGTGCCAGGTACTGTTTGAAAGATGGATGGTAAACTCGCCGCTCTTCCAGGCCTCCTGATGTTGAATACGTTTATGGATCCTAAACCCCATTGACAGATAAGCAGGCGCTTCGCCTCCGGTTTTGGTGATGAGCCCTGTGACCGGAAAACGCAGGTCATGAGAGGCGAAATACAAGCTTGCGCAAGGGCTTTGCAGGTACATATAGCTCATGCTGCACAGCCCGCAGTAGTTGCACTCCCGCACCCATTCCCCGTTGATCTTCTTTGAATTGCCTCGCCAGAAGCCTTGATATTTCTCGCTGCGCAGCCTTTGAGCCGGATTGGGTATCCGCTCTCCGGCATGGTGCGGATAATACAAGATAGTCGCTTCATCCTCACCAAAAGTCAGGCCGCATAACTCAAACAGGGTTTCAATGACACAATAGGCAGAATCATTGTTTTCCACCTGCAGCGTAAAAGCCAATGCGCCTTCTTTTTCCAATGCCCTCAGTGTAACGTGGATGTTGACTGCCTCACGCTTGTAGAACATCTGCTCAAACACCAGGGCGTCGCCCTGCTGTCTGCCGTTTCCCGGATGCAGTTCTATTCGTTCATTACTCGGGTTTAACGCCCAAAGGGTGAAAAGGGGCTTCTGTGAAGGCGCACCAAGCAGATTTTTCCCCTCGAATATCAAGCCAGAGGCAGAAGCTGTGTGCGCATTGACCTCAAGCGCAAATGACGGCACGGAAAATCGCATAGCCTGCACCTTTCTCAATAAGCAAGCCTATGGTAGTTATCCATGGCCTTGCAGTTATGCTCCGCCGCGCCCGGCGCGTGATTGGACAGATAGACGCTGGGCGTTTTGCCGCGCTTGAGCAGTTCCTCCATGACCGAGGCTTGCAGTGCCCACAGGAGATAGGCGGCGCCGATTCCTGAGGAGGGACAAACTGAGATCCCCATTTCCTCAACAGGAACAAGGGCATCCCCCGCATTGGCACAGTTATCCAGGACGATATCGCAGACCTCGTACAGCTTCTTTCCGCTGGAGTGACGCGAGGCAAGGGTCTTTGAATAGGCAAGGGAGGTAAAGCCAATGGTCGAAACCCCCATCTTCCTTGCTGTTAACGCGACATCCACAGGGAAAACCTCGTAGCCGGATACAGAGCCGATAATCAGCACATCGCCCGCCGCCAAGTTGGCCCGGTTCAGGACAAAACCCGCAAAGCCTGCTACCTGTGTGTAATACTGTGTCGTTTTGTTCGCAATCTCCCGCGGGCGTGTCGGATTGCTGACTTCGCAATTGACCCGGATGGGGCGAAGAGCCATCATGCCACCGGTCCTGCCCACACCCTCATGCATCAGCATGTGCCCAGTGTCCAGCACCTGCCACATTCCCCCGTTTTCCAGGCTGTCAGCCACCATCACGGCAGCAGCAAGGATGGCTTCCCGCTGTGTGGTTTCGATCATCTCCAGCGTTTTTTTCATATTCTTAAAATAAACATCCATCAGCATTGTCTGATACCCTCCTTGCCTTCAGGTATGTCTTGTAATATGAGTCTGCTGTCTGCTCTGTGGCAGCCTGTCTTGTGATACTCATACAGGTATAAAGAACACCACCCACTGCCGGGGGATACTTTGCCCTGTGGTACATCAGCCCATCCCTGGCCAGTCGCTGTTTAAAAGGCTCAAGCAGGCTTTCGCCAAGACCTGTCAACCCTCCTGTCAGGGAAACGGACGCCGCGCCAAGCCGCAGCCGTTTTTGAAGCCCGATAGCCAGGCCGGCAAGGGAAAGCGCAGCCTGACGGATGATATCAAGGGCCGCCATGTCTCCTTCTGTTGCCAATGTCCCCACCGGTTTGCACAAGCCTGCCATATGCTTTGGGTCCCAGCCCCTTTGATAGACTGCCCGCCGCAGTTTGTGAACGGTGTTTGTTTGATAATGCGCAAGCACTGCCTTTGACACGGGCGTGGGAGGTTTGTCAGCGTCATAAACCGCAAAAGCATGGCGAACCGCCCTGCGACCTATGTCATAGCCCGAGCCTTCATCCCCCAGCATGGGTCCCCAGCCGCCAACACTGGTTATCTTTCCCCCTTTGTCAATGCTGACAGCAAAAGAGCCTGTCCCTGCCAGCACAACGATACCGCCAGGCTGCGCCAGCGCGCTAAAATAGGAGCTGTATTCGTCTCCCAAACAGACGGTATCAAACGGAAAAGGCAAAGGCAGGCACTGAAAGAAGCCGGGTATATAAAGCCATGCGGCGCTGATATTTTTTGCCGGGTGATCAAGTAGGATGCGTCTGATCAGCGCATTGACCACCTGTGCAGCCTTATCCTTGCCGACTGTATAAGGATTGGAACCTGCCCCTTGGCGAACAGCCAGCACGTTCCCGTTTGTATCCGCCATTAAAGCTTCTGTTTTTGTCCCGCCGCCATCCACAGAAATGAAAACTTGTTTTTCCATCCATAAAACTCCCGGTGTCCAAAAAGCTGCCTTATTTATCTCGACATATCAACATGGAAGGTATAGCGGTCACCGCGGTAGGTGGACAGCACATATTCAAGCGGCGTTCCATCTTCCAGGTAGGTGACGCGTTCAATGTTCAGGGTGGGTGCCTTCTTGCTGATGTTCAGCAGTTCACATATTTCCTGGGGCGCGAAGCCGGCGGAGATGCTTTGCGAAGCCCTGTGCACCTTCAACCCCTTGCGGGCTAAAAGACTGTACAGGGAATTCCTTAAATCCTCATGATACAGTTCAGGATACAGGTGGAAGGGAACGAAAACATGCTCAAAGGAGACAGGCTCACCATTCACGAGGCGCAGCCGTTTGATGGAGGTGACGCGGGAGTCCGCATCAAGCTTCAAATGCTCCGCTGCCTTGGCCTCACAAGCGATCATGTTCACATCGATAACACGGCTGGTAGCGTCGAGGCCCTTCGCCCTCATTTCCTCCGTAAAGCCTTTGAGGTGATTGAGCTGCATGTCACGCTTGAGGGTTCTGACAAAGGATCCCTTGCCCTGGATGCGTTCAATATAGCCCGCCTGGACGATCTCCTCCATCGCGCGCCTGACCGTGATGCGGCTTGCTTTGAACAAGGCGCTGATTTCCGCCTCGCTGGGCAGTCGGTCACCCTCGCGCAACTTCTTTGAATCAATCAAAAGCCGATAGTAGTCCGCGATCTGCGCGTATTTGGTTCCGCTTCCTGTCATGTCTCTTCCTCGTTTGCGTTGTCATAAGCTGTTCAGGTCATCCAGCAAGTCTGAAGTGTTTTTTCCGTGTGTGTCGCCGTATTCCAGAATCAAGTCAGGCTCTTCACCGGAAGATCGGATGATTTTCATCATTCGCCGGATGTCCATGGTGCCCTCATGTATCCAGTTATGTTGGTCTTCCATGCCGTTGTTATTGTGAAGATGGAATCCTGCAATCCGTCCGCGCAAGGCCTCGCAAAGGTGTTCAAGACACCAGCCGGTACAGTGAACATGTCCAAGGTCAATCAGTGCGGCGCACATGGGCAGGCGGTGAATGAGGGCGATATATTCCTCTTCATTGTATAGGGGGACGCCCTTGTTGGGAAGAGAAACATTCTCGATGGCCAACCGGATGCCATATGTCCGGGCAAGCTGCGCCAGGTTCCAAATGTTCTCCTCGCTGCGCTTCATGCGCTCCTGCTTTTCATCAGGGCGTACAAAACACTCATGAGTGTGCACCACCATATATTTCGCACCGACTTCCTGGGCCAGGGACAGCGCGCGGCGGTAGGCTTCGAAGCTCTCCTGCAGTTGACGCGAATCCTTCTTTTCACTCAACTCCGCCGTATGCATCGGCCCGTGGAAGCTCATGGGATGCCCAGACAAAGACCGCAGTCGCGCCCTGAGGCTTTTCATTTCCTCTTTGCTGTACCTGAAAGAGAAAAACTCAACGCCGAGCTGCGTTCCGCACAAGTCCAAAGCTTCCCGAAACACGCGGTCATCCTCCAGGGCTATGAGCATGCTCAAATATACCATGATGATCTCCAATTTGTTCAGGCGGAAGGGACATCCAGCGTCCCTTCCGCCCGGGACGCCGGTTTATTTGTCACCGGCCAGGATTAACTCCGCCTCCGCGTCAATGGAAGCAGCAACCTCATCCACTGTCGTTTCATTGAGCCACAAAGCTTCAAGCTGTGTTCTTAGCTCGTTGTTGAACTCTGCGCCATACAGGTTGGTCTCAAAAGGAATCGCATAGGCAAGGATATCCACAAACACTTGGTTGTCTGCGCGCTGTGCGACAAAGCCGCTGGTGTCCACATCCTTGCTTGCAGGCATGCCCATCCCCCAGTCCAGGGCAATCTGCTGGCCTGCGGTGCCGGACAGGTATTCTATGACGCGCCAGGAAAGCTCCGGGTTTTTGGCGCCGCGGGGGATCGCCCAGGTATTGACGAATGCGTGGGTAAACTGTTTGCCTTCAACACTTGGCAGGGGGAGCACAAGATACTCAATTGGCGGTGTTGCAGCATTGAGGCTGGAAGAAAGGGACAGGGCTGCAATCTGCATTCCTACCTTGTTAGCCAGGAAAGCAGCAAAGTTTCCGGTGCCAAACTGACTGTGCTGGGCTTCTGTCGGACAGACCTTATAGGTGTAAATCAGATCATACATGAACTGAAGGCCTTTTTTGGTGCCTTCAGAGCTTATCATGCCCTTGGTACCGTCCTCGGAAATCAACCTGCCGCCAAAAGCGATAATCCAGTCATAGATTGTATCAGGATACTTGGGGAAGTAATAGCCCCACTGTGTTGCTACGCCCTGATCATCCGTCTTGGTGAGCTTTTTGGCGATTTCCAGGAAGTCCTCAACTGTCCAGTCCGGAGAAGGAATGTCAATTCCTGCCTCCTCAAACAGTTGCGTATTCAGGTACATGGCCATGGGGCTGACATCCCGGGCTGCAGCATAGACAGAGCCATCCACCGTCAGGGCATCCAGCACCACGGGATAAAGGCTGTTCTTATAGTCTTCGCTGAGGTATGAGTTCAGGGGCTGAATGGCGCCGGCTTTGGCAAATTTGGGTACCAGGTCCATTGCCAGCATGATCACATCCGGTACGCTGTCGCCGCCTCCGGCGATAACAGTGCTGATTTTGTCAGCATATTTGCTGCCAATCATGGGGAAATCAAGCTCAATGTCCGGATTGGCCTCTTCAAATCCACGCTTCAACTCCTTCAGTGGCGTGGATTTGGTGATGTCCCACCAGGACATCACCTGGACAGTGATACGGTCGGTCGCTTGGGCAGCTGTGGGCAGTGCGAGGGCGCCGACAACAAGCAGGCACACCAGACACAGCATCAGGGTACGTTTCATGACAGGTTCCTCCTTTTCTTTTTTATCTTGACAGGCAGATTTGTTCCGCCTTAGATAACGCTTCAGGTGCCGCCAAAACCGCTGTTGATGGTGGAGTTGATAAAGTATTTCTGGAACGCCAGAAAAACCAGAATAACCGGAATGATGGCCAGGGTAACGCCAGCCAGCACCTGCGCGGAATTGTCAACAGCGCCGCGATAGTACTGAAGGCCCACCGTAACGGTCATCTTTTCAAAAGAATTGATGACCAGCATCGGCCATAAAAAGGAGTTCCAGACTGTGCGGAAGGACAGAATAGCCACAGTTGCAATCGCCGGTTTGGAATTGGGAAGGATGATGCGGAAATACACGCCGGCAAAACTGCATCCGTCAATGATGGCAGCCTGCTCCAGGTCTTTGGGGATGGACATAAAGAACTGACGGAAGAAAAAAATATTGAAGGCGTTGACGCCGGTAAATATCGCATTGACAAACAGGCTGACATAGCTGTCGATCCAGCCCAGCCTGCTGACAATCAGATAGTTGGGGATCAAGGTCACATGACTGGGCACCATCATGGTAGATACAAACAGCATGAAAATAAAATTCCGCCCCCTGAACTCAAGCCGGGACAGCCCATAAGCGCACAGAGAGGAAAAAAGAATCATCAGAGCCGGAATGGCCAGCGACAGCACCAGGGAATTACGCATAAACATGCCAAAGGGGAGCAGCTCCAGGGTGCGCTCGTAATTGATGAGGGTAAAGGGTCTGGGGATCAGGGTTAAAGGGTTTCCCGCGAACATCTGCCCGGAAGTCTTGAAAGAACTCATTACTGCCCATACGAAGGGATAGGCCATGGTAAATGACAGGGCAATCATAATAAGGTGATACACAAAGCTGAGCAACTTATGCTTTGTGTAATAATTCAACATGCTGCTGTGGGTTGGGGCCAGAATCTTTTTTGTCATACCGCCCGCCTCCCTACACGATAATTTCTCTGCGGAATCTGTATTGCACCAGGGTGATTCCCAAAATGATCAGGAAGAAAATCCACGCGACAGCACTGGCATAGCCCATGTTGTAGTTTTGAAAACCCAGTTGATAGATGTAGTACATCAAGGTGTTGGTTGAGCCCAGCGGCCTGCCCTCTGTCATGACAAAAACAGCCTCAAATATATTGAAAGACTCGATAATCAGCATGATGGCTACCACGAAAGTTGTGTTTGATAGCATGGGTACTGTGATGTAGAAGGTCCGTTGTCTTCGGGAAGCGCCATCAATCTCTGCAGCTTCGTACAGACTGTCCGGAATGGCTTGGAGGCCGGCCAGGAAAATCATCATATAATAACCGGACATCTGCCAGATTCGCATCACAATCAAAGCTGGCTTGGCCCAGAAAACAGATTCAAGCCATCTGGGGGGATTTTGTACTCCAACCGCCCGAAGGATCATGTTGATGATGCCGATGTCCGGGTTCAAAATCCAGATCCAGACAAGGCTGATGGCAACCGTGGAGGTAATACAAGGCAAGAAAAGTGCGGATCGGTAGATATTGGTAAGAATCTTGGTTTTTCTGTTAATCACGATGGCCAATAGCATGGATATAACCAAAACAGTGGGAACCAGACCAATGACAAAATAGATGGTGTTCCCAAGATACTTAAAGAATTTCGTGTCCCTGAAAATCCGGGCATAATTCTTTATGCCAACAAAAACCGGCGGGGAGAGAAGCTCATACTTGGTCAGAGAGATGTAAAAAGAATAGCCGACGGAAAAGAATGTAAAAATAGAAAAGCCTGTCAACTCTGGCAGCACAAAAGCCCAGCCAGTCAAAGCCTCCCGCCGCTTCAGACCACCAGCCCGGCACCTCCGCCATCCACCGCTTTGTCTACTGCTTTTTATCCGTTCCATGCCTGACATCGAACCCTCCAGCAAAGATTATGTCATCATGACGTAATGTTGTTATGACATGTTGAAAATATCATGTTAATCTATCGCTGTCAATCCCGAATTTTCTTGAGTTTCCGTATGCCGTAACGCATGTTTGGAACTATCTGGATATTTTACACTCATTCATCATGGAATCGCATGAAAAGTATCAAAAGGAGTGCCAATTGGCCTGATTTGATATCAAAATTGAGGAGCATCATCTGTTTTTGTAGTAGAATCAAGTAGTGTCCACTGAATAACTCGCCCCTCTATATTTCATAAGCATTCCGGCTTGATTCATGGTAAAATAATGCAAGGAAAGTCCTTGAAACCATCCAAAACCCTTGCGCTTTATCCGGAGGATCACAGCGTGTATCGGCCGCAAAGCAAACAAGTCAGCGTGTTTGAGAACGAAAGCTTCTTCCAGTTTGAAGGCCTGAATCCTGATAAAAAGCTTCCTTGCGATCACGGAAACTGCAAATAACGGCTCATCACATAGCCCGTCTCACCTTTATACTGTACCTGCGTCCATCCCTCTCCCCGCAGCAGCACCTCCACGCGGTCCCCTTTTGAAAGGGTCCTGATCACCACGGCGGTCTTTCCCGGGGCTTCGCGCATGCGCACGCTGGATGATACCTTTGCGCTGATGCCCAGCGTTTCAACGGGTTCCAATACGCCGTCCTCGAAAATGGTCACCAGCCGGCCATCCCCTGTCAGGCAGAGAAACCTGTCCGGATAGTCATCGTCAATATTGAAATGCCCTTCAACCCCGACAACGGTCAGCATCGTTCCGACCGGCAGCGTTTCACCGCCGCTCCAGGAAGCGCGATACGAACGCCCGTCATTGCCCGCGTGGAGGGGATATTTTGTGCGGACACGGGTGCAGCCGTTTACGACCTGCTGCGGCGCAAACGCCAGATACTGCATCTGAACAACCCCCGCATAGAGATTGCTGCCGGCTTCCCCCGTGATGAAAACGGAAGCCCAGTCATCCGTGTGGTTCACCACCTGCACCTGCGCTCCCGGGCATAGCTTGCAGGAAACGGAAGCGTCCTTGCTGGCGTAATTTCTCACGTTCAATCTGTTGAGCGGCTGGTCACTTGTCACAGTGGCGTATGTTCGGGCGTGGTCCGCCTGAGGGTCGAGGAAGCGGGCTTCGATAAACCCGCCGCCTGCCAGCTGCGCCATCTCGCCCACCATGGCCAGCACGGTCACCTGGTCGCCGTCATTCACTTGCCAATAGCAAAGCCCGTCGCTGTAACCCGTGGCGGAAGCGCTTCTCATGAGGATGCCGCCGCCCGTATAGACGGTCCGCGTCAACACACGATCTATTCCCCATGTGTCTCTGCCGGCCTGGCTGTAGCTTAGGGCTTTCACCTTCTGCAGGGCTGATTTCGGCATGAACCCCGATGATTCAAAGCCGCCCGTCACCACATAATAATCATCGCCGAACTCTCCGCACACCAAGGCCAGCGTTCCCCGCGCATGGCGGGCGCCCAGACGCTTATGGCCCGGCGTGGAATACAGCGGCGCGTCCTGTTGCGCCACTTCCGCCAGGAAGATGTCACAGGGCATCTGCGATTCGAGAGACGCGTCATTCACGCTTCCCGCATTCCACCCCTTTGGCAGCGCTTTTTCCGCTTTGTCCTGATTGAGCCAAACGGTATATTCAACCGTCAGATTGCAGGAGTACAGACCGTTCTTCGGCTCCAGCGAAAGGTCTGAATCATAGCCGTTGTAAATGATTCCCGCTTGTTTGCCGCCGCTGCTGCTCGTATAGACCGCGATACCGCGCCCCTCCGTCGCCACGGTCAGAGGGTTGCAGCCCGCGAATGCAGCGGGGCATAGGGAGAACGCAAGCGCTGCCGCCAGCAGGAAAAGAATGATACGCTTCATAAAAAAGCCTCCTTGTCAGGTTTCTAAATATATATAACACGATACAGCGGTCTTTTGTTTCATGAACAACATCCTTTTTCTACGAGCACCCTTGGCCCTGTATTTTGCTGTTCAGCGTCCGTTTTTGTAGAAAATGACAAAAATCCACAACAAGTTGAAATATCTCTTCACAAATCCACAATATGTGGTATAGTGTGTGTGCAAGAGAATCCGTATGGATCATAAAGACGATCTGCCTTTATCCGCCTGCGCCTTCCCGGCCGGGCAAACTTTACCGCGACAAGGAGGAACCCCATGGCCTGTGAATTCACTGTGACCAACGGCGTGCTGCCCCAGGAGGAGCTCAACGCCTACTATCAGCGCGCCAGGGAAGTGTACGGGCGCGAGCCCAAGCGCATCGCCATCCAGGTGGAGGGCGATGAGGTCGCGCTGGACTACACCTTCGAGGCCCAGCCCTTTGAGCGCATCCGGCGCATCACCGGCTACCTGGTGGGCACGCTGGACCGCTTCAACAACGCCAAGCGCGCGGAGGAGCATGACCGCGTCATGCACAGCCTCTGAGCCCAAACCCGGATCAGGCGACGCCGCCCGGCCGCGCCCGGACAAGGGGAAGATCCCCTGCCCGGGCGCGGTTTTTCTATCGGGCGCGGAAGTCACACAATAAGCATACGTTGATCCTATATATTTGACATGCGCTTCGTCTATATGGGTGAAAGGAGGTAAGCGCATGGAGGATGCAAGGGAGGCTGCCGCCAGCCCGCAGGAACGTCTGGCCAGCCTGGTAAAGGAACACCAGGCGATGCTGCTGCGGGTGTGCTACGCCTACCTGTGCGACGCCGAGGACGCTCGGGACGCTGTGCAGGAAACCTTTTTCAAGGCATACAAAAGCTTTGGCGGCTTCCGCGGGGAATGCAGCGAAAAAAGCTGGCTGATCCAAATCGCGCGCAACACCTGCCTGGACATGCGCCGCAGCGCCTGGCACCGCCGCGTGGACAGGCGCATCCGGGCGGAGGATTTGGACTCAGTCGCTCATCCGGAAGCCGCCGGCGAAGAAAAAGAGTTGACCGCTGCCATACTGCAATTGCCACCCAAGCTGAAGGACGCTGTCATACTTTACTATTTCCAGGGCCTGTCCATGCAGGAGACCGCGGACATCCTGCGCATCTCACAACCCTCCGTGTCCGGCCGGCTGAGCCGGGCCCGCAAAAGACTGAAAGCATTTCTGGAAGGAGAAGGCTACGATGAGCGATAAGCACGTAAAGGAAACCATCCAACAAGCCATGAACCATACGCTTTGCGGCCTGTCGCAGGATCCCTTCCTCACACAACGCGTGCTGTGGCGCGCCGCAAACGACAAAGGAGAAGCCCAAATGAAAAAGAAAATCTCCGGCAGCCTGATTTTTGCGTTTGTCATGATGCTGTTGCTGGCAGGCGCCGCACTGGCAATCACCAATTGGGACAGCCTCAAGCAATACTTTGAAACCGTGCGCACCATGGATACTGAGGGGGAGCTGGCGCGCTGGTCGGACGAGGACAAGGTCAGCCTGCTTCAGGCCATGGAGGAAGCCGGTCTGGTCACCCGGGAGGATGGCCGCGTACAAACAGCCCTTGATGCATCCCTGCCCCTGTCCGAGCGCGGATGCGCTGCCAGCCGGGTCATCGCCGAGCGTTACGGAGAGGACTATTTTGACAGCCACACGGTGGAGCAGCGGGAATTTCCCCGGGAGGAGCGAAGCCCGCAGGAGCAGGCGGACTATACTCAGTGGGATCAGCAGTACTGGAGCCAATGGAACAGCCTGGAAAAGCAGCCGCTGACCGAAAGCCGCATCTACCGCGACACCATGAACCACCTGACCGAAATCGGCGAATTTCCCCGCTCCCTGCTGCGGGATGTTCAGGTGTCCTATGATTTTGACGAGCAGCAAAGAACATATACCGTGACCGCCGCCATCAAAAAGGAGCTCTATCTGGCCAAACGGGAAACAGGCCAGGTCAGCCTCTTCGACCCCCATCAGTCGGTGGGCTACGAAAGCGGCGACACCCTGTGTTTCCAGTTCTGGCTGGATGAGTTTGGCGCCTTCCTGGGGATTAAGAACCCCAACTCTCCCCAGGCCCGGGCCAGGCTCAGCCTGGAAGAAGCGCAGGTCATCGCTGAGAAGGCATTGAAGGTCCGCCTCAACGTGGACCAGGACGCGCTCGACAGCTTGCCCCTGCGCGCCACATATTCCGAAAGCGGTGAATATGTGCAGGAGGAAGGGCGCTTCCGGGCTGCCTGCACCTTTATCTGGGGAGAGAAGGGAGATACCCGGTACATGGTGGATATCGACGCGCAAACCGGGCGGGTCATCAAGGCCTTTGACTGGCAGGCGTCAGAAGCCGTGCTCGAGCAGTCCCGCGCCTGGATGGCGCAGCTGGAGGAACTGCTGCGGGAAGCCGGCGTCAGCGCGGACCTGTTCAACCGGCAAGGTGAATATATCTGGCAGTGGTCGCTTCAGGAGCGCGCGGAATGGTCGCAGGCCGCACGGCCGATTGTGCGCAGCTTTCTGGATGAGCATCCCGAGTTTGTCCGCTACCTGGAAGACGTGCTGGCCAACCGCTACGCGCAAAGCCCCTCCAGCTGGCCCAACCTGATTTCACTGACCCAGTACGCCTACGGCTTGCCGGATCATCAGGCCATCAGCCAGGACAAAGCCTATGAAACTGCCAGGGAGGTGGCGCTGTCGCTGGGCGCTTCCCGGCAATACATCGATGAAAATAAAAACCATGTGATCTATTACGATGTCACAGACCCAAACCGCCCGCTGTGGAAAGTTCACATCAGCCTGATCTTTGGCGACGCAGACACGGCGCACCCGCGCGAACCCACAGCACCCCTGGGCTATTTCGTGGTGATGGACGCACACACGGGAGAGGTGCTGATGGTCAGGGAGCGCACCGTGAACACAGGCATCCGTGAACTGGTCTGATACGCCATCCCCCGCAACTCAATAATGAAAAGTTTTACTAAAACATTCTAAATTCCTGGTAAACAGCGCCCAGCCGATCATAAAAGGTCCGGGCGCTGTTTGCCCGCTTTGCAGGTATGACACAGCGCGCAATGAAGGGAAGCCGGCGGCCTGCAGCCGGGCGATCCGCCACATAAATCCTGCCGGTATGCTGTTATTTTTTGTATTTTGGGTTACAATGTCCGGGAAGACTTTCAAGGAGGCAAGCACCATTCGCACCAATTTTCACAGCCACACCACCCGCTGCCAGCACGCGACCGGCGCAGACGAGGACTATGTCCTGGCTGCCATCGCGGCCGGTTACAGCCACCTGGGCTTCTCCGACCACAGCCCCTTTCCCTATGAGGACGGCTTTGTGTCCGGCATGCGGATGCGCATCGACCAGTATCAGGACTACCTGGGCTCTGTCCGGGAGCTCAGGGAACGCTATCAGGATCAAATCAGCATCCACCTGGGCGTGGAAGCCGAGTATTATGAGCGCTATCAGGGCTGGCTGGCCGGGCAGCTCTCCTCCGGCACGCTGGAATACCTGATCCTGGGCAGCCATTACGACCTGCCGGAGGAGTCCTTCTATTTCGGCGAAGCCAACACCCCCGCCCTGCTGCGCCGCTATGCCGAGCATACCATCCGCGGCATGGAGAGCGGGCTGTACCGCTGCCTGGCCCATCCGGAGCTGTTCATGATTTCAATGGAACGCTTCGACGAGAACTGCGCCGCGGCCAGCCGGGACATCTGCCGCGCCGCCAAAGAGCAGGGCGTCCTGCTGGAGTACAACCTCTCAGGGCTGTATTACCAGTCCTGGCGCGCCGGCGCGGGCTACCCGACGCCCGGCTTCTGGCAGATCGCGGCGCGGGAGGGGGCCAGCGCCATCATCGGCCTGGACGCCCACAACCCCGCGCGCTACGCGGACACCCGGGTATATGACCAGGCCCGCAAGGACCTGGCCGCCCTGGGCATCCGGGTGGCGGACAGCCTGTTGCCCTGCGCCGGGGACAGCGACCTGGCGGTCTGACCGTGCAAGCACGAACTTCGGGAGGTTTTTTATGACACAGCCGGACAGCCGGGCCAAGAACAGCCCGCTGCTTTTCCTCTACCGCATCCTCCAGGGCGCGCTGATTGGCGGGGGCGCCATCCTGCCGGGCGTGTCCGGCGGCGTGCTCGCGGTGGTCTTTGGCATCTACCAGCCCATGATGGCCTTCCTGGCGCGGCCCGTCAGCACCTTCAAGAAGCAGTGGCGGCTGTTTGTCCCGATCATCTTGGGCGTGGGCCTGGGCTTCTGGGGCTTTGCCAAGCTGATGGGCTGGATGTTCAGGGATGACTCGCCCATCCCCCTGGCGCTGTTTGCCGGGCTCATCCTGGGCACCCTGCCCCAGCTGTACCGCAACTCCAGGCGCGGCAACGAGGGACAGCCGCTGAACGCCCGGGAGAAACGAAACAATCACCTGAGCATCCTCATCGCCTTTGTACTGCTGATCTCCCTGCTGCTCTTCCTTCAAACCGGCGTCAGGATGGACTACACCCGCTTTACGGAACTAAAGAGCAACGAGATCAGGCTGGAATACAGCCTGCGCAGCAACGATCAAACAGGCGAAGCGCTGGGCGGCCTCAGCCTCCGGCTGGCCATGGGCGATCTTGCCGCCTCGCCGGGGGCGCTGACGCTCATCCCCGGCGAGGCGCAGGGTGCGCTGCTGCCCGGCGCGGTGGAAGGGGACGGCGGCCCCGCGCCCGCCATCAGCCTGAGCCTGCCGGAGGATCTGCCGCAGGACGCCGTGTACACCCTGTATCTGGACGATGAGCCGGCAGGGCAGTTTGAAGAGGACGCCTCCGGCGCGCGGGCCCTGCGGCTGCAGTTTGACAAGTCCCATCTCGACTGGCGGCCCACCCTCTTCTGGAGCCTGGTCTCCGGCATCATCTGGGGCTTTTCACTGGTGGTGCCCGGCCTGTCCTCCTCCGCCCTGCTGATTTTTATGGGCGTCTACAAATACCTGATGCACAGCGTCGGCGCGCTGGACTTCGGCGTCATCATCCCCCTGCTCAGCGGCATCACGCTGGTGGCCTTCCTGTTTGCCCGCATGGTGGACCGCCTGTTTGACAGGCATTACAGCTTGGCCTCCGGCGCGGTGGTGGGCCTGGTGACCGCCAGCACCCTGGTCATCATTCCCCGGCAGTTCTCCTCCCTTCCGGAAGCCCTGCTCTGCCTGCTCATGGGCGCGCTGGGCTTTGTCGCCGCCTATTTCCTGGGCAAGTGGGGCGAGACCGTCAAGCCGGACTGAGCGCGGGCGTTTTCCCGCCGGCCCGCATCGTATTTGAATATTGCTCATTGCCCGTTCCGCTTCCTGAAGTCCTAAAGACACAGGAAGCGGTTTTGATTTGAACACACATATTTGTTCGTAGAAGCTGAGGTTTCGCTTTGCTACCATCAGGGTACGATAAGGATATAACAGGATTGTACCAGGTACAAGAAAGGAAAGAGCTATGGAAAACACCAATGTGACAAACACCTACCGCATGCCGCTCATCGGCGACATGGCGCCCGCTTTTACCGCTGTCACCACCCAGGGCAACATCAACTTCCCCGGGGACTACAAGGGCAAGTGGGTCGTCCTCTTCTCCCATCCGGCGGACTTTACGCCGGTATGCACCACCGAGTTTATGACCTTCGCCACCATGGCCGATGAGTTCAAGGCGCTCAACACCGAGCTGGTCGGCCTGTCCGTGGACTCCCTGTACGCGCACATCGCCTGGCTGCGCAAGATCCAGGAGCTGGAGTGGAAGGGCATGAAGAACGTGGAGGTCAAGTTCCCCCTGATCGAAGACATCCGCATGGAGGTCGCCAACAAATACGGCATGATCCAGCCCGGCCAGTCCAATACCCAGGCCGTGCGCGCGGTCTTTGTCATCGACCCCAAGGGCATCATCCGCACCATCCTGTACTACCCGATCTCCACCGGGCGCAATTTCGACGAGATCAAGCGCATCATCCAGGCCCTGCAAAAGGCCGACAAGGACCAGGTGGCCACGCCCGCCGACTGGCGCCCCGGCGATGACGTCATCGTTCCCACCGCCGGCTCCTGCGGCGCCGCGCGCGAGCGCATGGAAAGCCAGGACGAGGACCAGTACTGCCTGGATTGGTTCCTGTGCTTCAGGCGCGAGAAGAAGCAAGCCTGACATCCTGACAGCAAGGCAGACACATCAGCGCGCTCCCATCCAGGGGCGCGCTGCCTTTGGTGCTTTATGCTGATATTTGTATCCTTAATCTGAAGGCGTATAATATGAATCTGCAGAAACAACGGGGATTATCCTGGACGCCATCGGGTTTGAACGAAGAAATATGACAAGGATTCCGGCAGAATTTTTGACCATCTTGCCTGTATGGGTTACTATGTAAAATGAGGCTGCGCTTTTCGCTTGCTGTCTTGGAAAGGTAGGGGATCATATGGAATACAACGCAACGAGAGAGTCCGAGATACATACAGCCATAGTATCCGTCGCAAGGCAGAGCTTCCTGCAGCGTGGCATTGAGAACACGCAGATGAACTGGCTTGCCAGGGAAGTCGGCATCAGCAGAAGCACGCTGTATCTCTATTTCCCCAGCAAGTCGGACCTTGTAATGCATGTTTCCGGCGTCCTGATGAAAGAGATCAGCCAGCAAGCCGACGAGTATGTGGCAAAGATCAAGGCTCCTGACGCCATGACGGCGCTTAGGCGCCGGCTGGGCTTTTTTCTCTCCTATTTCAAGGAACACACGGAGATCATTCGTTTCCTTGACAAGTTTGACGCGATCTATTCGGATGAGTACCCCAACGTAGGCGAGTCCTGCCGTTATACAGCAGCCATGATAGACAGCGCGAATACCCTTTATGCCCTGATACTGCAGGGCCAGACAGAAGGAAGCATCCGTGATGATATATCGCCCAACATCATAGGCAGCATGCTGCTTAACAGCCTGTTCGGCATCATGCAGCGCACGCTGACACGCAAGGCGATTATCGAAAAGGAACATAATGTGCACGTTCAGGAGGTCCTGGACAGCTTTCTGGATCTGATGTTGACTTCAATTGCCAAATAACTGCAAATCATGACCCCAAAAAAAGAATAATGGAATCATCACAACAAATATAAAAAACGGAAAAATATTTGCCAAAATCGGAAAAATATTTACCTAATAGCGCTTGACACGTGTCCGATGCCGTAGTATACTAAAACCAAAAGATCGGACACGTGTCCGACATGGCAACCCACAGCAGGCATTCTTGCAAACAGACCGACATAGCAATCCTCATAGTATCCCATACAATCCCGCCCGCGACTGAGGCACCTACATCCACATATTGACCTGTCATGAAGAAAAGGAGACCATCAACATGAAAAAGTGTCCTGGAAAGTTCTTTCTATCTCTTGCATTGTCTATTGCCATGCTCATGACCGGCATCCTCTGGCCGACCCTTGCTGAAGAGCCTCTCGCCATCGTGGAAGCGAAGGCGATCGCGGAGACACTGCCCGAGGGGCAAACCGTGACCGGGGTTCGCATCGAGTACCCGGGCCAGGTGGTCGCGGGGACGGTATCCATCTCCACCTACGCAGTCAGCGGTTACAGCGTCATTGGCGTATACACCAATGATTCCGGGACGCCTGACGACGCGCAGGCCCGGGGCAAGTATGTATTCCTGAAGCTGGCTTACAGCACCATCCCCGGCTACAGCATGGGCAAGACCCTGCAGTATACGGGAGGCATCAATCACCTGCGCGAAGTCCATCTGGATATTCGGCAAAATGCCAACGTCACCCTGGCTGATGAGCGGGTCGTGAACGCCAGTGGCTTCACCAATACCGGAACGATCAACGTCCTGGTGGATGACTTTCTGCCCATCACCTTCACCAACCCGGAGGATGGCACCACGGTAAGCTACCGGCTCTTTATCCCGGAAGGATATGATATCAGGGCCGAAAGCCAGGAGCCGCTGCCGCTGGTTCTCTTCCTGCATGGCGCCGGCGAGAGCGGCACTAACAACATCTCTCAAATCCTGGGCAACCCCAGCGCGCTGGAGTTTGCCAACGCCCGGGCACAGGCGAAGCATCCCTGCTTTGTTCTGGCGGCTCAGAAGACCAATGAGGCGTCCCATGGCTGGGCCATGAACTCAGGCACGAAAGAACAGCCGTTCTTTGAGGCCTCCTATATCCTTAAAAACCTGAAACTGGCGATAGACGGCCTGATGGAAGACTATGCCATCGACGGCTCGCGCATGTACTGCACAGGGCTTTCCATGGGCGGCCGCGGCACATTCGCGATGAATATCGCCTATCCGGATATGTTTGCCGCCATGCTGGTAGTCGCGTCCTGCGATATTTACACGGACGAGCAGCTCCAGCCCCTGACGGAGAAAGCCATCTGGCTGCTGTTGGCCGCTGACGAAACGGAGGAGCGCATCACCAACATGGGCGGTGTGATCGACCAGCTGGAAAAGCTGGGCGCCAAAGTGATCCGTCGGGTGGATGACCAGGCCTGGAATGGTTTTGCCCGCGGGTACCAAGCCGATTTGCTGGCCAGGGAGCAGATTGCGGAGGGAGCCAATGTGCTGCTGACCCATTACCTGAAGGGCACGGTGGTGCCTTCCTCGCACTGGTCCTGGATGGCGACATATAACAATGATGCCATTCGCGACTGGCTGTTTGACCAACAGCTCGACACGCCCTACACGCCTGCCAGGTAAGCGCAACCGAAGCCGGCCATGGCTCAGGCCTTGGGATGGCAGCTGACACCCGGGTACTGGCAAAGCCGGATAAGGATAGACCGCGTGGGGAGCACGAAGCGCGACGTGCGCGCCACGGGGGTGTATCAACCACAGCCGTGCAAGCGGCGAGTGGCGTACCGACCGACCCATACCTCACCCTGATGATCGACCGGACAGCACACAAATACTCCGTCGATCGTGTGTACCCCAATTCATGAAAGGAGATAACCATGAAAAAACTGTTCGCAATCCTGCTGTGCGCTATGATGCTGTTCAGCCTGACCGCCATCGCGGAAGCGCCAGCCCCAACCGCCACACCCGTACCTGACCCGGTGTTCACGGATGCCAAGATTCTGACCAAGGTTCTCGATGAAGGCCAGGCTGTCTATGGCGTACGCCTGGAGTTTGCCGGTGAGTGGGACAGCGGCGCGCTGCTGCCCGCGGACTTCGGAGTCAATGGCTACAGCATCGTGCAGGTGTACATGAACAACTCCGGCAAACCCGGCCATGCTGAGCTCAGGGGCAAGTATGTGTTCATCATTTTTGACGAGCCCCAGGGCATTGGCGCAGGCCTGACCAACACGCTGCAGTACTTCTCCGGCTCCAACACCCTGCGGGATCTGACGCTCAATGTGCAGTTCACTTCCCGTCAGATGATGTTTGATGCCAAGGGGTACATCCATGTAGAGATAGACGATTTTATTGCAGGCTCTGTCACGAATGCCGACGGCTACAAGACAGACTACCAGCTGTACATCCCGGAAGGCTGGGAAGGCAAGTCCCTGCCGCTGTTCATCTGGCTGCATGGCGGCGGTGAGCGCGGCACCAACAACTTCACCCAGCTGTCCGCCAACCGCAGCGCGCTGAACTACATCACCCCGGCGGCGCAAAAGCGCAACCCCGCCTTCGTGCTGGCGCCCCAGGGGCACAGCGGCTGGGATGGACCGGCGATCGACAACATCAACACCATCGTGCTGGAGCTCATCGAGAAGTACAATATCGACGCAGCCCGCATCTATGTCAGCGGCTGCTCCATGGGCGGCGGCGGCTCCAAGAGCCTGATGTTCGCCTATCCCGAGATGATCGCGGCTTCTGTTGTGATCGCCAACGCCAACCTGAGCGAAGATGAAGCCAGGCTGGCTGCCTACAAGGACATTCCCATCATCGTGATCACGGGCGCTGCCGACGGCGGCGGCACCGCCAATGAGAGAATGGTCCAGAACTACGAGTTGGTAACGAGCCTTGGCTACAAGGCTGTCGCTTTCCTCTCTGAGAACGGCCGCAATGGCTATCTGCGCGGTGAGGAGGCCGCAATGGACCTGCAGCCTGTCATCGATGCCATGGCCAAGGAAGAAGCCATGTGGGCCTTTGTAACCTACCTGCCCGGCACCGTCATCCCCAGTGCCCACTGGTCCTGGATGGCGGCTACTGAGAACGCTGCCCTGCAGGATTGGATGTTTAGCAAGGTAAAGGCGGTGCCCTACAGCGGCAAATAAGCCTTCAGCCTGCGGGTAATTCTCTGCCCCTATAATCTCTGGGCTGCCGCAACCGCGGCAGCCCCTTTTTGTACGACAGCTTTATACTATGCTTTTTGATTATTGTACCGTTCCAGTTTGTTTCGAGGTTTTGTGGCGGAGTGACAATAAGGTCTGATCGCACAGGCGCTTTGCTTCTTTACCGCGCCCGGTAGCCGGTGTCATAGTCCACCCGGGCGATAAAGGGGCCATCCGGGAAGGCGGCCAGGTTGCGGCAGGCGATGTCCACGATCGCGTCATGCGTGGCCCTGAGATGGTAAAAGCCGGAGATGTGCGGCGTCAGCAGCAGGTTCTTTTGCCGCCAGAGGGGATGGTCCGCGGGCAGCGGCTCGGGCGTGGTCACGTCAATGGACGCGCCGGCCAGCCTGCCGCTGCTGAGCGCCTCCAGCAGCGCCTCCTGGTCCACCGCGCTGCCGCGGCCCACGTTGATGAAATAGCTGCCCTCCTTCAGAAGGGAAAAGCGACGCGCGTCCATCAGGTCGACGGTCTGGGCCGTCTCGGGCAGCGACAGCGCCACCACGTCCGCCCGGGGCAGCAGCGCGTCCAGCCGCTCAAAGGTGTGCATCTCATCAAAGCCGTCCATGGCGCCGCCGGGGGTGCGCCGCACGCCGACGGTATAGCTGCCCAGCGCCTGCATCAGCCGCGCGAAAGCCGTGCCGATGCTGCCCGCGCCCACCGCCAGCACCTGCATCCCGCGGGGGGAGACCACCTTGCCCAGGGACTGCCAGGCGCCCTGCTTCATGGCGTCGCGGTAGGTGTGCAGGCGCTTCATCAGCATCAAGAGGGCGGCCGCCATGTGCTCGGATATGGCCTGCCCGAAGGCACCGCTGGTGCTGCACAGCACCAGGCCCGGGTGGCTGTCCCGAAGCGTCAGGCAGTCCGCGGGCACGCCGGAGCTGTTCAGCTGCAGCAGGCGCAGGCCGCTGAGCTTTGAAAGCGCGCCGGGGGCGGGATCGCCCACCGCCGCGTCAAAAGCAGCCAGCTGCTCCGGCGTCAGTTCGTCATATCGGGCATAGGTGAATTCCGCGCCCGGCAGGGCCCCGGCAAACTGTTCCTGATAGCCCGCGTCGACGGGCATGGTGACCAATACCTTGCGTAATTCCATTTAACCTTCCTCCTGCCTGCCGCGCGCGCGGCCAAAATGATTCAATCGGGGCACAAAGGCTTACAATCCTATGATACCGCCTGACGATCAATCGCACAAGGAGCACGCGCATGAGCAAGGTGAACGATGTGTATACCCTGCGATGATATATATCATGCTTCTTTGACAGTTTTGCCTCTCATCAAAAATCATGGTTCAGCCGGAAGCGCCGGAAGCGCCATATCGCGCGAAGGCGCCCGGTATGCTACACTATGCCCGGAGAACGCAAAAGGGGAAGCAGGCATGAAATACCGCAGCGTCTTTGACATCATCGGCCCGGTCATGATCGGCCCGTCCAGCTCGCACACCGCGGGCGCCGTGCGCATCGGGCAGCTGGCGCGCAAGCTGTTCGGCCAGGCGCCGGAAAAGGCCGATTTCCATTTTTTCGGCTCCTTCGCGCGCACCTACCGCGGCCACGCGACCGATGTGGCGGTATTGGCCGGCGTGCTGGGCCTGCAGGCGGATGACCCGCGCATCCCGGAGGCCTACCGGCTGGCCCGCGCCAGCGGGCTGACTTTCGCCTTTCACGAGGAAGCCGCCATCCCGGTCCACCCCAACACGGTCACCATCCGCCTGGCGGCCGCGGAAGCTGCCATCACGGTCACCGGCATCTCCATCGGCGGCGGGCTGGTGCAAATCTCCCGCGTGGACGGCTTTGACCTGCGCCTGACCGGCGAGGCGCCCGCCCTGCTGATCTTCCACCGGGACGCCTACGGCGCCATCGCCTCGGTCACCCGGCTGCTGGCCAGCGCCAAGATCAACATCTCCCACATGGAGGTGTCCCGCGCCCGGCGCGGCCAGGACGCGCTGATGGTGATCGAGACCGACCAGCCGGTCAATGAGGAGATCGTCCGGCTGATCCAAAGCCAGCCCCATATCTTCAAAACCATCAAACTGGAAGTATAGGAGCCGCCATGTTCAAAAGCATCGATGAGCTGGTATCCCAGGCCACGCAAGCCGGCGCGCCCATCTCCCGCGTCATGATCGACAGCGAGATGGAGCAGTCCGGCAAGACGGAGCGGCAGCTGCGGGAGGGCATGGCCGCCTCGCTCGAGGTCATGAAAGCGGCGGCGCGCAAGGGGCTGCAAGGGGTCGCCTCCCACTCCGGCATGACCGGCGGGGACGCCAGGCGCCTGATGGCCTATCTGGAAAAGGGGCAGGCGCTGACCTGCGGCACCTTTGTGCGCGCCCTGGCCTGCGCGGTGGCCACCAACGAGGTCAACGCGTCCATGGGCGTCATCTGCGCCACGCCCACCGCGGGCTCCTGCGGGGTGCTGCCCGGCGTGCTGCTGGCCGTTCAGGAAAAGCTGCGGGCCCCGGACGAGGCGCTGGTGGACGCCCTGTTTTGCGCGGGCGCCATCGGCTATGTCATCGCCAACAACGCGATGATTTCCGGCGCCGCCGGCGGCTGCCAGGCCGAGGTGGGCGCGGCCAGCGCCATGGCGGCGGCAGCCGCGGTGGAACTGGCCGGCGGCAGCCCGGAGCAGTGCGCCCAGGCGATGGCCATCGCGATGAAGAACCTGCTGGGCCTGGCCTGCGACCCCCTGGCCGGGCTGGTGGAGGTGCCCTGCATCAAGCGCAACGCGGCCGGCGCGGCCAACGCCCTGGCCGCGGCCGAGATGGCCCTGGCCGGCGTGCGCTCCCACATCCCCCCGGACGAGGTGATCTCCGCGCTCTACGCCATCGGGCTGTCCATGCCCCTGGCGCTGCGGGAGACCGCGCAGGGCGGCCTGGCCGCCACGCCCACCGGGCAGCGCTGGAAGAAGCTGCTCTGGCAGGGCAGGGACACAGATTGACACAAACTCGATTGTATTAATCTAAAAAGCCGCCCGTCCTGAAAAGAAGGGCGGTATTTTCTGCCTTTACCCGAGGCTCAGCCGCCCAGCTCGCGCGCCACCTGCCCGGCGGCCAGGATGCCGGTGGCCCAGGCGAACAGCAGGTTGAAGCCGCCGGTGTCCCCGTCCACATTGAGCGCCTCGCCGCAAATATGCAGGCCCGGCACCCGCAGGGAGGCCAGGGTCTTGGGGTTGATGTCCCGGCAGTCTATGCCGCCCGCGGCCACCTGGGCCTGGTCAAAGCCGCGCACGCCGATCACTTCCAGCTCCAGCCCGGAGAGCCATTGCGCGGCGCGACCGATTGGCCAGCCGGCCAGCTTGCGGGCCAGCTGCCGGGGAACCAGGCCGATGAGCGGGTCCCTGCCGGGCGCCCGGCGCGCGCGCCGCTCCAGCAGCGCCTCCACGGCCTTCAGGCTGTCCTGCCGGTTGCCGGCCTCCTTCAGGGTCAACCGCCGGTAGCGCACCTCCTGAAGGCCCAGCATGGGCGAGCAGTCCACCGCCAGGCTGACCGGTTTGCCCTCGCGCAGGGCCAGCCCGGCGACGCGCGCCAGCTGCATCGCGCACAGGCCGCTCACGCCGGTATCGGTAATCAGCGCCTCCCCCGCGGCCGCCTCGGCCAGCCTGCCGGATACCATGAGGCTCAGCACCGCCGGAAACCTCAGCCCCGACAGGCCCTTCAGCGGCGCGGACCGGGTCATAAGCGCGCACAGCGCCGGGGTGAAGGGCACCAGGCGGTGCCCCAGGCGCGTCAGCAGCGGCATCAGGCTGTCCCCGCCGCCCAGGCGGGGCGCGGCCGGGCTGCCCGAGCAGGCGATGACGCGCGCCGCGGTCAAGCTATCTCCCGCCGCGGTGCGCACCTCAAAGCCCCGCGCGCCCGGTTCCAGGGCGTTCACCCGGCAATCGGTCAGCACCCGGCCGTCCGGAGCCTGCGCGATGACGCTCATCAGGCTGTCAAGCACGGTGGCCGCCTGGCGCGACAGCGGATAGGCGCGGCCCTGCTCCTCCACAAACCAAGCCAGGCCGATCCGCTCAAAAAATTCGCTGACCGCCGCCACGGGGCAGGCCGCCAGCACCTGGCGCGCGAAGCCGTCATCGCCAAAAAACACAGGGTCCGAGACGTTCATCAGGTTGCAGCGGCCGTTGCCGGTCGCCAGCAGCTTGCGCCCCGGCCTGCTCTCTTTTTCAAGCAGCACAAACGGCAGGCCTGCCTGGGTTAGAACACAGGCGGCGGCGAGGCCCGAGGCCCCGCCGCCGATGATGCAGGTAAGCGCCTTATTTTTTTCTGCTGGGCGCATGGTCGTAAGCGTATTGAATGGCGTTCATGTGATCCTTGTCCACCTTGCCGGAGACATGGACCCGGCTGTTGTAGAAATGGATGCACAGCTGGCCGTTGAAGTCGTTGTTCGGGATGGTGTCGCCGTCCGGATAGTTGTGGGGCACGCCGTACAGGCTGGCCGCGAAGCTGCGGCCCTTGAGGGTGATCCATACCGGGCGGCGCTGGTAGAGGTTCTTTTCCAAAATTTCCTGGGCGGTTTTCACGCCGTAGATGCGCGTCAGCGCTGCCGTGTCCGCGCTGGTGAGCGGCTCGCCGTCCACATGGTAGCCGCCGGCCCAGCGCCTGATGCGCAGGGAGATGTTGGTGCGCACGTCCGTCATGATGGCGGTCTCCCCGCGGCCCCAGAAGGCGTTGATGTCTCCCTTGTACCAGTCCACCAGTTCCACAGGGTAAATGGTGGGGTTGACCGTGCTGCCGCCGGGATCATAAGTGCCCTCGGGCACGGTGTTGTACAGCTTGTGCTGGGTGTTGCTGCCGGCGATGCCGTCCACTGTCAGGCCCTTGGCGCGCTGGTAGTCGCGCACCGCTTCCGCGGTCTGGCTGGAATAGGTTTGGCTGACATAGGCGTTTTGCAGATAGCCCAGCCGGTTGAGCTCCTGGTTGAGCCGCAGGACGTCCTCACCCGTTGAGCCCAGCTGCAGGGTACGGTAGGACGCGGTGGAGGGAGCGTCCGGATCGCCGGTGTTTTTGAGGGCCTCCTCCTCCTTCGGGGTCAGGATGCGCAGCAGATCGCCGCGGATCCAGCCGTTGACGCCGCTGGCGCGCACAGAGTACCAGATCTCGGTCCCCACGGTGCCGGTCTGGCCCAGCAGCGACACGACCGTGCCCTTCTTGTAAATCAGCAGCAGGTTGTTGTTGCTTGAGCCCGCGCCTGAGCGGACGATCACCTTGTTCATCGTGGTGACGGCGGTCCTGCTCATCTGATCCAGCGAGGGGGGCGGGGTGGGGGTGGGCGTTGGCGTCGGGCTGGGCAGGGCGGCGATATAGGCCAGGTATTCTTCCTGGGTCATCATGCGCACCAGCGAGCCCAGCACATAGCCCTCCTGCTCCTGATACCTGATCTTGTACCACAGCCTGCCGCCCGCGGTCTGGGTGCCCAGCAGCGGGAAGGCGGTGCCGGCATCGGCCGCCTGGCCCAGGGCGCGCGCGTCCAGGCTGGCCGTGGCGCGCACGTTGACGCTGGTCATAAGGGTCAGCACATAGCCGGTGGCCGGGGGCGGGTCGTCTTTTGAAGGCGGCGTCAGCGCCGGGATCGTGCCGTAGTTGAGCCAGTCCGCCACCTCGGCGTTGTTCATCTGGCGCACGCAGTCCCCGCGCAGGAAGCCCGCCCTGCCGTCGACATTCACCTCGAACCAGTTATAGCCGTTTGAGGTCTGCACCGGGCCCTGCAGGGGCAGGACCCGGCCCTTGTCCACACGCCCGATGATGCCCGCGCCGGCCTGGGGCTTTTCGCGCAGGTTGATTTCGGATTTGATGGTCACGATATAGCCCAGCATGCTGGCAGGCGGGGTGACCTCCGCGTCGGGCGGCGGGGTCTCTCCGCCGCTGCCCAGCTGGACAACGTCAGAGCGCACATAGCCGGTGCCCTTGGGGCTGTTGACCAGGTACCAGGTATAGCCGTCCTTCTGGACGAACTTGGTATAGCTGAGCACCAGTCCGCGGTCCAGCTGCGCGATGGTCAGCCCGCCGGGGGCGTTGCGCAGGTTGACCCCGCCCTTGATCAGCGTCAGGCTGCCCATCGCCGGCACGTCAGGGCCGGGCGTGGGGGTGGGGGTAGGGACCGGCGCGCCGGCGGCAAACTCATAGCAGTCCGAGCGCACATAGCCGTACTTCCGGCTGACATCGTCATAGACATACACCCAGTTGTAGCCGCCATAGGCGGTGGGGCTGCCGTAAAAGGGCAGCACGCGGCCGCGGGAGAGCACGGCCACCACAGAACCCCCGGGAAATTCCCGCAGGTTGGTGCCGCCCAGGGTGATGCGCACGCTGGCCGCATCCGGCCCGCCTGAAGGGGTCTCCGTGGGATCAGGCGGGGTGGTGGTCCAGGAGCCGCCGTCCAGGCTGTAGCAGTCCGAACGCACATAGCCTCTCAGGCCGCGCGCGCTGTCAATCACGTACGCCCAGCCATAGCCGCCGGAAAAGACAGGGGCGCCGTAATAATTAAGCACTTCCCCGATGGGGTATTGAAACAGCGAGGTGCCGCCGGGTTCCCGGCGCAGGTTGGTGCTTTTCTTGGTGATGGTCAGGGTGCCGGTCGCTTCCCCGTCTGGCGCGCTGTCAGGCGCCGCGGTCTTTTCCGGCGGATCGCCCGCGGCGCCGCCCAGGGAGGGATCCGGCTGCGGCTTGTTGACCAGCCAGGCGGTCTCCTCCTCCTGGGTCAGCATGCGGAAGAAGTCCCCGCGGATGTAGCCGGTATAGGTGCGGTTCTTGGCAACGGGGATATTGGTCTCCACCTTGTACCAGGTGTAGCCGCCGGACTTGGACTCATCAAGCACCCTGGCCACCCAGCCGCGGTCAAGCCGGTCCCAGAAATCGCTGCCCGTGATCTCCTTGCGAAACAGCACCTTGTCGCCCGTGACCACGCCATGGGTAACCTCCGCCAGCGCCGGCAGCGCGCCCCAGGCCAGGGCCAGGGCCAGCAGGCAGCCGAATACCCGGTAAAGGCTGGTTTTCCGCTTGTTTATTTCCATGTCCTGCACTCCTCCGAATCACACCTTGCACATAGTGACAATAATCTATTTGAAATTCTATTACAAATTCATTACAAGGTCAAGAATAAATGCATTATCTTCAATATTCCCTTCAGTATTTCAGTATTCTGAAACAGGGCGGCGCTGTTTTCACCGGCAAACGCAAACAGCCGGGTTTGCGGTCAAACCCGGCCAGGCAATCAGCAGCTGTCCCGCGAAGTCCGCCCTGTTTGCGGTTTCCTGAGTTTAATCTACGACAGTGAATGAGAAATCGTCATACAGCCTGCCGTCAAAATAGAACTCAAACGTATAGCGGCCAGTCGGCACCTTGTCAAAGTCGCTCTTCATATCTTCAAAAAAATCGTAGATGGAAAAGCTGTGTCTGTAATAGTCGTACCCGCGCTCCAATTCATAGTTGCGCCAAATCGTGACATGCCCGGAGTACCCCAGCGGCGTTTTGACCACAAGCTTTGCTTTATAGAGGCGGCTGTTGCGCAGCTGGGGATAGTGCACCTGGAATTCATATTGTTTGGTCTTGTCGCGGTTCACTTCGGAGATTGAAAACCTTGTTTCATTCAGCTTGATCTCTTTTTTCGTGCTGTAATCTGTAAAGATCCTGATTGGCACCGTATAGGTTTCGGAAGCCTCGCTGCTGCCGTTATTGACATACACAGTGTAGGTTTCGCCGGGAATCATGTACTCAAGGGCAAACTTCCTTTCCTTGATCCCATCCCAATACCCGGTGTCATACGCGGCCTCATAAGCTACGATATAGGATGAAGAATCGCTCATGTCGTCCCACGTGACAACCACATCACCGTTGTCCTCAAGGCTGAACCGGATGTTGCTGATGTCCGTCACGTCGAATTTCTGCTTTTTCTCGGGTTTTTTCTCACCGCAGTTGGAGCAGAAATTGCCTTCATTCTGGGCGCCGCATGACGGGCACTTCCATCCCTCGGCAAGCGCGCAGGCGGCCACCAGCAGCAAAGACATCAGGATACAGCAACACACGGCAAGTTTTCTTTTCATGGCGATCCCTCCAATTCTTTTTTGAGATTTATCATATTGACAAACGATGTCCAACACCCTTGCTTGCAGCCCTGTTATCCTTCACTGCCGCAGCGGAAAGCGGAAAACGGGCATCCCGGGGCTTTTGTGCGCGGAAGATAAGATACGGGCATATGATATCACATAAAAAAACCGCGTACAAGCACAAGGCGCCTGCCCGGCGGCGGCAAAGGCGTCAACCCGGCAACCTGTCTTGAATCGCAGAATCAGCGCAGCATGCCGGGCGCTGAATCGTTTGCGGGTGTTTATTTCCCGGGACCGTTACCAGCAAAAGAGCCCCCGGGGTTTCCCCTGGCTCCTGGCGCTGATATCAAATGGACTCAATGATAATTGGGATCATAGGGGTAGCTGTCCCTGCTGTCGGGATATCCGTCCCCGTCCGTATCCGATTCCCTTTCGTAGCCGCCGGGGATTGTGTATGTGGCTGAGAGGCGCATCGGATTGAAGGTGTTTGCCCACATCGCGGTGAATTCGGCTTCCGGGGCAGTGTACGTGGTCCAGGAAGCGGACGCGCCCCCGCTCATCCCCGGAATCCCATAGCCGGCGAAGTTCGTCCAGGCGAGCATGGTCACCTCCATCAGCGTGAACATCCTCCCGGCCTCCGGGTGCTGCCAGCTGATGAACCAGACCTGCATGACGCCTTCGGGCGGGGTGAGCATCAGATTCGGAAGGATGTTCTTCTGGAAGGTGTCCACGACCTCAGGGGAGCTGTCTCCCGCAATGCGGCTGAATACCATGCCGCCGATCATGTCATGGGTATAGGGCTGGTCGAACCGCTGGACCTGGCAATAGTCGAAGCATGCCAGCCGCCTGGAATCACATGCCGTGAAAGAGTAGACGTCGCCGCCCAGCACAGTCCAGTCCGGGGGATACTGGTAGGACCAGTCCCCGCCACAGTACACAGGCCAGCCGGACACGGGCACGACCGGCTTGGGCGCGTTCGGGTCCGAGTACAGGTAGTTCTGTTGAGTCGTCGCCATCCACTCCTGCAAGTCGGCGGGCAAGGCCCGGGCAGCCGCTGCCGGAAGCGGAATCAGTGGAATCAGCGAAAGGATCAGCAAGGCACACAGGAATCGTTTCATGAATGTGTCCCCCCTGGCATTGCCAGCATCTTGTTTGTGTATTTGTCTTCTGTTGGCGATCTGTCTTCTTGAGTGATCTGTTGTCTTCTGTTGGTGATTCGTCTTCTGTGGTGAATGGTCGGAAAGTCAACATGTTGTTTGTTCAAATTCAATATAAACTGGTATATTGCGGGTGTCAAGAATGAAATCAAGATAATGTATGTCTTTCTTTATAACGCCATATACATTGCCATGGTATCCTGACGATTGCTGACTAATGCTTTTTTTGTATCGCCAAGGCCTTTTCATACCATTCCTGCGCCTGTTCATAGTCACCCAGGCTGTCGTATACCAGTCCGATATTGTTGTATGTTGCTGCTGTATCCGGATGGTCGGCGCCCAGGACTTTTTCCTGAATCGCCAAGGCCTTTTCAAGCCTTTCCAGCGCCTGTTCATAGTCACCCAGGCTGTAGTATACTCCCGCGATATTGTTGTACGTTGTTGCTGTATCCGGATGGTCGGCGCCCAGGACTTTTTCTCGAATCGCCAAGGCCTTTTTATGCCATTTCAGCGCATCACTATACAACGCGGTATGCTTCAACCATCTCGCTCCCTGGAAATACAGGTAAGCGATCCCTTCTGTTTGCGTTTTCAAGCTGTCCTCGTGCGCAAGAACGGCTTGTATATGGGGCAAGAGGCTGGAGCAAGCTGCCCATGTTTTCACCTCATACTGATTATAAATAAACAACTCTTGCAGTATCCTCACACAATAGTGAAAGCATTGGGTTTGCTTATCTCCCAGAGACTGACGGATTACATCCTGGAGCAAACGATGAATGCTTATCTGGCCTTTATCGGTCTTTATCAGCGAGTATTTCGCGAGATCTGTTATAATCTTCTCAAATTTTAGCTCATCTCTTGCGGCGCTTGCCAGCGGCTCGGGCAAATAATCACCGCTTTGAATGAAGAGATCCTTTTGAATGCGTTCCGGCGCCAAAAAAGCGAGGAGTTGAATCAGTTGTTTCGCGCTTTCATTGTCGATTTTGGCAAGGGAAATGTTCCAGGTAGTGGCAACCGTTTGCCCATAAAAGATGGACGTATCATTGCCCTTGTCAAATATTTCAAGCCGGCGTTTTATGAAAAGGGCCGTATATTCCTGATAGGACATGCTGGTTGCCAGCATATAGGCTGCCGCCTGGTCCAGAGCCAGCGGAAGACAGCCCAGTTCCTTGGCAAGTTTTTCTGCGTCGTCAATGTCTCCTTCTAAGTTAAATTGTTTAAAAAATTCAACAGCCTCCTGTGGTTGGAACACATCCACTTCTATCTTTTGCATGTTTTGCCAATCCCGATTCCTTGTCGTAACCAGAATATGCCCCGTATTGATGCGCGGGAGATATTGTTCCAGGTCCTTTTCGCTTTCAGCGTTGTCATAGATAAACAGCCAGTTTGGATTTTGCGACATCCATCCCCATACTAAATTCAACAGTTCTTGTTTTTCATATATGGCATCCTTTTTGATAATTCCTTTTTGCGTCAGGAAGTTCTCATAAGAAGTTGATACGCTTACTCCATTTTCAGCGTTGACCCACCAGATGGTGCCGTAGCAATAGGCGTTGTCTATCGCATAGGCCAGCGCTACCTGTGTTTTTCCTATCCCCGCCGTACCATGTAAAACAATAGAATGGAGATTCTTTTCTTCGGATTTCAAAGATTTTTCTATCTGATCAAGAATTTCTTTTCGTCCTGTAAAATGAATGTTTTTGATATAAGGTATATTGTTGAAGGGAAGTTTATCAACGGTTTCCTTTTCCTGTGGCAAGAGTTTCTGAAGCTTTATGTTGATTGCTGTATAAGGCTCCCAGGCTTTTGCCCAATGATGCGCGTTAAATTCCTTTGACCCGGTGTCTCCATAAAGGAAGGTCGTTTCAACGCCTGTTTCCTGTCTGAGGCAGCCCATTGTGACTTCGAGATGGTGATTGACCTTTCGGGGCCACGCTTCATGCGCGTCGCCGCAAAGATATAAAGAGGCGTTTGGATGCGCCATGAGGATGTGCTCAACAGCTTCTTTTTCGTGTTTTTCAAAGCAGTCGGGGGAATGATGCGCCAGAACGATGATGGGAAAATCAGGGTACTTGGTATCTATTTCTCTTAGCAGCCTATCCATGCAGTCGTTGCCGATGATTAACCTGCCTTTGTCCTCATCGGAATTGTGCATCACAGCAGTGTTCAGGTATAAAAACACCGTTCCGCCAAGGACACGGTAGGTATGTAACTCGGCAGCTTCCCAATAGTTATTCGGGCTATACAGCGTGTCGCACACTTTCTTGAAGTAGTCAAATTGCCGCTGCAAAAGGTCCAGATCATCTTTATCAAAGCGCCCCTTATCAGGATTATAATATTTCCTGATTTCAGCGTTTTTATCTTCGCTGACGCCGCGGTCGCGGTCATGGTTGCCCGGCACAAGGTGAATATGCTCTGCGTCTGTAATATTGACAGCCGCCGCGATTTTTTTTATATATTCGACAACGGCGTCAATATCACTTTGCTCTTTTCCTTGATGTTTTGCGTGCCGCAAGTCGCCGGTAATCAACAGCTCGTCGGCGGAGATGCTCAGCCCCTGAAGATAAGGGATCAATTGTTCTCTTATTTCCCTTGATGTTCTGCCATCTTCTTTCGGGTTGAAGTGCAGGTCGGATATATGAACAAACCTCATGGTCCTCGCCTCCTCGCTCATCATAGCGGCATTTTGCTGCGAACAGGAATGATTGTCCTATGCTTTGGATGCAGAAAATATATATGAACAATATACCATAGAATCCGGATGAGATGGCGTCTGTTTTCCGTTTTTTTCTTTAATATCCTCCAGTCCGGGTCCCCCCCCGCTTCTTGCTTGCGGCAAGCCGCGCGATGCCGTATACTATCAAAAAACACGGATGCAATGAAGGGAGGCGCAGGCCGATGGCTTTTGGGCAATTGCTGCAGCAGTGGATGGATCTATGCCGGGATGAGCCGGACCTGATGGCGGAGCTGCTCGCGTCAAGGGACAATCAAAAGGAACTCGAGGACCGCTTTTACCAGGACCTGGCTTTCGGCACCGGGGGCATGCGCGGGGTGCTGGGCGCGGGGCGCAACCGCATGAACGTCTTCACCGTGCGCCGCGCGGCGGCCGGGCTGGCCGACTACCTCAATTCCGACCCGGACAGCCGCAGCAAGTGCGTCGCCATCGGCTTTGACTCGCGCAAGTATTCCGACCGCTTCGCCAAACAGACCGCGCTGGTGCTGGCCGCGCGCGGCGTGCGCGCCTGCCTGTTTGACAGCCTGCGGCCGGTGCCGATGCTGTCCTTCGCGGTGCGCAGGCTGGGCGCCGCGGCGGGCGTGGTGATCACCGCCAGCCACAACCCGCCGGAGTACAACGGCTTCAAGGCCTACGGGCCTGACGGCGCGCAGCTGTCGCCCGAGGCGGCCGACAGCGTGACGGAAGCCATCCGCGCCCTGTCCTTTGAGGAGGCCCTGCCCATGGACGAGCAGGAGGCCCTCAGGACCGGCATGCTGACCATCATCGGCGAAGAGATCGACGCCGCCTACAATGACATGGTGCTGGGGCTGATGGTCTGTCCGGACGTCGTGCGCGAGGTGGGCAGCCAGCTCAGGATCGTCTATACCCCGCTGCACGGCTCGGGCAACCTGCCGGTGCGCCGCGCGCTCCGGGACGCCGGCATCACCCATGTCAAGGTGGTGCCCGAGCAGGAGCTGCCTGACCCGGCTTTTTCCACCGTCAGGGCGCCCAACCCGGAGGATCCGGCCGCCTTTGATATGGCCATTCCCCTGGCCAGGCAGGCAGGCGCCACCGTCATCCTGGGCACCGACCCGGACTGCGACCGCCTGGGCGTGTGCGCGATGGACAGCCAGGGCAGCTTCAGGACGCTCAGCGGCAACCAGATCGGCTGCCTGCTGCTGCACCACATCCTCTCCGCGCGCAAGGCGGCCGGCACCCTGCCTGAAAACGGCGCGGCGGTCAAATCCATCGTGTCCACCAACCTGGCCAACGCCATTTGCGAGGACTATGGCGTGACCCTGTATGAGGTGCTGACCGGCTTCAAGTATATCGGCGAGAAGATCCAGCAGTTTGAGGACAGCGGCGAGCACATCTTCCTGTTCGGTTTTGAGGAATCCTACGGCTATCTGTCGGGCACCGAGGTGCGCGACAAGGACGCGGTCAACGCGGCCGTGCTGGTGGCCGAGGCCGCCTGCGTGTGCCTGAAGGAGGGCATCACGCTGTTTGACCGGCTGCAGCAGATCTACGCGCGCTACGGCTACTATGATGAGATGACCTGGTCGGGCACCTATCCGGGCAAGGAGGGCGCGGAGCAGATCAAGTCCATCATGGCCCGCTTGCATGACGAGACCCCCGGGGACATCGACGGCGTCAAGGTGCTGGCCAAGCGCGATTACCTCAAGGGCGTGGAAACAAGCAAGCAGGGCAGCGCCCCGCTTCTCTTCCCGCCCTCCGACGTGGTGTATTTCAAGCTGGACCGTCAGTTCTGGACCTGCGTGCGGCCCTCGGGCACCGAGCCCAAGATCAAGTTCTACGCGGGCGCCAGCCACCCCGGCAGCCTGCAGGACGCCAAAGAAGCCTGCGCCCAGCTGCTGGAAGCCTTCAAACAGCTGGCAAAATAAGGCTATAAAAGAAAACACCAGGGAAACTGTTGATTCGCATGGTTTCCCTGGTGTTTATTTTTAATCAGTCCGACATCCTGACCGGCAGGACCAGGTAGGTATACTGGTTGCCGGAGACCGGGCAGACCACGCAGGGGCTGACGTTGGTGTTAAAGCGCATGGACAGGTCCTCGGTATCGATGTTTTTGATGACATCGTTCAGGTAGGTGGCGTTGAAGGCGATGTTGAGCGGGTTCCCGTCAAAATCGATGGGGATCTGCTCGTTCGCGGCGCCCTTTTCAGCCATGGCGGAGATGGTCAGCGCCTGGTCCTCGATCCTGAGCTTGAGCAGGTTGTTGCTGCCCTCCCGGGCGATCAGGCTGGCGCGCTGGATGGCCGCGGAAATGGCCGCGCGGTTCACGCGGAGGGCCGTGGTCCAGGAGGTGGGCAGGATCTGGCGGTAGTTGATGTACTCGCCCAGGATCAGCGGGGAGAACACCTTGGTTTCGCCGAACTCCGCCATCATGTGGGTGCACGAGAGCGTCAGGGTGATGGGCTGGTCGGCGTCCGGCAGCATGCGCGAGATATTGCCCACCAGCGCGCCCGGAAGGATGTAGGACAGCAGGTCCTTGCCCTCGGGCATCTCATGCCTGCAATACACGCGCTGCATGGCCAGGCGGTAGCCGTCCAGGCAGGTGAAGCGCACCTCGTCCGCGCTGGTCTCCATCAGGCAGCCGGTCAGGATGCGGCGCGTCTCATCCGTGGCGATCGCGAAGATGATCCCGCGCACAGCGTTTTTAAACTGCGACTGCGCGATGCTGGTGACCGATTCGGGCACCACCTGCTGGATATCGGGAAAATCGTCCGCCGCGAACAGCACCAGGCGCGTCTTGGAACCCTTGTTTCTGACGACGGCCGCCTCGTTGGACTCGGTGTCCAGCTCCACATTGCCCTCCAGGTTGCGCACCAGCTCCCCCAGCAGCCTGGCAGGCAGCAGGGCGCTGCCGTCCTCGCGCACCTCGGCGGGTATGATGGACTGGATGGCGACCTCGCCGTCGGTGATCGTCAGGCGCACGCCGGTGTCCAGCGTTTCTATAAAAACGCCTTCCTGATAAGGCTTGATGACACGGGCGGGCAGCGCGTGGCTGACCATGCTCATGCCGTGGTTGAAATCACTCGCGTTGAAGGCGATTTTCATGATGTTCCTCCTTGACGCCTGCGCGGACCTCCCTTTTGGGATACCTGCAGTACTTAATAAAATGTAGTAGTGGTAGTAGGGGGTGTGGAAGCTGTTGATAAGGCGCGCGCGCGGTGCCGGAGCTGTGATTTTTATTCTTTGCCGGCTGTTGACAAGGCGGCGGGAGCTGTGGATGGCTGTGGACAAGGATGACCTCTGAAACAGATCCCTGCCACGGCGCGCCCGGTCGCAGCCTTTTAAGGGACGCCGGCCCGGTCAAATCCCGAACGGCTGTTCAGGCGCTGCGGCTGCTTTTGAACGGATATCCACACTCAAACGGGCTTGTGGATGAACTGTCCATGCATAAAAAACGCTGTCGGGGCACAGGGGCGCGGTGCGTACGAAAATCTTATAGCGCGCTTGTCCACAGAACGGTCTACAGTCTGGCGGCCGCGGCCTTGTCCAGCATGACCGTGACCCTCGCGTGACCGCGCAAGATGGAAGCGGGCACCTGTGGCGTGATGGGTCCCCTGATCATCTGATACACCGCCTGGGCCTTGGCCTCGCCCAGGGCCAGCAAGAGGATGCTCCTGGCCTCCATGATGGTGCCGATGCCCATGGACAGCGCCTGGCGGGGCACCTGATCGATGGAATCAAAGAAGCGCTTGTTGGCGTCGATGGTGCTCTGCGCGAGCGTGGTCAGGTTGGTGCTGTAGGTGAAGGCCTCCCCCGGCTCGTTGAAGCCGATGTGGCCGTTGTTGCCGATGCCCAGCAGCTGCAGGTCGATGCCGCCGTCATCCTTGATGGCCTGCTCATAGCTCTCGCATTCCCGCTGAAGGTCCCGGGCCCTGCCGTCCGGCAGGCTGTAGGAGCCGATGTTGATATGGTCAAACAGATTGCGCTTCATGAAGGAAACATAGCTTTCCGGATGGCCGGCCGGCAGGCCGACATACTCATCCAGGTTGTAGCTTTTTACGCGGGAGAAATCCAGCACGCCCCCGCGGTGAAGGCTGATGAGCTCCCTGTAGGTATCCATTGGCGTGGAGCCTGTGGCCAGGCCCAGCACGCTGTCGGGCTTTTGTAAAATCTGCGCGGCGATGACCGCGGCGGCTGCCTGCGCGACCTGCGCAGGGGTGTCAAAGACATGCACTACCATTTTTCTTCCTCCCTTTTGCCGCATTATACCATATCGGGCGGCTGCTTTCATAGCCTGGAACAATCATGTTATACTGCACCTGACAATGCACAGACAGGAGGCGGCATGGCTGGAAAGATCTGGGTGCGTGAAATCAGGCGCAACAAAATCCTGCGGGATGTGGTGGTGCCCTGCGCGGCGGGCGGCTGGGAGGACGCGCTGTCCCTGGCGCTGCGGGAACTGGATGTGATGATGCCGCTGGTGGTGGCGCGCCACCACCGGGATTTTGAGGAGTTTGGCCAGACGCGTTTTCTGCCCGAGCATTTTTTGGAAAGCGTGAATTTTGACCGGCTGGAGGTGGAATTTTTTGACGGGCAGGCCAGGAAGGAGGGACGCTGATGGGCCATGTGCCGGAAAAACGCATCGCGCAGCTGTCCCTTCTGAGCTTCCGGGAAGCCTGTGAGGCTGCGCCCGGACAGGCGTATGACCGCCAGGCCTGGCTGTATGTGCCGCCCTTTTATGACGAATACCGTTATGTGCTGGGCACCCGGGGCGACAGGCCGCTGATTTGCATCGGCCTGAACCCCTCCACCGCGGCCCCCGGCGCCCTGGACAATACCCTCAAATCGGTGCAGCGCGTGGCCCTTCACAACGGCTTTGACAGCTTCCTGATGATGAACCTCTATGCCCAGCGCGCCACGCGGCCGGGCGACATGGACCGGGAGGCCAGCGATTTTTTGCACCGCGAGAACCTGGCGGCTTTTTCGTACCTGTTGGGGCGCGCCTCCACCGTGTGGGCCGCCTGGGGCGCCGTGATGGAAACGCGGGGCTTTCTGTGCGGCTGTATACGGGATTTCGCGGCCATCGGCAGGGAAAAGGGCGCAAGCTGGGTGACGGCGGGGCGGCGCAGCAAGGCCGGCCACCCCCACCACCCGCTCTACCTGAGAAAGGACAGCGTTTTTGAGCCCTTTGACATCGAGGCCTACCTTGAGACGCTGTGATGCGGGATGGAGGATCGACCATGGACGAACTGAACCGCCTGATGGGCATGGAGGACAGCCTGGAGCGCGCCCGCGCGCTGTATGAGCGGGTGTTTACCCGGGAGGATGAGCGCCTGTCGGGCAGCCTGTGGCTGGAAAGGATGACCACCCTGCATGTGCTGGGGCAGGCGCTCAGACCTGGCAGCCGGGTCATGGACCTGGGCTGCGGCACCGGGGTGTACGCCCTGCCGCTGGCAAAGGCCGGGCACAGCGTGCTGGCGGTGGACCTGGTGCCCCACCATGTGGAAACCCTGAAAAGCAAGGCGGAGCCAGGGATGGCGCTGAAAGCTCTGTGCCGGGACGCGCAAAGCGCGGCGGATGCCCAGAAGGATGCAAGCTTTGACGCGGTGCTGTGCCTGGGGCCGATGTATCACCTGCGCGCCCGGGCCGAGCGCCTGCGCCTGCTTTCTTCCTGCCGGCGCCTGCTCAGGCCGGGCGGACAGATGTTTGTGTCCTTTATCAACAACGACTGGGTCATTGCCAGCATGACCCTGACCGGGGAGGACGCCAGCTACATCCTGGAGGGCGACTATGACAAGTCCACCTTCCGCTGCGATGACTTCCCCTTTGTGTTTCATACGCTGGACCAGGCCGACGAAGAGCTGCAGGCCGCGGGGCTTGTGATCACGCGCCGCATCAATGCCGACGGGCTCAACGAGATCGCGGAGGAAAAATTCTCAGCTTTCACGCAAAACCAGCGCGCTGCCTGGTTTAATTACCATCTGTATCTGTGTGAGCAGCCCCAGCACCTGGGCGCCTGCAACCACTGGCTGTATGTCTGTAAGACATGAAAACTCCAATTATTACATTCTATAAATGATTTTGTAACACAAAATTCCTTGAAAAGGCTTGCTTTTTGGCCTAACATGTAATCATTCTGAAATTCTCTTTTGTACCGCAGGAGTTCAATGAAAAGCTTTCAATTATCCGACATGCCTCAAAATGCCCTGGTCTGGCGCCGGGATGTCCAACAGGCGAAGGACATTCTGGGGCTGGTGATTCCACCGGGCTATGAGGCGGTGATTTACCATTCCGGGGACTACCTGGGGCCTTTCCGCCAGGGCGACGCTTTGAGCCTGCCCGCCCAGGGGCGCCTGTTCCGCCGGCGCGCGGCAATGGAGGGCCAGGTATATTTTTGCCGCCGGCAGCTGGACCGCCCGCTGTACTGGGGTCTGGGCTCGCTGCCCGCGCCCGGAGGCGAGGTCTTCGGCGCCAGCGGCCAGCTGCGCCTGTCCCTGGACAACGCCATGGTGCTGGTGCGCGAGGTTGCCGCCGGTCAGGAGCGGCTGGATGACGCCAGCCTGGGCCGCAGGCTGGAAAGCCTGGTGGTGGGCCATCTACGCCCGGCGCTGATTGAAGCGGTGGGCCACATGGGGCTTGAAAAGGCCCGGGGTGGGCTGACGCTGCTGGCCCGGCGGCTGGAGGAGACCTTGAAGCCGCAGCTGACCGAGATGGGCCTGGGCTGCACGGCGCTGCTGGTTGAGAACCTGATCATCAACAAGGAAACCCTGTGAGCCGGCGCCCGGACGGCTTAAGCGCGCGCAGCCAGGTGGCCAACAGGCTGCTGGCCTTGAGCGGGCAGGTGTCAGACAGCGCTTCAAAGGAAACGCTCAGGAAGCTGGAGCGCCTGACCCTGAACGGCCCCAACGGCGGCACAGAGACATCAAGCTACCAGTCGCTGGACATCATGCTGTCGGATGCCGCCCATGTGCTGGGCGGCGGCAACCCGGCCCAGAACAAGGATTATCTGGACCGGCTGCACCAGCAACTGCTTGCCTGGCAGGAGGGGAAAGATGAAAGGAAGAGTTCCAGGATGAGTATTTTTGACTGGTTTTCAAAGGATAAGCGCGAGCGCAACCGCAAGGACAAGCTGATTGAGGAGCTGCGAAAGAAGGTATTCGAGCTGGAGCAGCGGCACGGCCGGCTGGCCCGCGACATCATCGACCTTGAAAAAAAGCGCGATGAGCAGGTGCAGCTGGCAGTGAAGGAGCCCCCCGGAACACCCCTGTACAATACGGCCAAGGGCCGTCACGCGGTGCTCAGCGCGCAGGTTAAGGCCAAGCAGTTTGAATCCCGGGCGGTGGCCAAGGTGATGGAAACCAACCAGACCTACCTGTCCTCCCTGGTGGAAGAGCGCGACATGGCCGGCCTGAGCAGCTATATGCCTGCCAGCATTGAAACCATGGAGATGGACCTGGAGCGCAGCAACGAGCGCATCCGCGAGGAGATAGAGAAGCTGCGCATGAGCGGGGACATCATGGAGGACATCCGCCGCGACAAGGACGAGCTTTATGGCAGCCTGGCCGATGAAGGCGCCGTCAGCGACTTTGACCGGGCGGTGGCCAACCAGGCGGAGAATCAGGCCGTGCTGGACAGCTTCCAGCAGGCAGTGGAGCAGGCGGCAAAGAAAACGGAGCTGGAGCAGGAGCAGGAGGAAAAGAGCAAAAATGTTTAAGAGTATGAAATATGCTTTTATGAGCAGCGAGCAAAAGCGCATCCACAACAAGCTGGAGATGCGCCGCTCCATACGCGACCTGGATCGCTGGGACCGCAGCCTGGAAAAGAAAAAAAACGAGATGATCAAGCTGGGCCAGGAAGCCAACCGCCAGGGCATCAAGGAGCAGTACGCCCTGGCTTTCAACGGCCTGAAGATGATCATGAACCAGCAGCTGCGCGCCCGCAGGATGCAGCTTCAGCTGAAGCTGCTGGAGTCGCTGCGCGATTTGAGCCTGATGTCCTCCGGCTTTATGGGCATGATGGGCAAGGTGAGCAAGGAGATCAACAAGGTGACCTCCGGCACCAACTTCCTCAAGAACCAGGCCGCCTTTGAGACGGGCATGGTCTCCATTGAGCAGATGATGGGGCAGATGGACAGCTTCATGGAGGACATGGACATGAACATGGAGGACCAGGCCGGCCCCAAGACGGTCAGCGATGAGGAGATCGCACGGCTGTTTGACATTCCCGAAGTCAAGACGGCCGAGGCTGCCCCGGCCGCGGATCCCCGTATCTCTGATTTGTCCAAGCAACTCAAGGACATGCTGGGCGAAGGCAAGACAGGAGAATAAGTCAGATGTCAGAATCTTCCCGCCACAGCTACCAGATGTATCTCTCCTTCCTCAATCAGGCGCGCCAGCATGAGCAAGCCGGCGCCGAGACCGCGTGGAAGCTCTACCTGCACGCGGCGCGCTGCTTGTTGGAGGTGGCCAGCCTGTCCCAGGGGGATACCCGGGACAGCCAGCTAAACCAGGTGCAGGACCTGGTCAACAAGGCCAGCGCCCTCAAAACCGGCACCCACAAGGCCGGCGATCAGGAGAAAAATCCGGCCAGCGACGCCTCCGCGTCCAAGAGCGATCAACAGGTGTTCAAGCCCATCAAGGATACGGGCGTCAGCTTTGATGACATTGCCGGGCTGGAGAGCGTCAAGCAGGAAGTGTTTGAGCTCGTGATCCAGCCCATGCGCAAGCCCGAGCTGTACAAGATGTATCGTATCAGTGCGGGCGGCGGCATCCTGATGTTCGGCCTGCCCGGCACCGGCAAGACCATGATTGCCCGCGCCATCGCCCACGAGGTCAGCGCTTCCTTCTACCATGTGCGCGCCAGCGACCTGAAGGAGAAATGGGTGGGCTCCTCCGAGCGCAACATCGCCGCCCTGTTTGAACAGGTGCGCTCTGAAAAGACCGCGGTGCTGTTCATTGATGAGTTTGACGGCATCGGCGGCAAGGTGCACAGCGGCTCCAGCTCCAGCGAGCAGGCCATATCGGCCGAATTGAAAAGCCAGATGGATGGCTTTGAGAAGGATCCCGACCGCATCACCCTGCTGCTGGGCGCCACCAACAACCCCTGGAGCATAGATACCGCCTTCCTGCGCTCGGGCCGCTTTTCGCGGATGATTTACGTGCCCCTGCCCGACGCCCCGGCGCGCAGCTTTCTCCTTAAGGCGCATTTCAAGGGCGTTCCGCTGTCCGATGATGTGGATTTTGATCAGCTGACCCGGTATACGGACGGTTTTTCCGGCGCCGACCTGGTGACGTTCTGCAATAAAGTCAAGATCAGCGGCGCGATGCGCGCCGACCAGGTCAACCGGATCTCCGACATCACCATGGCGGACTTTCATGAGGTGCGCGCGGAATTCCGTTCCACCGTCTATCAGCAGGATATCGACGCGATGAGAGAATTTATGCTGCAAAACTCATTCAAGATCCCCGAGCACATGTAGGCAGGGCAGGCCCTTTTCACTGTAAACCCTTGGAGAACGAACAGACAGGAGCAGGCAATGCAGCTGGAGAGAATCAAATGCACCAACTGCGGCGGAGAATTTCTGGAGTATGATCCCGCCGCGACCATCATGCGCTGCGACCGCGCGGGCTGCGGCGCCACCTTCCGCATCAGCCAGGCAAAGGAGTTTGCCAAGGTGGTGGTGGACCATGAGATCGACATCAGAAACCTGCGCCAGCTGCTGGACGACGCCATGGGCACCAAGGACATGGACCTGTCGGCCAAATATGCCGGGGAAATCCGCATGCTGATCCCCGATGACGCCTACTCGGCGTATTGCGAGGCCCTGGCCCAAAAGAAAAAAGGGATCCACAAGTCCTACCATAACTTTTTGAAAACAGCAGAGCAGATGACCCAGCAGGAAGCGGAAAAGATCCTTGACGACGCGCTGAAGGATCATAACTTCACCATCCATGACGAGCAGCCGCTAATGGCCTTTATCGCCGCCAACTTCCAGGAAGACCTGCAGGATGCCGCGCGCAAACAGCTGGAGGCGGCTGTCGACCGTCTTGCCCGGCTGCAGAATCTGCACGCGATCATTCCGCGCGAAGTCTTCATCTGCCACAGCAGCTCCGATCCCATTGCCCGCAAGGTGTATGAGGTCCTGACTGAGGACGGCGTCAATTGCTGGTTTTCCCAGGTCAACCTGCCCGACTATACCAGGAATTACTGGGATCACATCAAAGATGCGATCCGCAACTGCAAGATCATCCTGGTCATCACCTCCAGGGACAGCATGATGCGCGAGGACCCGAAGAGGGAGATGGGTTACGCGGCCCAGCTGGGCCTGCACCGGCTGGAGCTCAAAATTGACGACACGCCGCACAACACCTTTTTCAAGTATTATTTTGACGGCCTGCAGTGGATCTACCTGGACGAAGACGTGGAGAAGACCTTTGCCGAGCTCAAGCGGCGGGTGTATGAGCTGCTGCATCCCTCCTCGGTTCGCCCCTCTGTGCTTGATCCGGTGCTGGCGCCGCCGTCTACCCGGGCGCTGAAGGTGCGATATCTGGATGAGAAGGACCAGGAAATCAACAGCCAGGTGATCAACCTGCTCCAGGGAAATCATACGATCAGGCCCAGGGCGGACCTGGTGCCCGAGGGCTATGCCCTCAAAGGCAGCTCAGAGGCATCCGTCACGGTGGACGCGGCCGGCGTCAGCCCCGGGGAGATCGTCTTCCGCTATCAGTCGCCCCAGGCGTCGCTTGTGGTGGAGGAGGAGAAAACCTGGGCGCTGAAGGTGCGCTATCTGGATGAGAAGGACCAGGAAATCAGCAGCCAGGTGATCAAGCTGCTCCAGGGGAATCATACGATCAAGCCCAGGCCGGACCTGGTGCCTGAGGGTTATGCGCTCAAAAGCAAGCCAAGGGCATTCGTCACGGTGGACGCGGCCGGCGCCAGCCCCGAGGAGATCGTCTTCCGCTATCAGTCGCCCCAGGCGCCGCCTGCGGAGGAGGCGATATTCACCCGGGCGCTGAAGGTGCGCTATCTGGATGAGAGGGGCCAGGAAATCAGCAGCCAGGTGATCAACCTGCTCCAGGGGAATCATACGATCAAGCCCAGGGCGGACCTGGTGCCCGAGGATTATGCCCTCAAAGGCAGGTCGGAGGCGTCCGTCACGGTGGACGCGGCCGGTGTCAGTCCCGAAGAGATCGTCTTCCGCTATCAGTCGCCACATACAAACAAGCCGGCGCTGGTGCGCCTGGTCTATACCTACCGGCATGACAACGACATTCTTGTCAGCGAGGAGCGGGAACTGTCCGTTGGTCATCACCAGGTGGCGCCCAATGACAAGAAGCTGCCATCGGAGTATATCCTTGAGAGCAGCCAACCCCTTGCCGTGAAGGTGGAGGATGGCAAGGCCAGCCCTGAGCAGCTGATCTTCCGCTGCATCAAAAAACAAAAGCCGATCGCGGTCACCGTCCATTACAAGAGCGAAAACTATAAAATGCTGGAGAGCAGTCAGGAATTAAGCTTTCAGCCGGGTGAGCACAAGATCTACCCCGCGCCCAAGAAAAGCAAGGACGGCTACGAACTGATTACCAGGTCGCCCATCGAGCTGAAGCTGGAAGCCGGCGACGCTCAAAAGTCTGTCACTTTCTATTACGCCAAACAGCGCAGAAAGGATACCGTCCAAACAACGGATGAGCGAAAAGAAACCCGCGACAGGATCGGCTGGAATCTGTCCCGCTTTTTCATCATCCTGCTGCTGGCGGGACAGGCGCTGTATGTGCTGTACGCCTTTGGCGTTTTTGATTCAATCTACAGACAAGCGCCTGTGTTCATGAATATCGCTATGATAATAAGCGAGGAGACATATTCGGTAATCCGTGATCTCAGATTGCCCATGATGAACCTTAGGTCTTTTGCTTTTACCCCCCTTGTTGTCGCCTATTATGCAGCGCTGAATGCGCCCGTCATTCTGATTTTTTCCATGTTCTTTGGCAAGCAAAACCTGCGCCGGACCGCCGAGTGGATGTCCAGGATGCTCCTGTTTGTGATCATGCCGCTCAACGCCCTGTATTTCTGGGCGGGCTTTGCGAACAGCCGGTTGTATTATTTCAGCAATTCACAGGACAAGTTTGGTGTTTTCGTCGGTTTTATGGTGCCCGCGCTGGTGGTGCTCGTGCTGTGCCGCGCGCTGATCAAGATCGTTAATCATTATGCGGCCAAGAAGGCGTAACAGGAAGCGCCCCTGCCGCGGTCTCCCCCGCGCTATGAACACAGCAGCCCTGCACGCTGCTGTGTTCTAAAAATAGAAAAAACATAATATGAATCATATCTCCTGCCGGCCCAGCCAGTCCCCCAGCTGGCGCGCCTCCCGCGTGCCGTGCTGCAGGGCGGCGCGCAGCGCGGCCGGCTCCAGGATGACCCCCTCCAGGGCGGCGCTCACCAGGCCGGCCAGGTCGGGGTCGTTGGCGTCGGTGAAGCAGCAGGCCTCGCGCACCACGCCCTGCTGCAGGCGCAGCAGCAGCTCCACCCCGCCCCAGGGAAAGTGCGTCTCCAGGGTGATGTCAAAACGGGGCGTTTTGCCGTAGGTCCACTCCCAGGAGCGGTATTTTTCAGTCAGGACGTCCACCTGCCCTGCCGGCAGGGCCTCGCGCCAGTCCAGCGCCTGCGCCGCGCCGTATTCCTGCTCAAAGGCTGTTCGCAGCGCCTGTTTCAGCGCGGGCAGGGTGATGCAGGGCGCGCGCTCCTTCAGGTTGCCCACGCGCGCGCGCACGCTGCTGACGCCCCGGGCCTGCAGCTTTTGTCTTGAGGGCTGCAGGTAGCGCCCCATAAGCGCCATGTCCACATCCACCAACAGGGTGCCGTGGTGCAGGCTCATGGCCTGCGTGTGGCGAAAGGCGTTGCCGGAGAACTTGGCGCCGGTATCGCTGAAGACGATGTCGTTGCGCCCCGAGGCGGTTGTCCTGACGCCAAAGGCGGCCACCGCGCCCGAGATCACGCGCAGCTGCCGGGACACGTCGTACAGGGGCCTGGGCATCACAAAGGAAAAATTGAGGTTGCCCAGGTCGTGATAGACCGCGCCGCCGCCGGTGGAACGGCGCACCAGGCTGCCGCCCTCCTCCCGCAGCAGCTGGCTGCGGCACTCCTTCCAGGCGTTCTGCCCGCGGCCGATGACCACGGTGTGCGCGTTTTGCCACAAAAACAGGGCAGGGCGCGGGTCTTCATTCAGCAGCAGGGCCTCCTCAATGGCCAGGTTGCGCGCGGGGTCCGTGTTGCCGGTGTCAAAGATTCGCATGCTCATCTGCCGCCTATTATACAGGATCCTTCCCCTCCCGGGGAGGGCGTCTGCCGTCGCGCCTGATTGCAGGCGGGCCGGATGGGCGGTGTCAAGAAAGATGCAAACCCGCGCCGGCTCCGGCGCTCCGGCGGGAAAGCGAAAAATCGCGCCAAACCCTTGACATGCGTTTTTGTTTGATGATAAGATACTCCTTGCCGTTGCGGGGGGCTTCTCTGACTTCCTTGAGCATCTTGACCCATTAGCTCAGTCGGCAGAGCACTTGACTTTTAATCAAGGTGTCCCGCGTTCGAGTCGCGGATGGGTCACCATTCTCTGTAACGGGGGAACCAAACGCGGACGTGGCGGAATGGCAGACGCGCCAGACTTAGGATCTGGTGCCTCCGGGCGTAAGAGTTCAAGTCTCTTCGTCCGCACCAAGTCTCCCACAGCGCTGACCTGCGGTAGTAGCTCAGTTGGTAGAGCGCAACCTTGCCAAGGTTGAGGTCGCGAGTCCGAGTCTCGTCTACCGCTCCACTTGCCGGGATGCCAGCCTGTCCGCCCCAAGAAAGCCGGATGCGTTCTGCCGCCCCACCCTGTGCCGGATGGCCGCGATTCCGCGGCAGGCACCCCAGGACCCCTGCGGGTGTAGCTCAATGGCAGAGCTCCAGCCTTCCAAGCTGGTCACGTGGGTTCGATTCCCATCACCCGCTCCACGCGCCTTTAGCTCAGTTGGTAGAGCACCTGACTCTTAATCAGGGTGTCCCGGGTTCGAGTCCCTGAAGGCGCACCAGACAACGATAATCCGAACCAAATCTTCATTATTGGAGATGGGTTCGGATTATTGGTATGTTTCGACAGGTATGACAAGCTATACCTTTATAGTCCTTCCGTGTCAGTCAGGCTCGACGCAGCTTTTGCTGTGCCATCGGTTTCCTTCCTTGCAGGATAACAAAATCCCTCATCGCTTTTGACGCAAACAAGTTTATATCAGAACGTAATATCAGAATTGCTTATTTTTTCGATTCGAAGTTTACAAATAATGTTTGTTATGATAAACTGCTTCCATAAAGTAATTTATCTATAACCCGTTTCACACAGAAACGGGAGTTGGTTGATTGTTTGTGGCAGAGCCGCTGCGGCGGCTAATATAACCGGAAAGGTGCGTGAGCATATGACCGTACACACCGTAACACCCCGCAAAAAAAAGAAGCGGTATGGCAAATCCGGGGCGTCGTTTGACAATCTGGAGTTGTTTTTGCTGCATCTGCCCACGACGATCTGGTACCTGGCGTTCTGTTACCTGCCCATGTTCGGTATCATCATCGCCTTTAAGGCGTACAGGCTGCGGCCGGGCAAAAGTTTCGTCTGGAGCCTGCTGAACAACAGCCCCTGGTGCGGGTTTGACAACTTTCAGTACCTGTTCCAGACGGGCGACGCGGCGCGGATGTTCCGCAACACCATCATGTACAATCTCATCTTCATCACCCTGGGCATCCTGATCCCGGTCACGCTGGCGCTGCTGATCTCCGAGATGCATAACCGCCGCCTGGCCAAGGTGTGCCAGACGAGCATGTTCCTGCCGCACTTCCTGTCCTGGGTGGTGGTCAGTTATTTCATCTACGCCTTCCTGTCCACCGACAAGGGCCTGTTCAACAACATCGCGGTGCGCATGGGCTGGGCGGACAAGGCATTGCTTAACAACTGGTATGCCGATACCGGCTTCTGGCGATGGTTTATCGTGTTCCTCAACGTATGGAAAGGCGTGGGCTACTCCATGGTGGTGTACCTGGCCGCCATCAACGGCCTGGACCGCGAGCTGTACGAGGCCGCCGTGGTGGATGGCGCCAGCAAGTGGGAGCAGGTGCGCTTCATCACGCTGCCGCTGCTGCGGCCCATCATTGCCATCATGTTCATCCTGGCGGTGGGCAATATCTTCAAATCCGACATCGGGCTGTTCTACAGCGCGCCGCGCGGGTCGGGCCTGCTGAATGAAGTGACCACCACCATTGACGTCTACGTCTTTAAATCGCTCAAATCCGGCGGGGGCGCGTCATCGGTGCGCTACTCGGCGGCAGCGGCATTCCTGCAATCGACGCTGGGGCTGGTGACCATCGTGCTTGCCAACCTGGCCGTCAAGCGCATAGACCCGGATGCCGGGCTGTTCTGAGCACAGGAGGGAAAAATGTCAAAGCATAAGAATCCTGTCGCCAAATACCTGCAGGTAAGCGCCCCGGTCAATGCCGCCATCGTGGTGCTGTTCATCCTGCTGGCGCTGCTGTGCGTGGTGCCTGCGGTATTTGTGCTCATCATTTCGCTGACCAGCGAAAACGCCATCCGCCTGAACGGCTATCAATTCATCCCCGCGGAATGGAGCCTGGACGCCTACGCCTGGCTGTGGAAATCGCGGGACTATATCGGACGTTCCTTCCTCAACAGCATCGGTATCACGCTGGTGGGCACCATCACGGGGCTGTTTATGTGCTCCACCATGGCCTACGGCCTGTCGCGCGGCAACTACCGCCTGCGCGGGTTTTTCACGGTGTATATCTTCATCCCCATGCTGTTTTCCGGGGGCCTGGTCTCCTCCTACATGATCAACTCCCAAATCTTCAAACTGTCCAATACCTATTGGGCGCTGATTCTGCCGGCGATCGCATCGTCCTGGTACATCGTTATCATGCGCACGTTTTTCCAGACCACGGTGCCCGATGCCGTGGTGGAGTCGGCCAAGATTGACGGCGCCAGCCAGTCGCGCATCTTCTGGCAGATCGTGCTGCCCATCTCCCTGCCGGCGCTGGCTACCATCGGCCTGTTCTTTGCCTTTGCGTTCTGGAACGACTGGTTCCTGGCCAAGATGTATCTGGACACCAACCGCAAGGACCTGTACCCGCTGCAATACCTGCTGATGAGCATTGAATCCAACATCGACTTCCTGCAAGCTAACAAGGATTTCTTCACCGCCGGCACCCAGATGACCATCCCAAGCGAAACCATCCGCATGGCCATCGTCATGGTATTGGTGGTGCCCATTGCCTGCACCTACCCCTTCTTCCAGCGCTACTTTATCAGCGGCCTGACCATCGGCGCGGTCAAAGGCTGATCAACGGTGAACGGGCGGAAATACTGCCCGTTACAAATATATAAGGAGGTACCCATGAAAAAACTACTTTCTCTACTCCTGGCAACAGCCCTGCTGCTGACGCTGTCGGCCGCGCTCCTTCCCGTGCAGGCGCAGCAATATGTCAAGCTGACCTGGGCGCAGGGCACGGGCGCGGACGCCCCCAACGACGTGGCGCTGGTCAACGAGGCGCTCAACGTCATCAGCCGCGAAAAGCTTGGCGTTGAGGTGGACATCGTCTACCTGACCAACGACCAGCTCAACACCAAAACGCAGGCCGGCGAGCTGTATGACATGTACTTCACCTGCGACTGGTACAACCATTTCGCTACCGCCGTCAACGTCACCGGTCTGTTTGCAGACATCACCGACTACATCCAGACCGTGACGCCCGACCTGTACGCCATCATGCCCGAAAAGGTGTGGGAGCTGGCCAAGGTCAACGGCAGGCTGTACTCCATCCCGGTCAAGAAGGACTACTGCCCGGAAATCCACATTGTGTATGACAAGGGCTTCTTTGATTCCATCGGCATGGAGCTGCCCGCCACCATGGACAAGCTGGCGGAGCTGGAGCCCTACATCGAGAAATTCGTTGAGCATCATCCCGGCGTGTATCCCATCCAGATGGGCGGATACTATTCCGGCATCGACGGCTTCTTCAACTACATCGATCGTACCGCCTCCATCGGCTTTAACTACAACAAGGGCGGCACCGAGGAAGGCCGCACCATCATCAGCGTGTTTGAAGACCCGCAGATGATCGAGCGCATGACCACCCTGCACGAGTGGTACAAGAAGGGCTGGACCAACCCCGATGCGGCCACGATGACCGAGTCCTCGCTGGATTCCAAAATCAACTACTTCAAAATCAACCAGTGCTGGGACGGCTATGACGGCTATACAGCCCGCTATGGCTATGAGACCGGCCTGGTGCGTATCTCCGGTCCCTACCTGTCCACCTCCGGCGTGCAGGGCTCCATGAACGCGCTGTGCGTAACGCTGGAAGACGACCCGGCCAAGCTGGAGCTGGCGCTCAAATATCAGGAGCTGGTCAACACCGACAAGACATACCGCGACATGCTGCGCTACGGCATCGAGGGCGTGCACTTCAACTACCGTGCGGACGGCGCGGTGGTGCTCACCGAAAAGGGCAAGAGCGATTATACCCCCTGGCCCTTCTCGCAGGGTTCCTACTCGCTTTCCGCGCTGCTGGCGCCCAATGAGGAAGCGCCCGTCAACCTGACGCAGTGGGAGGATTACTTCAGAAACTGCGATACCGCGAAGGTTGCCGAGGACGTCGGGTTTGTGTTTGACTCCCAGTCTGTCCAGGCGCAGATCGCCGCCATTGGCAGCGTCAAGGAAACCTACCTGAAGGTCATGTTCAGCGGCACGGTGGATCCCGCCGAGTATGTGCCCAAGGTCATCGCCGAAATGGAAGCTGCCGGCCTGCGCGAGGTCATCGCCGAAGCCCAGCGGCAGTTTGACGCGTTCAAAGCCGGGCAGTAAGCGATAAGCAATCAGCAATCAGCCCGTAACGACCACGCCCCCGGCGCGCACGCGCGCCGGGGGTTTTTTGAAAAAGCGCAGTATCCAACGATGTGATCAGGAAGAAGGCCGGGAAAATCTTTACATCAGAATGAACTTTTGGAAAAATGAAGCCTTGATTGCTGGAGGTGGTCTATCCCTCTGTTCACGTCCATTGCCGCCCTCGCTATTTCCATCATCGCTTTGATAACAGGGCAGTAAGGGAGACAAGCGGAGCGATCAGAGCAAACGCCAGATTGTTTTGCGTTTAACCTTCGGAACTTGTTTCACGCTGTCTCCTGAGAGTTTGTGTTGATATACTATCAGCACTTTTTGTGTCATCGCCAAGCTGCGTTTTCTATGTCTTATTCATTCTGGGTTTCTATAAGTTAGAAAACCGCCCCTCACGGAGCGGCTCTTGCCATGACAAATATACAATCTCCCTACAACAACACGATCCCCGCTTCCTTGCACCGCGCCCGGGTCGCCTCGTCCCAGTAGGAGGACTGGACCTCGCCGATGTGGGCCTTGCCCAGCAGCAGCATGCACATGCGGCTCTGGCCGATGCCGCCCCCCATGGTATAAGGAAGCTGCCCCGCCAGCAGGGCCTGGTGGAAGGGAAAGGCGCGCCGGTAATCGCAGCCGGACTCCCGCAGCTGGACATCCAATGATTCGGGGGACACGCGGATGCCCATGCTGGACAGCTCCATCGCGCAGCCCAGGGTCTCATGCCAGAAGAGGATGTCGCCGTTCATCGTCCAGTCGTCATAGTCGGGCGCGCGGCCATCGTGGGGCCTGCCGGACTTGAGCTTGCCGCCGATTTGCAGGATGCCGCAGGTGCGGTATTCCCGGGTGATCTTCTCCTCCCGCTGCTTGGGGCTCAGGTCCGGCCAGCGGTCCTCCAGCTCCTGGGAGGTGACAAAGCGGACGTCGTGCTTGAACTTCAGCGGCAGCCGGGGGTATTTCCATTTGAGCAGGTCATAGGTGCAGATGATGGCGGTGACGATGTTCTGCATGGCGTCCTTGAGCGTGTCCATGTTGCGCTGCCCGGGCGTGATGACCTTTTCCCAGTCCCACTGGTCCACATAGATGGAGTGCAGGTTGTCCAGCGTCTCGTCCCGCCGGATGGCGTTCATGTCGGTATACAGCCCCTCGCCCACGGGGAAGCCGTACTGCCCCAGGGCCTGGCGCTTCCACTTGGCCAGGGAGTGCACCACCTGGGCCTTGACCTGGGAGAAGGGGATGTCAAAGCTGACCGGGCGCTCCACGCCGCTGAGGTCATCGTTGAGCCCGCTGTCCTCCAGCACGAACAGGGGGGCTGACACCCGCTTGAGGTTGAGCGCCTTTGACAGGAAATCCGTGAAGGTGGTTTTGATCAGCGCGATGGCTTCCTGGGTTTCATACAGGTTCAGCCAGGGCCGGTAGCCCTTGGGAGCCAGCAGGTGCATGGGCAGCCTCCTTGCGAAAAATGACAACACCGATATGCTAAAGCAAAAGCGCCCGGAGTTCAAACCGGCGCTGTTTTTATTGTGTTTTATACGGCGGGCGGGCCGCGCAGGAAGCTCAGGATAGGGCCTCGCCGGTCAGGTGCCGGCCGTCCCCGGATCCAGGCGGATCGTCGTCATCCGCCGGTTACGACACCATCTCTTCCGGCTCCTCCTCATGATCAGAAAGAGTCGTTTGCAGAGTATTGCGCATGCCAGCGTTCAAGCAGCCCGATGAACTCCTCGGTGGCCTTGAGATTGCCCTGTCTGCTGGGATGATCGTCCCCGGATGAGTCATAGTGCAGGGTGTCTGAGCCATGCACCCAGACATGGATCTCCCGGCCGTTTTCCATCCGGTGATGGGCGTCCGGGTGCGTCAGCACATTGTAGAAGTCAAATACGAAGACGTTGCCGGTGACCAGGCCGGCGAGCCAGCCGGTTTCCCTGTCTGTTAGCCAGTTGCACAGCTCTCTCGTCTTTGCCGGATATTCGATCTTGATCATCGGCGGAGGCGTGACCAGGATGAACATCCTGTCCGGTCGGCTCATAAAGTAGGGCAGCAGCCCGTTATAGAGCTCCTGTTCATCCTCTATTGAATCCCCTGCATCGCTGCATGGGAAACAACTCTTGAACATAATGACCGTGTTCCCGCCCTCAGCCGGAGGGAGGCTGTTTTGTGCGGTCATCGCGCCCAGCTCCTGAAAGACCAGTTCCATCACCTCATCCGTGAACCACATCGGCCAGTCGGAGGTGTCGGTGTGGTCGCCATATTCCCTCCATCCGTAACAGATGTCAGCCACATGGTATCCCTTGTCATTGAGCGCTTTGCTCAAACCGTCATTCAGCCAGTTTTCGCCGCAGCTGTGGTGAATGAAAACGAGGTTGGTTTGCGCGGTCTTCATGGATTTGGAAGATGGCGGACCGATGCTTGCGGCTTTTTCCAAAACCGGCGCCGCGACAGGCTCTCCCGCCATGTCTGCTTGATTCAGAATGCTGCACAAATCCGTTGTTTCGGCGCCTTCAGTGAATGCATTGTCCTCCGCGTGTGACAGCGCGGCAAGGATCATCAGCACGCAGAGAAGCATCATGACGCGTTTTCTCATCCAATGTCACCTCAAGGCGGTCAAGGCCAGGCCGCCGGTTTCCTTCCTTGCAGGCCAACAAAATCCCTCGCCGCTTTGGACACAAACAGGCTTTACACCAGCAATGCGGCAAAAAGTCCCCCATGCCGTTATACGGCATAGGGGCGCAGGTTCACGGTCTGGGCAGGCTCGGCAGCTGCTGGATTGGAAGCAGGGGACTTGTTGTTGTGAGGGGCTGAAGGAGCCCCGGCTGCACGATGACAGGCCCCGTCGTCACAGGCTCTGTTGCTTCGGGCCTGATCAGCCCGGGTCTGACCAGCTCAAGCTGGACCAGCTCAGGCAAGACCGCGTCCAGGAAAGGGCCGGTGCTTGAATTGGTCCCCAGGAACCCATACAGCCGCGCTGCCGGGTGTCTCCAGTCCGGATCAAACAAATCCAGCGGGTTGATCCTGATCCGCTCAAACGGAGGGAGTTTCTCTATCACACTGGGGTTAAAGGTAAATCTGAGGGGATCACTCGTCCAGCCATCGGCGTCTTTTGCCCATACTGTGGCCGTTGCCTCTTCAAAATTTCCATTCAGGATGAACTTGCCGGCCCCGCTTTCCTCGAACACGTGATCGACAATCTCACCATCCTTGAAGATACTCCAGGAGCAATAAAAGCGCAGGGGCGGGGTGCCGCCTGTAGCGCTGGCCAGGATGGTCAGCCGGTATTTGTGAATGCTGAGGTTCTGTGTCTTGACACTCAGCGTTGCGGTGAGGCCCATGGGCGGGTGTTGGTCTCCAAGAATCGTAAACATGAGAGGCTGCTGAAAAGCTGCCTTGCGCCCCGCGGCATCCTCCACGTTGGAGGAGATGTATCCTTTGATGCCGCGGTCAGGCGTGTAGCTGAAGCTGTTGGAGCTGTATACCTGGCTGGCGTCTTCGACTTGAATCGAGCAGTCTTCCTGATGCAGGGTCAGCCTGTAGCTGTAGCTGTAGGGGGGCTGTCCGCCCTGGGCTATGACAGAGTAGGTGATGGGCTCCCCCACATTGATGACGTTCCCGGGGCTGAGGGAACTGCTTGTGATCGTGAACGGATTGTACACGCCCCCCTGCACAGCAAGGGTTGCCTCGCAACCGGCCTCTTTCCAGTCCGCGTCCCAGACGATGCATCTCAGCAGCACGCTCTCGCCAAAGCCTACCATCCAGGTATGGCTGCTGTCCGGAACATCCACCATGGAGTGATGGGATACGCCCTGTTCGTAAACAAACATGATGTATCTGTAGTAATAGGGCGGCCGGCCGCCGGAGGGGGTCAGGGTCACCGTCACGCTGTCCCCGGCCTGGATGACCGGCCCCTGGTCCAGGGACATCGTCACCGACAGATTCTCCTGCGCGAGGCAAACCGCCGGCAGGGCTGCCAGCCCGGCCAGCGCGGCAAGGACCGGCAAGAAGAGGATCAGCGTCCAAATGGATGTTTTTTTCATACAAGCTCACCTCTTTTTTTTGATAAAGCGTTTCTGTGATCCGCCATGAAAAAGACGATAGATTCAGCATGTTTGCCAGCTCTTTAGGATGGCAGTGACAAAACGGTCCTTTCTAAAGCGCTGTTCCCCATGCCGTCATATGGCAGGGGGCGAGGTTCACCGGTTTGGAAGGCCGGGCAGCTGCAAGGCCGGGGGTCTGGATGTGGTGACGGGCTGAAGGAACCCCGGCTGCACGGTTTTAGGCCCTGTGGTCACAGGCTCCGTCGACCCGGGCTTGATCGGCCCGGGCTGGATCAGCTCAAGCTGGACCAGCTCAGGGATGACCGCGTCCAGGAAGGGATCAGGGCTTGAATCCGTCCCGGAGAACCCATCAAGCTGTGCGATCTGGCCTCTCCAGTCTGGATCGGACCATTCTTCCCTCCGGGATTTTCCCAGCAGATTGCTCTTGATCCACTCAAACATAAACTGTTTGGGATTCACATTGGGGTCAAAGGTCAATGTACAGACATCGCTGGTCCAGCCATCGGCATCAATAGCCCACACAAAAGCTTTCACCTTGTGAAAATCCCCCTCCAGGATGAACTTGCCATCCGCTTTTCTTTGCAGCACCTGATTGATCTCCGCGCCGCCTTTCACGTACCGGTACCACAGGCAATAAAACATCACGGGCTGGGTACCGGCTTTGACGCTGGCCTGGATGATCATCCCGTATTTGTTGTCACCAATTTTCATTTTCAGCATCTTGATGCTCTGTGTGGTGCTGAGGCCCATGGGCTCGTGCTCGTCCCCAAGAATCGCAAACTCGACATGCCTGTCAAGATTCAATGTGCGCCCCAGGGCGTCATGTACCCAGAAACAGATGTCTCCTTTGGTGCCGCGGGTGATGGCGTAGCTGAAACTGTTGGAGCTGAAGATGTGGTTAAAATTTTCGGGTATTGACCAGCAGTCGTCCTGATACAGGGTCAGCCTGTAACGATAGCTGTAGGGCGGCTGTCCGCCCTGGGCAAAGACAGAGTAAGTGAGGGTATCCCCCACATTGATGACGTTCCCGGGGCTGAGGGAATCGCCTGTGAACGTGAGCGGATTGTACACGCCCCCCTGCACAGTAACGCTTGCCTCGCAGGAGCTCTCCTTCCCGTCCGCATCCCGGACCATGCCTTTAAGCTTCACGCTGTCGCCAAAGCCTATCGTCCAGGTATGGCTGCTGTCCGGAACCTCCCCTGAAGAAGAGTAATGAGGTTCGCCCTGCTCGTAAATATACATGGTGTGCTTGTAGGTATAGGGCGGAGTGCCGCCGGACGGGGTCAGGGTCACCGTCAGGCTGTCCCCGGCCTGGATGACGCCTTCCTTGTCCAGAGATATCGCAACTGTCAGCTTCTCCGCCGCGAGGCAGACCGCCGGCAGGGCTGCCAGCCCGGTCAGCATGACAAGGACCAGCGTCCAAACGGAGATCTTTTTCATCAAACTCATCTCCTTCCTTTTGTGAGATCTCCTTCTTGTGTTAGATTTTCTTCAGCAAGTTCACGGCCTGGGCAGGCTCGGCAGCTGCTGGATCGGAAGCAGGGGACTTGTTGTTGTGAGGGGCTGAAGGAGCCCCGGCTGCACGATCACAGGCCCTGTGGTCATCACAGGTTCTATTGCCCCGGGCTGGGTCAGCTCAAGCTTTGTCAGCTGCACAGGCTGGGTCAGCCCGAGTTGGATCAGCTCAAGCTGGACCAGCTCAGGGATGGCCGCGTCCAGGAAAGGGCCAGGGCCTGGATCCATCCCCAGGAACTCATAAAGCTGCGCTGCCAGGTCCCCCCGGACCGGGCCAAACACGTCTTCCCCCAGGGAAATTCCCAGCGGATTCCTCCTGATCCGCCCAAACGGAAACTGTATGGCCTTTTTGCCGGGGTCAAAGGTTATGCTGAGGGACTTGGTTTCCCAGCCATCGTTATCAATTGCCCACAGGATCGCCTCCGCCGAATGAAAATCTCCCTCCAGGGTGAACGTGCCATTCCCGTTTTTATCGTTCACCTGATGGATACACACGCCATCCTTGTACAGACGCCAAAGGCAAAAATATCTCATGGGCGGGGTGCCGGCGTTGACGCTGGCCTGGATGGTCATCCGGTACTTGTTATTACCGAGTATCCCGCCGGTTTTCAATGCCTGGATACTATGCGTTGCGTGGAGGGCCATGGGCGCGTGATCGTCTCCAAGAATCGTAAACGAGAGAGGCAGCTTTTGATATACCCTGCGCCCCGCGGCATCCTGTACACCGCCGGTGATGTATCCTTTGGTGCCGCGGGTGACCGTATAGCTCAGACTGCCGGAGCTGCAGCTGTAGTCGCCGATATATACGGGCACTGACCAGCAATCGCTCTCAGACTGATCAAACTGAACCAGGTCAAGCTTGTAGCTATAGCTGTAGGGCGGCTGTCCGCCCTGGGCGTCGATCGAGTAGGTGAGGGTATCCCCCACATTGATGACGTCCCCGGGGCTGAGGGAATGGCCTGCGAACGTGAGCGGATTGTATAAGCTCCCCTGCACCTCAAGGGTGGTCTCGAAAGTAGCTACCGCATCGTCCGCATCCTGGACCATGCCTGCAAGCCGCACGCTGTCGCCAAAGCCTACCGTCCAGGTATGGCTGCTGTCCGGAACATCCCTTGTGAAATACCAGTAGGCTACGTCCTGCTCGTAAATATACATGGTGTGCCAGTAGGTATAGGGCGGAGTGCCGCCGGACGGGGTCAGGGTCACTGTCAGGCTGTCCCCGGCTTGGATGACCGGCCCCTTGTCCAGAGACATCGCAACTGTCAGCTTCTCCGCCGCGAGGCAGGCTGCCGGCAGGGCTGTCAGCCCGGCCAGGACGGCCAGGACCGGCAAGAGAAGGACCAGCGTCCAAACGGAGATCTTTTTCATCAAACACGTCTCCTTCCTTTAGTCAGATTTCTTTCTTTTTATTTACCAGCCTTTCAGGCAGGACAATATGGTCAAAACAGATTTATTTTGACCATATTCAAAAAGACAGATCCTGGGTCCTGGGTCTCCCGGGGTTCAAGCCATGCTAAAAAATGTCCCCCGCGCCGTCATACGGCATGGGGGCGCGGGTTTAAGGATTTGGAAAGCCTGGCTGCTGTATGGGTGGAAGCTGAGGCGCCGTGACGCCGGGCTGGGAGATCTCCGGCTGCACGACCTCAGGCGATGTCAGCCCTGGATTGACGAGCCCCGGATTGACCAGCCCCGGATTGACAAGCCCTGGATTGTTCAGCCCTGGATTGTTCAGCTCGGGATTGACCAGCCCCGGATTGACGAGCCCCGGATTGACCAGCTCAGGATTGACGAGCCCCGGATTGACCAGCTCAGGATTGATCAAGCCCGGGATGGGGATGGGGGGTGAAACCAGCTCGGGAATATCATACAGCTGTCCCAGCCGGATCCTCCAGTCCGGAGTGAGCCAGTCTTCCCTCAGGGAAATATCCAAGGGATTGAACTTGATCAAATCAGTCCGAATCGGTATGACCGCGTCCTTGGCGTCAAAGAAGAAGTCGAGTTGATTCTCGCTGTTCCAGCCGTCAGCATCAATCGCGTATATATTGACATGCATCCTGGTAAAATCTCCCTCCAGGATGAACAAGCCCTCCGTGTTTCTGTAGATATCATGATTGCTTCCCTCGCTATTGGACGAATACCACCGGCAGATATATTCTACGGGCCGGGTGCCGCCAATGACGCTGGCCTGGACGGTCAGCTGGTACTTGTTCGTACCGAGTTTCACCAGGCTATGCGTCGCGCTGAGGTCCATGGGCGCGTGGTCGTCTCCAAGAATCGTAAACTCGACACGCGTATCAGTGTATATACAGCGCCCCAGGGAATCCCGCACGGCGGAAAAGAAGTTTCCTTCGTCGCCGCGGGTGATCTTGTAGCTGAAGCTGTTGGTGTCAAATACGCTGTGACCATCTTCGGGCACGATCCAGCAGTCGTCCTGGGTCAGGCTCAGCTTGTATTCATAGCTGTAGGGCGGCTGCCCGCCCTCGACAAAGACAGTGTAGGTGATGGTATCCCCGACGTGGATGACGTTCCCGGGGCTGAGGGACTCGCCTGTGACTACGAGCGGATTGTATACGCCGCCCTGTACCTCAAGGGTGGTCTCGCAATCAGCCACTTTCCCGTCCGCGTCCCAGACAATGCCTTTTATCCACACGCTTTCGCCGAAGCCTACCGTCCAGGTATGGCTGTTGTCCGGCACATCCCCAAAACAGAAGAAATGATCTTCGCCATGCTCATAAATGGACATCATGTGCCTGTACTTATAGGGCGGATGGCCGCCGGAGGGGGTCAGGGTCATGGTCAGGCTGTCCCCGGCCTGGATGACCGGTCCCTTGTCCAGAGACAAATCAACTGACAGCTCCTCCGCCGCGAGGCAGGCCGCCGGCAGGGCTGCCAGCCCGGTCAGCGCGGCAAGGACCGGCAACAGGAGGATCAGCGTCCAAATGGAGGTCTTTTTCATGAAAAACTCATCCCTTTCCTTGTGATAAAGCTCTTTTGTGATAAATAATCCATTACAAAGCGTTCAACAGATCCGCCTGTCTTTCAGGGCGGCATGGTTCTGAAGGCAAGCTCATGGATTTGGAAAGCCTGGCGCTTGTGGCGGTTGCAGGTTCGGAACCTGGGGCATTATCATGTCCGGATTCAGGAGATCGGTCGGCAGGATTTCAGGCCCTGTCGTTTCCTCAGGCTCAGGCGTTGCTGTCGCCAGAGGCCTGTTCATCCTGGGGTTATTGGACAGATCGGGCGTGGCCAGGTCAGGCCTGACCCATTCGGAATCGTCCGCTACAGGCGTGACCGTGATCATGTCAGAGCCGTCAGGATCGTCGCTTGAATCCCCTTGGACGGCTTCTAAAAATTTCTTCAAACTCTCAAGCCGGTCAGGATTGAGCGACTCTATTCTCATGGTATCCCGGGCTTCTCTCAGTGGATCTTTGACGATTAAATCAGACAGATACGGCCTGTCCGCGTCCTTGGTGTCAAAGGTGAGATTGAAGTGATTCACGCTCCACCAGTTATCGGCATCAGCTGCGTTCAGCGAGGCAGTCGCCCGGTCAAAATCTCCCTCCAGCGAGAACGCGCCGTCCCCCCTGAGATCCAACACCTCATCGATCAAATCACCGTTCTTGTACAGAATCCACCAGCAATAAAAGCGCACGGGCTGGGCGCCGCCTGTGGCGCTGGCCTGGATGGTCACCCGGTAGCTGTCTTTGCCAAGCTTCACCATGTCATGGGTCTCGCTGAAGTTCATGGGCGCGTGGTTGTCTCCAAGAATCGTAAACTCGAAACTCTGCTGACTGTATGCCTTGCGTCCCAGGGCATCCTCTACGATGCAATAGAAGGCTCCTTCGGTGCCGCGGGTGATCGTATAGCTGAAGCTGTTGGCGCTGTGGCCGTCGCCGCCTTTAGGCTCAAAGTAGCAGTCATCCTGAACCAGGCGCAGCTTGTAATCATAGGTATAGGGCGGCTGCCCGCCCTGGGCGGAGACAGAATAGGTGATGGCGTCCCCAAGATTGACGGTGTTCCCGGGACCGAAGGACTCGTCTGTGATCGTGAGCGGATCGTACACGCCGCCCTGGATCTCAAGGGAGGCCTCGCAAGTGGCCATCGCACTGTTCGAGTCCATGATCAAGCCTTTGAGAACCAAACGATCGCCAAAGTCTACCGGCCAGGTATGGCTGCTTTCCGCAATAAGAGAATCCATCCGAAAGATATGCGGTTCTTCATTCTCATAAATGATTATCGTGAAGTTGTAGAAATAAGGCGCACGGCCGCCGGAGGGGTGCAGCGTCGCCGTCAGGCTGTCCCCGGCCTGGACGACGCCCTCCTTGTCCAGGGTCATCGTCACCGTCAGCTCCTCCGCCGCGAGACAAGCCGCCGGCAGGGCCGTCAGCCCGGCCAGCGCGGCAAGGACCGGCAGCAGGAGGATCAGCATCCAAAAGGAGGTTTTATTCATGAAAACCCATCTCCTTCCTTTGATTGATCAACTTTCTTTGGTAAAGCTCTCTGGCGCAGCTCTTTTTAAAGCAAACAATTCAGCATGAGCGCCTGCCTTTTAGGGCAGCATGGTCAAAAGCGGCGGCTTTATGTCCGCATACGGGGAATCAACACCGGGTCCTACGGGTGTAAGCCCTGCAGAAACGCTGCCCCCATGCCGTGATACGGCATGGGGCGCAGGTTTACGGGTTTGGAAAGCCTGGCCGCTGCAGGTTTGGAGCCAGAGGCGTTGTAATGCCCGGATTGATGATCTCAGGCAGCACGATTTCAGGCTCTGTCTCCTCAGGCGCTGTCGCCTCGGGATTGACCAGCCCTGGATTGACCATTCCTGGATTGACCATTCCTGGATTGACCATTCCTGGATTGACCAGCCCGGGATTGACCAATCCGGGATTAACCAGCCCGGGCCTGGTCAGCTCAGGTATGATCATGTTGATCATGTCTACGCCGGGGCTTGAATCCGGCTCGGAGATGCCGTAAAGCTGCGCGATCAGGTCGCTATGATCAATATTGAGCAAGTTTTTCCTCAGGGAATCCCTCAGCAGATCAATATTGAGCAGTTCAGACAGAACCGGTTCTTCCGCATCATCAGTGTTAAAGTACATTTCGAGGTACTCATCGTTGCTCCAGCCATTGGCATCCGTTGCAAATACCTCGGCAAGCGCCACATCAAAGCTTCCCTCCATGGAGAACGCGCCATCCGTGTTTTCTGAGAACATTCTGTAATCGGTCATTTCACCTTGAATGAACGTATACCACCAGCAAACATACTTCACGGGCTGGGCGCCGCCTTCAATGCCGACCTGGAGGTTGGCCCGGTACCTGTCTTCGCCGAGTTTCACCAGGCTGTATGACGTCACGTTGAGTACCATGGGCGGGCTGCTGTCTCCAAGAATCGTAAAATCCAGAGGCTCAGATGTAATCTTGCGCCCCACGGAGTCTTCAATGGTGGCATGGATGCTTCCCCGGGCGCCTCTGGTGACCGTATAGTCGAAGTATTTGTCGTTGTGGCCTTCGCTTTTTTCGGATGTCCAGCTGCCTTCCCGATACAGCATCACCTCGTATCCATAGGTGAAGGGCGGCTGTCCGCATTCGGCAGCGACATAGTAGGAGAGGGTATCCCCAATATTGACGGTATTCCCGGGACTGAGGGACTGACCTGCGATTTTGATCGGGTTATACTGGCTCCCCCGTATTTTCATGTCTACTTCACAGGAGGCGATCGTTTCCCCATCCCGGACCCTGCTTATAAAAATCACTGTACTGCCAAAGCCTACCGTCCAGGTATAGCTGTTGTCCGATATAAACCCAGACGAGAAGGCATGCGGCTCGCTGTCTTCAAAAATGAACATGATGTAATCATAGGTATAGGGCGGGGTGCCGCCGGAGGGGGTCAGGGTCATCGTCACGCTGTCCCCGACCTGGATGACACCCTCCTTGCTCACAGACATCGTAGCCGTCAGCTCCTCCGCCGCGAGGCAAACTGCCGGCAGGGCTGCCAGCCCGCTCAGCACGGCAAGGACCGGTAGCAGCAGGATCAGCGTCCGAATGGAAGTCTTTTTCATGAAATATTACTCCTTTCCTAAGCTGGTTGCTTTGTGAAGCGCCCTCCTTTGCTAAAGCTGGTGAAGCGCCTTCCTCCGATAAAGTCTTTTGGTACCGTTTTTCTGCTATGAAGAAAATAACACAAAACGCTCAGCATAGCTACCTGCCTTTTCGGGTAGTATGGTTAAAAACGGCAGTTTTGATCACAAAAAGAGAAAGATTACCATCTTCCCGGCGTCCCGTGATCAGCAGGGAAGCGGATGGACGGCATCAGGGATGTTCATGAATCGCGGCTTCATGTTACAATTACCCGGCTTGATAACAAAACGCATCGGACACGGTCATCCGAACCAAATGTTCCCGACAGCAGGAAAGGAGTTCTGATTGTCTGGTATACTGTAACAGGTATGCCGGTTCCGCAGAGAACGAAGATTCAGGAGGAAAAGAGAATGAGAAATTTCCTGTCGATGGCTTGCGCCGCGCTGCTCGCGGCAGCTTTTGTGGCAGGAGCTGTGTCAAATGCGCAGGCAACCGGGAGCCCTGTCCCCGGCCTTTCAGCTGAAGCCTTCCAGGAGGCGCTGGCCGCCGACCGGCTGATGGCGGAGCTATCAAGCGAGGTGCTGGTCCGTGTACCCTTGCAGGATTTTATGGCGCAGATACAGAGGTATGATCAGGCGGTTGCTTATCTGGGGGGCGCTGATGTTCTGGCGGACAGCCTGCCGGACGATCTTCCCGAAACCATTGAGGTGACCGCCGCGGACCTGCATGATGCGCAAAGCTATCTTTCGCTCTCACCTGACGGCACGCGCATGCTGATCATAGCTGATGGCTTGCCGATGGTGGCGGATCTTACAGATCGCACGCTGCGATTCATCCTGCCGGATGCCGCGATGAACCGTGATTATTTTGCCCGTTGCTACAGACGGTTTCCGAAAATGCCGGAAGACCAGCATGTGACGTGGTCGTCCGACGGGCGATATGTGGCTCTTGCCTGGCCCGAGCGGTTTTTTCTGAACGGTAATTTCACTGCTAATATCCTTTTGCTGGATCTGGAAAAGGGCGTTTCCCGGGCTGTGGATCAGGAACTGGAACAGAAAGCTAAATTAAAATGGCACGAGTTTGAGACCGGCTGCTTTCCTGTGAAAGCTGCCTTCAGCAGGGACAGCGCATGCTTATACATAGAAGCTTGGGGGGTCATAGAAGCTGGTGGGGTAAAAGAAACGGTTGGTCTTTTGCGTTCCTATGACCTTCAAACAAGAAAAATGACCGATTTGGCCCGATGGGATGCATCTGCAACGTATATATTGGGTGTCATCGCCGATACCGGGCAGGGTATTTTGCGTGCTGTCATGCAAGAGCGTCTGCCGCCTGCGATATCCTGCCAAACACCGTCCGGTGAACGGCTTATTCAGGGTGAGAAGAGATATAGATCGCTGCCCGATCAGCAGATGCTGGCCGTACTGCACATGGTCCGGGGAGAACAGGCCTTGCTGGCTTTGAGGATCAATCCTCAGAATAATTCCCGCGACTATCTGTTCAACCTGTTCCGGGTGGACGAAGTTGACGCATCGGTGTTTGACCACGCGCTGGCCATCCGAAAGGACGCCGGCCCGGCCGACCGCCTGGTGCTGGTCGACTTGGCGGCGGGCGACTATGCTTTTGACGGTTTGCTGAAGGTCACCAACGCGACGCTTTCCATGGACGGAAACTACTTGCTCATGAGCGCGTCTGACCAGGAAAATCAGCGCGACCTGTACCTTTGTGACCTTGCCCGGGGGATCACAGGACGGGTCAGCGTGCCCGAAAGCACGCCCAGAGGCTATGTTTACCATTTGATGAACGGCGTGCTTGGGCTGAAATGGAGTGGCAGGCACGTTTTGATGAGCGACGGCCATCACTATTGTCTGCATGAATTTGGCGTTTTATCCCAATAGGCGCGCCGGCCGCGGCAAGCGCGATCAACAGCGTTCTTCTGGCCATGGATCCCCCTTTGTCCGCCCGCTCGGCCAGGCAGCAATTACTTGATAAGACCCGAAAAGTCCCCCGGGCGCATAAACCGCTCGGGGGACAGGCGTTGAGGAAGAAAATGATTATTTGGCAGGCTGGGTTTTGAGCTCCTCGCCGTTGGGGCCTTCGTATCTTCTGCCCCAGCCGGTGGCGACAGCGAAGACCATCACCAGGAAGAGCGTGTAGGCGTACATGGTGCCTCCGGCAACCTCCAGGGGCGACAGCCCGGTCAGGGCGGAGCCGATGAAGACAAACACGCTCATGAAGGGGATGCAGGCCGGCAGGCTGTTGGCCACGGCGTCCAGCAGGTTGGCGCGGCGGTAGGGGTGGATGTCGTGCGCGCCGCCGATCTTGTTGAGCACGGGGCCGAAGGTCAGGATGCAGACGCTGGAGACGCCGCCGAAGATGAGGTCGGTCAGGGAGATGCCGATGATGCCGGCCGCCTCCGCGCCGCGCGGGGTCTGGGCCAGCTTGCTGCCCAGGATCTTCTCCACCAGGTAGTCCAGCATGCCGGCCTCTGTGATAACGCCCATGATGCCGAACACGGCGATGACCAGGCCGACGGTGCCCAGCATGCTGTTTACACCGCTGACCAGGAAGCCGGTGATCACGTTATGCTCAGGGTCGTTGGCGAACACGGCGGACAGCGGGAAGAGCCCCAGCGCGAGGCCGGTGGCAATGCCCAGCGCCAGGCCGACGAAGAGGCCCAGGAAGATGTTCCTGGTCTTGGTGGCCACGACCAGCATGATGACGACCGGGATCAGCATGAACAGGCTGTTGGGGTTGGAGAGCTGCTCAATCTGGGCCGCCTCGGCCACTTCGCCCTTGCCGCCGAACAGCACAAAGAGCACCAGGGCGATGGCGGAGCCGGCTAAAGAATACCTGAGCCGGCTGCGCACGCAGCCGCCCACGTCGGCCGGCCGGCCGTTTTTAAAGATCTGCGTGGAGGCCGAGGCGATGGTGGTGTCCGAAATGGGGGCCAGGTTGTCGCCGAAGATGGCGCCGGACACGATGGCGCCGGCCAGGAAGGCGGGGTTGCAGCCCAGGACCACGCCCGCCGGGTAGAAGATGGGGAAGGCGGAGAACATCGTGCCGATGGAGGAACCGGTCGCCGTGGACATGATGCAGGTCGCGAGGAACACGAAGCCGACGAACACGCCGCCCTGCACCCCGAGGCTGTTGGCCAGCCAGACAAAGCCGCCGGACAGGCCGCTCGCCTTCATCAGGGCGGAGAACATGCCGATCGGGAAGAAGATGACGATGACGGAGATCGACGCGATGGAGGAGATGCCCTTGATGGCGGCGTCCCAGAACTCGGTGTAGCTCTTGGCGAACACGCCGCCGATCAGCAGGGCGACAAAGCCGGCCATGGCCAGCGCTTCCATGTTGAAGGCCTTCAGGCCGATGAACATGACCGCGCAGAATATAAAGAAGATGACGACCGGTACCAGGGAAAGGAACATGCTCCCCCTGAACTCAAGCCTTTTGTTGGTTACGGTTTCCTGCATGGTGGATACCTCCTGATCTTATTTGATTCCTTTTTCCTCGCCCATTTTGAGCAGGACCTTGCGGATGCGGTCAAAGCGCAGCTGGGCATCCTCATCCCTGGCGAAGCAGGCCGTGACGATGCGGATGTAGCCCTCGCCCTGAGAGCCGTAGGGCACGCCCTGGTTGACCATGATTTTGGCGTCCTCCATCAGGCGGTTGGCCACCTCCTCGCTGGTGCCCAGGCGGCTGATGTTCAGCCAGGACAGGATGCCGCTCTCGGGCAGCTGCATCCGGACGCCGGGGATGTCGTGGAAGCTTTCGTAGGCCTGGCGGCGGCGCCGCTCCAGGCGCACGAAATGGCTCTTGAGGATGCTCTCGTCCTCGATGGCCGCGATGGCGCCGATGGTGGACAGGGTGGAGGAGGCGCCGATGACGTTGACCGCGCCGCCATAGAGCACGTCCATGATGACGTCGTCCGCGTAGATGTAGCCGATCCTGAAGCCGGAAAGGCCGATGCCCTTGGAGATGGAGCAGACCGTCACGGTGCGCTCCCACATGCCGGGCAGGGTGGCGGGGTGGACAAACTCGATCCCGTCATAGATGTGATCCTGGAAGGCCTGGTCGCTGACCAGGATCAGGTTGTGCTTGATGACAAAATCGCACAGCGCCTCGATGCTCTCGCGGCGGAAGACGGTGGTGGTCGGGTTGTTGGGGTGGGAGATGAGCACCATCTTGGTCTTGGGGGTGACGCGCTTCTCAAACTCCTCCATGCGGAACTGGTAGTTGTCCTCCTCATACAGCGGCACCGACACGGTGACGCCGCCGAGCAGCTTGCCGTTGAGGAAATTGCTGGGGTAGCTCGGGTTGGGCACCATGACCTCATCCCCGGGGGAGATGAAGGGCATCATCGCGTACAGCAGGCCGCTGTCTGACCCGGGCGTGACCAGGATGTTGCGCGAGGGGTCAAGCTCCAGCCCGGTGCCCTTGCCGATGTGACGGGCCAGCGTCTGGCGCAATTGGAAATCCCCGATGGGCATGGAGTAGTGCGCGGCGAAGCCGTCATCCACCGCCTTGTGCAGGGCTTTCTGCACGGATTCCGGAATGGCGGGGTCCGGGAAGAAGGGGTCGGCCCAGGCCATGATGTCGCCGCCTGCCTTCATGAAATTGCCCGCGCCCTCGCCGACGTCCGCCTTGGTGACGGTCAGAAAGAGGCCGCCCTGCAAGTCACGGAAACGGGAGTTCATCAGTTGTTTGATACTCATGATATGCATTTTACCTTTCTGCGGAAACTTCCGCAATCGCTTCTACCTCCACCAGCACGCCTTTGGGCAGCTGCCGCACCGCGACGCAGCTGCGGGCCGGTTTGCCGGGAAAGTAGTTGGCATACACCGCGTTGAATTCCTGAAAATGGTTCATGTCGGTCAGGAAGCAGGTGGTCTTGACCACATGGTTCAGACCGCTGCCCGCGGCAGCCAATACCGCTTTGAGGTTGTCCAGCGCCTGGGCTGTCTGCTCCCGGATGCCGCCGTCCACGACGGCTCCGGAAACAGGGTCGAGCGGAATCTGCCCGGAGGTATATACCATCCCCCCGGAGATGACCGCCTGTGAGTACGGACCGATCGCCTGTGGAGCGTCCTGTGTGTGAACTGCTTGACCCATGACATCTCTCCTTCGCTATGATATTGTTAAACACAGTATACAGTTGAAATAAAGTTCAGTCAATAAAATAATTTACAGATTGTCCACAACATTTGTTCAACATTTGTTCCGCCAGCTTCTTGCAAACTGCCGGAGATGCGCTACACTATGGATAGAAACAAATCTGGAGGATGCGGATGAACAAGCCGATTGTGCTGAGCGCTGCTGAGCGGATGATTATCGCGTCGTACCATTCCGTGCTGGACGGCCTGGCGGCGTATCTGGGCGGCGGCTTTGAGTTTGTGCTGCACAACCTGGAGAATCTGGACAGCTCCGCTGTCAAGATCATCAACGGCCACCACTCAAACCGCGAGGTGGGCGCGCCCATCACCGACCTGGCGCTGGGGATGCTGGCGGAGATTCAAAACAAACAGGGCGACAAGAACAGGATCTACAACAACCGCAGCAGAAAGGGCTCCCCCATCCGCGCGGCCACCCTGCCGATATTCGGCGAGGGCGGCCGGATCATCGGTTTGATCTGCATCAATTTTTATATGGATATCCCCTTAAACGAGTTTCTGTCCTCCTGGTTCCAGACCGGGGATGAGGTCGCCAGCGTCAGCGAGGCGCTCGCCAGCAACGCGGAGGACCTGATCGCCCACAGCATCGCGGACGCCAGGTCCAGCATCTACAACAGCGGGGGCATCGCCAACCACAGCAAAAACCGCAGCGTGATCGAGCATCTTTATCACAAGGGCATCTTTCGCCTGAAAAACGCGGTGCCCAAGGTGGCCGACATGATGGGCATCTCCCCGAACACGGTCTACCTGCATCTGCGCAAGCTCAGGCAGGCCCGGACCTCCGATAAAGATGACGACTGACCGCAAGGGGAGCGCCTGATGTCTTTAAGCTGGCAGGAGATCTCCCGCGCTGCCGGCTTTGGCAGGCTGCCCGCCTATTTCGCGGAACGCTGGGCGGAATTCATCCCGGATGAACAGGATCTTTCAAAGCCCCTGCTGCGTGAAGCCGATGTGCTGCGCTATGGGGACTGGTTCGGCTTTGAGGAGGACTGGGTGGCGCAAATCCGCCTGGCCGCAAAGCGGATCGACATGGCCCCCGATTTGAAGCTGGCCGCGGTCTTTCTTCACTGGGCGCTGTTCATCGCGCGCCCTTTTTATGAGGTGCCCTGGTTTTCCTCGCTGGCTGCCGGCGCGCTGGGCGGGCAGGCCGCGATGTTCGGCCTGTGCGTCCTGTGCCGGGAGGCGCCGCGCACCGTGGATGACCTGCGGCGCAGGGGGCACCCGGACCCCGCGGACGTGCTGCGCAATTTCCGGAATGTGGGCGACTACAGCCGGCAGCGCAAAAAGCTGCAGGGCGGCTACGGCCTGGGCAATGACGCCTGGTGCGCGCTGTGCGTGACGCCCTGGCTGAACACCGCCCGCCACCTGCGCTTCGCCCCCGCCGCCCTGTGGTATGATTATACCTTCTACCGCCACCGCGAAAGCGGGCGGGCCCTAGTGCTGGCCGGGGGCGGCCTGGGCCTGCGGGCGGACGGCCTGCTGCCCGCGGAAGGGGAACAGCCCTCCTTTTACACGGTGTATGAGCGGGAGGGGGAGCGGGCGCTGGCCCACCGCGTGAGCGCCGCGGGCCACATATGCCCGGCTGCCGAATGGTTTGACCTGTCAAACTATGAGCCGCTGCTGCGCCGGGGCGACATCCTGCTGGGCTTTCATATTCCAGATGGCCCGGGCTATGACATCCCGACCTGCCGGGCTTCCTTCAAGGCGGCGCTGGCGCTGTTTGAAAAGGTGTATCCCGAGGTCCGCCACAAGGGCTTCCTGTGCGATTCCTGGCTGTTCTCGCCCCACCTGCAGCTGATGATGAGACCGGAGGACAGCCGCATCCTGCGCATCCAGCGCGAGATGCACCTGATCCCCATCCATTCGGACAGGGAGGCTTTCGCCGTCTTTTTGTATGGTCTGGACAGCCTGCCCCCGCCGGAGCGGCTGCCGGCGGATACCCGCCTGCGGGCGCTGGTGCGCGATTGGCTCCTGGCCGGGCGCCATCTGAGCGTGGGCGGCGCCCTGCTGCCGCTGGCTGACTGGCAGCGTTTCGGGCAGACCCCCTATTTCAGGGAGGAGGACCTGGCAGCCTTCCGGAAGCTGGCGGGGGCAGAAAATCCAAATGAAATATAAAAATACAGAGCGAGGAGATTCAAATGAGCACACAGCTTGACCACCGCAGGGGCGCGGCCCTGGTGACCTTTGTGGACCGGGACGGCGCGCCGCTGGCCGGGAAGGCCGTCCGCTACGAGCAGCTGACCCACCAGTTCCTGTTTGGCTTTGGCGCCTTTGACGCGGTTGACCTGGCCGGTGAGGATCTCCTGCTGGAGCGCAAGGCCGCCCTGATGGACCGGATGAGCAAAATGCTGGCGCTGTTCAATTACGGGACCCTGCCCTTTTACTGGGGGCGCTTTGAGCCGGAGGAGGGCGAGCCGCAGACCGAAGCCCTGCTGCGCGCGGCGGACTGGCTGCGCGGCCGCGGCGTGATGGTCAAGGGCCATCCGCTGTGCTGGCACACGGTGTGCGCCCCCTGGCTGATGCGGTATGACAACCCGACCATCCTGCAAAAGCAGCTGGCGCGCATCCGCCGCGAGGCGGCGGATTTCAGGGGCCGGATCGACACCTGGGACGTGATCAACGAGGTGGTCATCATGCCGGTGTTTGACAGGTATGACAACGCCGTCACCCGCATCGCCAAGGACCTGGGGCGCGTGGGCATCGTCAGGGCGGTGTTTGAAGCCGCGCGTGAGACCAACCCCGGCGCCACCCTGATCCTGAACGATTTTGACATGTCCCCGGCCTATGAGCGCCTGATCGCGGACTGCCTGGACGCCGGCGTCCGCATCGACGTCATCGGGCTGCAGTCCCACCAGCACCAGGGCTATTGGGGCATGGACAAGCTGCAGGATGTGCTCAGGCGCTTCTCGCGCTTCGGGCTGCCGCTGCACTTTACCGAGAACACGCTGATCTCAGGGGATTTGATGCCCAGGCACATTGTGGACCTCAACGACTGGCAGGTGAAGGACTGGCCCTCCACCCCTGAGGGCGAGGAGCGGCAGGCGCGCGAGGTGGAGGAGATGTATACGGCCCTGTTCACCCATCCGCGGGTGGAGGCCGTGACGGTCTGGGACGCGGTGGACGGCAAGTGGCTCAACGCGCCTTCCGGCCTGCTGCGCAGGGACAACAGCGAAAAACCGGCCTATGAGCGCCTGGATGAGCTGATCAACGGGCAGTGGAAAAGCCGGGGCAGCCTGGTGACCGATGCGCAGGGCAGGGCTGAGCTGAAGGGCTTCCTGGGCGGCTATGAGCTGCGCCTGGACGGCAGAGAGGCCCGGTATACGCTGACACAGGGCGAGGCGCAGGCGCGCGTCACCCTGTGATCTTATAGAATACGATAACGCATTGATCCCGGGCGGCCTGCCTTCCTGCCCGGGATCAGTACGGTTTGCGGATGCCGCTCAGCCCCTGCCCAGCTCGGCGGCCATGGCGCCCAGCAGCGTGTGGGTGCTGTCGCTGGCGTGTTCCCAGTACATGATGCCCCGCAGGCCCTCCTGCTTGAGGTAACGGCACTTGAGCGTGACCGAGCGCGGGTCGTCATAGCTGATGAAGCTCCGGCCGTTGAACAGGAAGGGAGCTTTGGCGTCCTCGTCCCAGTAGCTGCCCCAGCCGTTTTTGTCGATGTACTCAGCCAGCAGCTTGTCATAGCCCGGGCCGTAGTTGCCCACGCTTTCAGCCGGCTGCAGCAGGCCGCGGTTGACGTCGGGCACGCCGTCCCATTTGCGGGAATAAAAGGCCGCGCCGATCACGATCTTGTCCCGGGGCACGCCGGCCTTGTGGAAAAGCTCAACCGCGCGGCGCACCGTCATCCCGTCCTCATCGCCCAGGGAGGCGTCCAGCCCCGTATGGTGCCCGGCCTGGCGGTCAAAGCCGCCGCGCATGTCATAGGTCATCAGCTGGACATAGTCGCAGGCGGCGGCCACCTTGTCCATTTCGGTGTTCCGGGTGAAATAGGGGCCGGCGCCGGCCGCGATGGACACGATCCTGTCCCCGGCCACCCCGCGCAGCGCGCGCATCAGCGCGGTGAAGTTGACCTTGTCCGCGGGGTTGGAGGCGATGCCCGCCGCGGAGGAGCAGGGATATTCCCAGTCGATGTCAATGCCGTCCAGCCCATACAGGTCCATGGCTTTGCCGCAGGAATCCGCGAAGGCAGAGATGCCCCGGGGCGTCGCGGCCATCTCCGAAAAGCCGCCCGCTGTCCAGCCGCCCACCGACAGCACGATCCTGATGTCCGGGTTCCAGCCGCGGAGCTGATGCAGACTATCCCAGACGGTCAGCCTGGAGGTGTCCAGCAGGCCGTCCCTGATGACGCCGAAGGCCAGGTTGATATGGCTCAGGCTGCGGGCATCCTGCGCGGTCATCATGCGGATGCCGGCATTGCCGGCGTAGCCAATGAGGAAATGCTTCATTTTACCCTCCCTGTAAGGAATGTTGTGCGCCGCGCGCGGACACAGCGGCGTTGAAACCTACTCTACAGGAGGAGGCGGGAGTTTACAAGCCGGTATGCCAACAATCAGGGACGGTTTTCGTTGACAGCGCCCTGCAGTTGTGTTAGCATCATAAACCGCCGGCAGGATGGCCCTGACCGCACTGCGCCAGGGTATATGCGCCTGTAGCTCAGTCGGATAGAGCATCGGCCTTCTAAGCCGAGGGTCAGGGGTTCGAATCCCTTCAGGCGTGCCAGCACGGTGGGTGTAGTTCAGTGGTTAGAGCGCCAGATTGTGGCTCTGGAAGTCGTGGGTTCAACTCCCATCACCCACCCCATTTTTTTCATCCTGTGAGGCGGTGGGGTGTCGCCAAGCGGTAAGGCACCAGACTTTGACTCTGGTATTCGTAGGTTCGATTCCTGCCACCCCAGCCAGGCCGCCGCGGACGCCAGCAGTCCCGGCGGTTTCTTTGTGCCCCTTCATTCCGCGGGGCATCCGCCGCTGCTCACGGAAACTCACGGGCAATTTACATCAATGAGAACACAAAAACAAGGGTATATGGTATAATGAGCCCGGTAAAGGTTGCGGATCGCATACGCCGTTCCGCGGGCCATACGGTATATCTATCGGCAGGCTGTGCATAAAGAAGGGGGGAGGAAGGTTGAAAAAAAGACTTGTGATACTGCTTGTGGCGCTGCTGTTGCCGGCGCTGCTCGCGGCTGCGGAGCAGGCGCCGCGGCTTCCGGACGTCTCCGGGTACACTGTGGAGGAACTGCTGCTTTTGCAGGAAAGGATCCAGGCGGAGCTGCTCAGCAAAGGCCACAATCCCTACTATGATCTGGAGCGGGGCGACAAGGGCGACGCGGTGCTGAACATTCAGAAAAAACTCCAAGAACTTGGCTATTATGACGGCCCGCTCAACGGCAAGCTTGATTCTGAAACCCAAAAGGCGTTCAAACGCTTTGAAAAGGACCATGGGCTGGCCAATGACGGGCTGCCCTCCGGGGAAGACCAGGCGGTTTTGTTTTCGGTTGCGGCAGGCATCGAGCCCGCCGATGAAATCGAGCCTGCCGCTGAGCTTGAGCCCGCCGATGAAATCGAGCCTACCGCTGAGCTTGAGCCCGCCGGTGAAATCGAACCTGCCGCTGAGCTTGAGCCCGCCGATGAAATCGAGCCCTCCGCTGAGCTTGAAGAGGCGGAAACAGCCGGGCAGCAGACCGACCCGTATCAGGAGTACGGCCCGCTTGATTATCAGGATTGCCTGCAGCATCCCGAGAAGCACGATGGCGAAAAGGTTGTCCTGCGCGGGCAGGTCCTTCAGGTGCTTGGAAACAAAAACGAAGGGTTTCAAATCCGGCTGGCCACTGCGGGCGACAAGGATGTTGTCTATGTGACGATCAATTACGCGCCGGATTTTGACCTGGCCGAGGACGTCAACCTGGTGGTATACGCCCGGATGAAGAAAACCTTCACCTATGAATCGACCTGGGGGTTCAAAATTACCATTCCCGCCGCGGAGGCGGATCACATAATACTTGAATAAACGGAGGAAGCCATGAAAAAAACTGTTCTGTTTCTGTTGATCCTGCTTGTGCTGATGACTTCTGTCAGCGCGCTGGCGGCGGGCAAGATCAGGGTGACCCAGGAGAATTTCATCGTTGCCGGAAGCTACACAAAATACGGGTATGTGTATATGCGCCTGGACAATGTCGGCGACAAGCCCATCAAGGTGAACGCGGCCATCCTGGAGGTGTTTGACGAGGACGGAAACCCGATCACCTCAACGGACTCCCTGTGGGAGTATGCGGAGTATCTCCAGCCAGAGGAGTATACCTATGCCTATATGTATACAAAAATCGAGGACGAGTTTGTGGGCAAGGTGGACGACTACCTGCTGACCGTCACCGGGAAGAGCGATACGAACTATGTGACCCTGCGGCTGCCGGTGGTCACCGAGTACGCTGAAAACGTGCCCGGCCGGTATGGCACTGCGGATTATATGTATGCGACGGTGACCAACAATACCGAGGAACCCATCTTCTCTGTAGAGGTTGTGCTCGTGCTGCTGGATGAGGAGGGCAACATCCTTTATATGAAAGACGAATCAATGTACAGCGAAAAGGCCATTATGCCCGGCAGCTCCATTTTGATCAGGAAAGAGGTTGACTCCTCCTTCAAGGAAGTTTTCGCCGAAAAAGGCCTGAAGCCGCATTCCGTTGATGCCATTGCCTTTGTGAACATCCGGCAGAAGTGATGCGCACGCCACAGAACACAAGGTGAAGCCTGTTTCCGGGCTTCAGTCAGCAACACAGGGGAGGGCGCCGGCCGGCGCCCTCCCCTGTGCGTTGTGCGATAAAGCCTGGAATCAGGATCATTCCTCAATGGCGAAGATGGCTTCGCGCAGGATCTCGGCCACGGTGGGGTGCGGGAAGATCGTTTTGCGGATCTCCTCCAGGGTCAGTCCCATCTGGATCCAGGTGCCGGCGACAACAATGAATTCACTGGCGTAATTGGCCAGCACCTGCGCGCCCAGCACCTGCTGCGTGTCAGGGCTGACAAGCAGCTTCATCATGTCGTTGCCGCCCTCGTTCTCCGCCAGGTAGCGCCCTGAATACCGCAGGGGCAGCCTGACCGTCTGACAGGGCAGGCCTCTTGCCGCCGCGGAGGCCTCTGTCAGGCCGACGGAGGCCAATTCGGGATTGGTGTACAGGATCGCGGGAACGGCTTCATAGCGCATGCGGTCGGGCTTGCCCAGGATGTCATTGACGGCCACCTCGGCCTCGCGGTAGGCGGTATGGGCCAGCATGGAAAAGCCGGTGACATCGCCCGCGGCGTAGACGCCGGGCAGGCCGGTGCGCATATGCTCATCCACCTCGATGGCGCCGCGCAGGGTAGCCAGGCCGATGGCGTCCAGGCCCAGATCGGCCGTGCTGGCGCGCCGGCCGATGGACAGCAGCACGGCGTCTGGCGCCACCAGGCGGCTTTCCCCGTCCTGCTCAAAGCGCACGCCTTCTTCCTCAATCCCGGTCACCCTGCTGCCCAGGAAGAAGGTGATGCCGCGCTTTTCAAGGCTGTCCTGCAGCAACGCGGACAGCTCCCGGTCATTTTCCCCGGCGATGTGGTCCAGCATTTCCACTACAGTGACCCGGCTGCCCACAGTGCAAAAATAGCTGGCCAGCTCCAGCCCGATGACGCCCCCGCCGATGACGCACAGCCGGGCGGGCACGCTGCTGATGTCCAGCATCTCGCGGCTGGTCAGCACAAAACCGCGCGCCAGTCCCTCCTTCAGGCCCGCGATGGGCGGCACCGCGGGCACGGAGCCGGTGGCGATCAGCAGGCGCTTTGCTGTCAGCAGGGTCTCCCCGGCCTGCACGGCGTAAGCCTCCTGCGTTTTCCCCGTGATGCGGCCCCTGGAAGCAAAGACCTCCACCTTGTTGGCGCGCATTTTGCTTTTGACGCCGGCCACCAGCGTTTTGACCACCTTGTTCTTGCGGCGGATGACCGCCTGGTGGTCGATCGAGAGTCCCTGAGCGCTGACGCCGTAGCGTGCGCCCCCGGCTACGCTGTCATACAGCTTGGCTGAGTACAGCAGGGTCTTGGTGGGAATGCAGCCCTCGTTGAGGCATACGCCGCCCAGCGCGCGCTCCTCCACCAGGGCAACCCTGAGCCCGGCGTGTCCGGCGCGCTCGGCTGCCAGGTAGCCGGCGGGCCCGCCGCCCAGGATGATCAGGTCATACATCGTTCCTTCTCCTCTATCAGGTGGTGCCGTGTTCATACCTCGTTCAGCGCCCGTAAGCTCCCGGCATGGCCACGCGGCGCCGGGGCGCGTGCAGCCGGGTGAAATCCTCCCGCGGGGCGCGCTCTTTACTGCGCGCTTTGTCCGGGCTTGGCGGAGTTGTAGGAGACGCCCTTCTCCAGCGCGATGCCCTGCATGCGGAACATCTCCTCCACTGTCGCCAGGCGGAATCCGCGTTTCCTCAGGCCCGCAAGCATCTCTTCCAGGGATTCCACGGTGATTTTCACGTTGTCATGCAGCAGCACGATATCCCGATGCCCCGCGTTGTGCAGCACCTGTGCGGCAATGGCTGACGGCTTGGTGGTTGTTTCCGGGTCGCCGATGATCGACCAGCGGATGTGGGGCAGGTCCACGCCGTTGCGTATATACTTCTCGTAGTCGCCCCCCGGCGCGCGGAACAGGTCCGGCGACAAACCGGTGTGGCGCTGCAGTGTCTGCACAAACAACGCATGGTCCTCAGGCACCATTTCCGCTTTGATTTGGTAGCCATACTTGTGATACATCGAGTGGCCGCCCAGCGGGTTGCCGGCATCGGCCGCGCGGCGCGCCCCTTCCGGGCTGGCCCTGACACAGGTGCCGATCACGAAGAAGGTGCCGACCGCCCCGTGATGTCCCAGGGTTTTGACCGCGTTGCGCGTGTATCCGCCGACCGGGCCGTCATCAAAGGTCAGGGCAAGCACCTTGTAGGCGGTGTTGTCCAGCTGGGCCGCCATGTCCGCCCGGACATAGGGCAGGAGCTGGTCGTAGTACACCACAGCCTGCGAGAGCTGGTAGCGCTCCGGCAGCAGCTGCCACAGGGCGACGGGAAAGGACAGCTGGTAAGTGCCCACCATGAAGGGCAACCCGGCCGCCTGCCCGTGCGCGCCCAGCGCGTCCAGCGCATGGGCAGGCTTGTCCTCCTGCGGATACATCCGGCTCAGGCTTTGACGGACCGCCTGGCCGATCACCTCATAGGCCGGGCTGTCCCGGCCAAACAGGTCGCTTAGCTGCAGCTGCTCCCCGGTATCCAGGTCAAAGGTCAGGCAGCGGAAATCCATCCACTGGGTCTCGCGCTTGACGGTCACCCGCGAGATCAGCAGGAAGCTGACCAGGCTTGTCCCTGACCCGCGCCAGGACGCCGTGATCTCCAGCTGCCTGCTCCTGCTTGTCAATAAAGGCCGGGCCTGCTGCTCCAGCAGGGCGATGGCGTCTGCCAGCGCGGCATCCACCGACGCCTGGCCCGTGGTGACCCTGTCGATCCACACATGGTGCCTGTCAAAAGTGTACACGGTTCTGACACGGATGTCGAAGGCCTCCGGAAGGGGCGAAAATTCCCGCGCGTGAAGCGGGCCTTCCCCCGGCAGCGTCAGGAGGAAAAGAACGGTCAGCAGCAGGCAGCCAAGGCGCCTCCCTGCGCGGGACATATCGGTCAAGCCAAGCTTCATGGTTGCACATGTACCCCAACAGGATGATTTATGTGTGCCGCTTGCCGGCGGACAGCGCACCCAATGTAACATGCCCCGGGGCGGACTGCAAGCAAGCGGCCTGTTTTTGGCCGCGCGATGTTTCACGTGAAACATTTTACGGCTTGAATGGCGGTGCAATCAAAAAGCGGCCCCGGCCGCTTTTTGACGAACTGTCTTGTCTCAGGACAGCATCGCGACGATATTGGCCTTGGGCACCGCGCCGATCACCTTGTTGGCGACCTCGCCGTTTTTAAACACATACAGGGAAGGAATGCTCATGATGCGGTACTTGCGCGCCAGCTCTTGCTGTTCATCCACGTTGATCTTGCCCACCTTGATCTCGGGGTGCTCGGCCGCGATCTCCTCCACCACGGGGCTGACCATCCTGCACGGGCCGCACCAGGGCGCCCAGAAATCGATCAGGACGGGCTTGTCGGACTTGAGCACTTCTTTTTCAAAATTCGCGCTGGTAATGGTAATGACTGACATGCTTGTTTCTCCACCTTTCAAAATCCAGCCAAATGGCTATTCGTATAATACCCTCTTTGCGGGGTTTGTAAACAGGGCTGGCATGATGAAGCAAAAAAGACCTGCATCCGGGGCAATGAGCGCCCTGCGAACGGATGCCCGCGCTTCCCATCAGAGAGCGCGGGCGCAAAAATGGAAGTTTTTCGGAGCCGAAAATCAGTCGCCCGGGACCGGCGCCTGGTCAAACAGGCTGCCGGACAGGCGCAGGGCCAGGTTATCGCCCACATCGCAGCGCAGGCTGAAGTCCGGGCTGTCGCAGGCAAAATGCATGGACACCGTGTCCCCCTGCACGATCTCATGGTGGTAGGAGGCCAGCACCCGGCGCACCGGGTGCGCCCGCAAATCCGCCGCCTCGCTTAAAAAGCACAGCGCCCAGTCTGCGGCGCGCGTGTTGTTGACATGGCCGTTGCGGTCCAGATCGGTGTATACCGGCTGCCAGAGGGCCTGCCGCCGCTGGCTCTGCGCGAGTTCATCCGCCGCGGCCGGGTTGTGGAAGAAGGGCGTCAGGCCGGAGGTGTCCGGCATGCGGCTTTGGACCTCCGGGATGTCGGTCATCTGCCGGGTGGTCACATCCGCCAGCGCCCAGAAGCTGCTGGCGCGCACCAGCGGCCTGCCCTGCAGGTCCTCGATGAGGTAATAGCGCGGATAGATGCCCCGCCGCGTCCGGCCGGGAAAAGTCTTGCCAACCACTGTCTGCGAGATGGCGGGATAGCGCAGCACTTCAAACTCGTTGCGGGTGACCACCCACACCGCGCCCAGGGCCAGCGTCTCCTCAAAGCTCAGGCCAAGCAGGTCGGAATGCTCACCGGACAGCTCCTGCAAAAGCACCAGGATGCGGTTCATCTTCCAGATGCCGTGGCGGTCACAGTCTGAGGAAAGGATTTTATAGTTGCTGGTGAAGAGATTCATTTTGCCCTCCCGGTGAACGGGCAGGAGCCGCATGCAGCGGCTCCTGCTTTTGATAGCTGCTGTCGGCCACGCGGTACGGGATCAGATCGCGGCGGCGCGGGAGCGTTGTTTATTTGGCATACTCGACGCTGCGCATCTCGCGGATCACATTTACGCGGATCTGGCCGGGGAACTCCATCTCGTTCTCGATGCGCTTGGCGATTTCCTTGGCAATGATGCGCACGCCGTCGTCGTTGACGTCCTCGGGCTTGACCATGATGCGCACCTCGCGCCCGGACTGGATGGCGTAGCACTTCTCCACGCCGGAGAAGGAGGTGGCGATCTCCTCAAGCTTCTCCAGGCGCTTGATGTAGTTTTCCAGCATCTCGCGCCGGGCGCCCGGGCGCGCGGCTGAAATGGCGTCCGCCGCCTGCACCAGCACCGCGATGACGGACTGCGGGTCCACATCGTTGTGGTGGGAGAGGATGGCGTGGACCACCTCGGGGTGCTCCTTGTATTTGCGGGCCAGCTCGCCGCCCAGGGCGGTATGGGTGCCCTCCTGCTCGCGGTCCACGGCCTTGCCCAGGTCGTGCAGCAGGCCGGCGCGCTTGGCCAATTGGACATCCTCGCCCAGCTCGGCGGCCATGAGCCCGGCCAGGTGGGACACCTCGATGGAATGCTTGAGCACATTCTGGCCGTAGCTGGTGCGGTACTTCATGCGGCCAAGCACCTTGACCAGCTCGGGATGGATGCCGTGCTGCCCGGTTTCAAAGACTGCTTGCTCGCCGGCCTCCTTGATATGCTCGTCGATTTCTTTTTTGGCCTTCTCCACCATTTCCTCAATGCGGGCGGGGTGGATGCGCCCGTCATGCAGCAGGCGCTCAATGGCGATGCGGGCGGTCTCGCGCCGGATGGGGTCAAAGGCGGAGATCGTCAGCGCCTCGGGGGTGTCGTCAATGATCAGGTCCACGCCCGTGGCCTGCTCCAGCGCGCGGATGTTGCGGCCCTCGCGGCCGATGATGCGGCCCTTCATGTCGTCATTGGGCAGGGAAATGACGGACACCGTGGTCTCCGCCACATGGTCGGAGGCGCACTTCTGAATGGCCATGGCGATGATGTTCCGGGCCTTTTTATTGCCTTCCTCCCTGGCGTTTTGCTCAATGTCGCGCACCAGCGCGGCGGCGTCGTGATAAGCTTCCTTTTCAACGCGGGCGATGATGGCCCGGGTGGCTTCCTCGGCGGTCAGGCCCGCGATGCGCTCCAGCTCGCCCGCCTGCCTGTCGCGCAGCGCCTCGGCCTCCTTCAGGCGCTTGGTGATGTCCTCGGCTTTGAGGTTCAGGAGCTCTTCGCGTTTTTCCAGGTTGTCCAGCTTCCTGTCCAAGGTTTCCTCACGCCGGGCGACCCGGTTCTCGGCTCGTTTTTGCTCGGAGCGGCGGTCGTTGATTTCCTTGTCCAATTCGCCTTTGAGGCGCAGGACCTCTTCCTTGGCTTCCAGGATGGTTTCTTTTTTCTTTTCTTCAGCTTTGCGCGTGGCGTCGTTCAGCAGCTCTTTGGCGTAGCTGTCGGCGCGCCCGATTTTCTTTTCCAGTGTGTCCTTGCAGTAGCCGAATCCCCCAAACGCACCGGCAAGCATGGCTGCCAGGGCAATCAGGATCCAAGCAGATGTCGGCATGGTTTCCTCCTTCTTTGATATACGCTCAATACAAATTTCGGGTCCGGGCAATCAAAAAGCCGCGGGAACAAGTCCCCCGGCCCTGTCGCTGAACGATGACAAGCAGCAAATCATCAGACGTCCATTATCTGTATGCTCAGTGCGAAAATGGGTTTCGCGAAGATAGCCCCTGTGTATCAAAACAGCAACCACCCCGGCGCAGGCCGAAGCGGATAGCCGGACAATGATAGTTTAACAAAACGTTTTTCTTTTTGTCAAGAACAGACAAAAACAAGGGCTGCGGTTTCCTTCCCTGCAGGCCGATAACATGCCCCGGCGCTTTGGACGCAAGCAGACTCTATACCAGTATGATTTTCCCCGGTCGCGGCGTCAAATCAGGTCCGGTGAATTTATTTACCGTAGAACTCATTGTAATTCGCCGACGTGTCCCCATCATTTGGCAGGCAAGCCAGCTGCTCGAGAGAAAAGCGATACAACGGATCATGATCATACACATAGCAATAGTTTTCAAACGAAAACACGGGGGCTTCCCTGTGCAATCCCTGCTCCCGGGCCAGCGTCTCAGCGTCTTTTACGTCATATATCGCGCTGACCCTAAATACGCAGGTCGCATCCTCTTTCCCGTAGTAATAGTACTCAAACCCCGGCTTGTATTGTACCACCGGGATATCGATGTTGGGCGCCAGGTAGCATGTGATCCAGAGCTCTTCGCCCGGCTGCAATGACGGGATCGGAAGCTGCGCCGGTTTGAGGATTCTATAGTAATGGTTTTTCACCGAATACCCGGCGGTCAGCGTGCCGCCCACAGTCGGCTTGTCGGAATGGTTCAGCACCTGGACCACAACGCAGGCGGGCCTGTAGCAACGCGTCGTCGAAGGCCTCAGGTAGCTGAGCTTGATTCCGCCGCCAGAGGGAGTGCGGGACGCGACCTGCCTGGCAACCTCTTCAGACACCGCCCTGCGCACGTCGTCCGGTATGGCGTCCTCCGGGATCCCCAGCTGTACGCAGACCTCCTGCAGCGCGACCTTGAGGCAATAATCAAACCCTTCCGCGAGCGCCTCCTCAAAGTCCGGCAGAGACGGCGGTATTCCAAGGGCGGTGAGCCCGATGTCCAGCGCGGCGGCGACCGCGTCCCGAAGCGCTTCCCGCTGCTTGTCATTCAGGAAGGGAAAATTATCAGCCACCACGTCCACCACAGCGTTTTTTATCTCATCGTATCCTTCCTTTACGGAGTTGTATGCATATGAAAGGATCTCTCCGAGGTCATCAAAAAATCCCGGTTCAGCGTTTTTGAAGCGTACCTCCGTACCAACAGACAGGTAGGTATCCACGCGCTGCTGATAATCCTCGATGGAAGAAAAATCGCCGTAAAAACTGCGCAACCCAAACGGAACAACGGTATAATGACCATTATCGTCGAAGCCGTACAGCATGTTTTCCTGCGCCATGATGCGCCGCGAAACTTCGTAGTACTCTTTTGCATTGGGGTCCTCCCACTGTATAGGGGAATAGCTGACCACGCGCGTGAACGGGACGCCGGATTCGACAGTGATATTCACCGTGGGCGCATACTTTATATCTGACTTGGACAGCTCCAGATTATTGTAAAAGATGACCTGGGTTTCGGAAGGGACGACATACTGGCGGCCGGGGTCGAGTTGATCCTGTACGAAGAACAGCATCCGCGCGTAATAAATGATCGTGGACGTGCCAAGCGCCTCCACGGAAGGCACAAATTCGTCAAAGATCAGAGTTTGTCGCATGGCCCACGGTTTATCACTGATTTTCTGATAATCCGCGTGATCACGAAAAACCAGACCCGCCGGATTCATATACGAATCCGCGTTGTTTTCAAAGGGGATGGTGGAAAGCTGGAATTCCTGAGCGGTTGCGTATGGAGGTCTTTCGCGGAATTCGAGAATCCACATCGGATCATCCGGGTGAACGTAGAATCCTTTGGTCTGGTGTATAAATTTCTGGTAGATTGGGCCGCCCAGGTAAGCTTTATCCAGCGCCCAGGTCTGTATGATTATCCCTGCGTCATAAAGAGTATCCATTAAGGGTTTGCCATAGCCTATGGAAAGCCCCTGCCCGGCGTCTCCCAGGAGCCTGCCTGCCGCGTCCAGCGCCAAGGCCCGAATGTGAAATGTATATTGGTACTGCGGCAGGAGCACCTGCCCCTTGTTCACCTGGAAGGAAGCGCCAAGCCCCTCCCCCGCGTCCTGTTTGCCGGTGAGTCTGTCCACAATGGCGCCGAAGTCAATGACAAACTCATTCTGACCCGGGTCAAGCGCGCCGCTGACCAGGAGCCCCGCGGGCGAGAGCGCCTGGTCGTTGTCTGTTGTGAAGGGATACTTCGATACCTGCCACAGGATTGTTTTCGCCCCATCCGCCTGCAGCTTGCAGCGGAGCCATCGCTGCGCGCCCAATTGGGGGTTGATAAAGAACTGTCCGGCCGTTCTGTAGACGGCATCGGGATTGATCGCGTCAAAAGGCAGCAATCCTTCGTCGGGCGCGGGCGTGGATACCTGTTCGGGCAAAGGCGTTGTCTTTTTGGGCGGCGTCTTCTCTTTCTTGATGATAAACCTGTCGGACTCCGCTTCCGCGAGCAGCGCATCCCCGACCCACGCCTCAACCTTGATTCGGCAGGCGGTATAGTCGGCGTTGGGAACTTCCCATTTGTAGAACAGGTCTTTGACATCCTGAATGATGTAGTCGTAGGTCTCCCCATCGTTCGTGCTCAGGAAGAGGTCATAGGTCGGCTTGCGGCCGGAATTCAGTTTCCAGGCAATTTTGAACGTGGAGTTTCCGGCTACCGTTTCCCCCTTTTTCGGCGAGGTAATAGACAACGGGTTCGGCTTTGGGGTGGGCGTGGAGAGCGCGGGCAGGTTTGGGTTCAGGCTGGGCCGTATGACCGGGAACGATAAGCCGGAAAAGGCAAGGGCTGAAGCGGCGATCCTTTGGCCGGCCGACCTGTTGGCCAGCAGCGCGGCTGACGGCGCGTCAACCGTTTCCTGATAGAGGCTGCTTTCCTCTCCGGACGCAAGCGGAGCCGGCAGCATGTCGACGTAAGCGGGCCGCCCATAACTGTCCGACATGGCGAGAATGACGCCCGGCTGCAGGGAGGGAAACAGGTACTGATCCTGTTCGTCCAGATACGCAAAGCACTCGATCGATGAGAGGGGTTCGCCTGCAGGCTCAACCTCGATTCCGGGAAATCCTTCGGAACCCTCAGCCAGGCACAGCACGCCCGAAGAACATTGAAATACCATAAGCAACACCAGGATAGAGCAAAGACCCCTGCGCAGATGAAGCATAAAACTCCTCCTTTCAGATTTCAGCAGGTACCGCTCATTCCGAACACCATGGGCAACCAGGTATGATCAAGCTGTCTTTCTATTTGCGGCATATCATAAAAAAATTATTTTGTAAAGATACAAATTTGTTTGATTTAGTATTTTGTTTGAAGCACAAAAGCAACGGGGCCGCGGCAAAACCGCGGCCCCCAAAAGACAATTTACGCGCTGGTCAGATATCCACCTTGAGCCCGCAGCCGGCTTCCTGGGAAGCGAACAGCGCGTCGATCACCTTCATGACGCGCAGCGCCTCCTCCGGCTTGACGATCAGCTCGGCGCCGCGGTCGAGCACGTCCACGATGTTTTGGTAGTACTCGGTCCAGTCGGCCCTGACCTCGGGCAGCGGCGCCTCCTCGGTGGTATGCCTGGGCCGGGGCGCCATGGTGCGCGTGGGGCCGGCCTCGGTATAGACGATGTCGTCCTCCCAGGCCATCTCGCCGTCTTCCCTGAGCTTGACGATTTTGCCCTTGCAGGACCAGTCCTCCACCACCAGGGTGCCGCCGGTGCCGGACACGTGCCAGCGCGGCTGCAGGATGAAGCAGTTGGTGGCCATCTCCAGCAGCATGGAAGTGCCCGACTCAAAGCGCAGCAGCAGCTTGATGTTGTCATCCACCTCATCGGAATACAGCGAGAACAGGTGCGCGTCGACCGACACCACCTTCTCCGGGAACAGCTGCATCGCCTGGTCGATCAGGTGCACGCCCCAGTCCAGCAGCATGCCGCCGCCGTTTTGCTTGTGGCCGCGCCAGCCGTGCATGGCGCCCCGGGAGCCCTGAACCCGCGACTCAAGGAAATAGGGCGTGCCGATCATGCCCTCGTCGATCGCCTTTTTGACGATCAGAAAGTCCCGGTCCCAGCGGCGGTTTTGATGGATGGAAAACAGCTTGCCGGTTTCTTTGGCGGCCGCCATGATGTCCTCAAGCTCTTTGGCGTTGAGCGTGACCGGCTTCTCGCACACCACGTTTTTGCCGGCGCGCAGGCAGTCGATGGACAGGCCGCGGTGAAAGTCGTTGGGCGTGGCGATGGTGACCAGATCTATGCGCTTATCCCCCAGCAGCTCGGCCAGGGAGGAATATACCTTCAAGCCGTTTTCACGGGCCTTCTCATTGGCCTCCTCGCGCACGTCATAGGCGCCGACCACCTCAATGGCAGGGATCTTCTCCTTGATATTCTGATGGTGCCAGCCGGCCATGCCGCCGTACCCGATGATCGCCAGACGATGTTTCATGCCATATTCCCCCTTTTGCAATGCTTTGCCTCTATCTTATCGGCAGCCGCCGGGCAAGTCAATGGATGCGGAGGTAAAAAAGTAAACGTTTTTGTTTTCTCGGTTTTGCGGGAAGGTTTTCTTCTGTCCGGGCGCAGGCAAAAGCCCTTCCCGGGGCTGAAAACCGCTTGACTTTGCCTAGCGGGGCGCCTATTCTGTTGGTTGCGCACGCAATCATTGCGCGCGCAAGGAGGATAAATCATGCCCGCCATCACCCGGGAACTCAACATCCTGGCCCGCTGCGGCAACCAGTTCCGCGGCGAGCTGCTCAAGAAGATCAACCTGACCGCCGCGCAGGCGCCCTACATCCTGCGCATTTGCGCCTCGCCCGGCCTGTCCCAGGAGGAGCTGGCCTCCGGGCTGCACGTGAACCCCTCCAATGCCGCCAGGCAGCTTGCAGCGCTGGAGGAGCAGGGCTTTGTGACCCGCTCGCCCCGGGAGACCGACCGCCGGCAGCTTGCCGTCTACCCGACCGGCAAGGCGCGCGCGGCCTTCCCGGAGGTGCGCCGCGTCAACGCCCAATGGCATGACTACCTCACCCAGGGCATGAGCGAGCAGGAGAAGGCCCTGCTGGAGGCGCTGCTGGAGAGGATGCGCCAGCGCGCCGTGGCCTGGGACAGCCAGCGCGGGGGCAGCCAATGAGAACCGTCCTCTCCTACCTCAAGCCGCACCGCCTGGTCCTGGCCTGGACGCTGCTGGTCAAATTCCTGGGGGCCATGATGGATCTGTTCATCCCCTTTATCCTGGCCATCATCCTGGATGACATCGTGCCCCGGAAGCAGCCACGGCTGATCTTCCTGTGGGGCGGCGGGATGGCGCTGTGCGCCCTGCTGTCGGTCACCTTCAACATCTACGCCAACCGCACGGCCGCGATCACCTCGGGCAAGGTCACCCGCAGGCTGCGCCACGACCTGTTTGCGAAGATGGGCGAGCTGTCCATGGCGCAGTTCGACCGCCTCAGCCTGTCCTCCGCCGTGTCGCGGCTGACCACGGACACCTACAACATCAATCAGTTTCTAAACCGTACCCAGCGCCTGGGGGTGCGCGCGCCCATCCTGCTCATCGGCGGGCTGATCCTGACCAGCGTGCTGGACATCCGCCTGACCCTGGTGCTGGCGCTGGCGATGCCCGTCATCGCGCTGATCGTCTATGTGGTCACCAAAAAGTCGGTCCCGCTGTATGACCGCCAGCAGACCGTGCTGGACAGGATGGTGCGCGTGTTGCAGGAAAACATCGTGGGCGTGCGCGTCATCAAGGCCCTGTCCAAAACCGCCTATGAGCAGCAGCGCTTTGACGGCGTCAACGCCGAGCTGGCCGAGGTCGCCCGCCGCGCCGGCAGCGTGGTGGCCGCCAGCAACCCCCTGAGCTCCCTGACCCTCAACCTGGGGCTGACCGGCGTGGTGCTGGCCGGTGCCTTCCTGGTCAACCGCGGGCTGTCGCGCCCGGGCAGCATCATTGCCTTTTTGAATTACTTCACCATCATCTCAAACGCCATGCTGGGCATCACGCGCATTTTTATCATGGCTTCCAAGGGCATCGCCTCCGCCCGGCGCATCGAGGAGGTGCTGGACATCCTCCCGGACGCGTCCGCGGACGCGGCGCCGCCCCTTATGGACAGCCCCTGGCATATCTCCTTTGAAAACGTGTCCTTCAGCTACAAGGGCGTGGAGGACAACCTGACCGGGATCGATTTTCGCCTGCGGCAGGGCCAGACCCTGGGCATCATCGGCGCGACCGGCTCGGGCAAGACCACGCTGGTCAACCTGCTGCTCAACCTCTATGAGCCCACTGGCGGCCTCATCCGCGTGGACGGGCGGGACATCCGCGGCATCGCTCCGGAGGCGCTGGCCGCGCAGACCGGCGTAGCCTTCCAGAACGACTTCATCATGGCCGCCAGCATCCGCGATAACATCGCCTATTTCCGGGAGTTCACCGACGACCAGCTGGAGGAGGCGGCGCGCGCCGCCCAGGCCTGGGAGTTCATCCGCGAAAGGGAAGGCGGTCTGGACCATGAGGTCGAGTCCCGCGGCAACAACCTCTCCGGCGGCCAGAAGCAGCGCCTGCTGATCGCCCGGGCGCTGGCCGGGAACCCGCGGCTGCTGATCCTGGACGACGCCTCCTCCGCGCTGGACTACCGCACCGACGCGGCGCTGCGGCGCGCCCTGTCCGAAAAGCACGCGGACACCACGGCCGTCATCATCGCCCAGCGCGTGTCCTCCATCAAGGGGGCCGACCTGATCCTGGTGCTGGAGGAGGGCCGCGCCATCGGCCAGGGCACGCATGAGCAGCTGATGCGCGACTGCCCGGTGTACCGTGAGATCGCCCAGGTGCAAATGGGCGCCGAGCAGGGGTACATTGGCGGCGCGGACAGCCTCCGGGGGGTGGCGCAATGAGCCGGATGATCCGCGGCGGGCGCATGAGCCGCAATGAGACCAGCGGGGACCGCCGCTCCCTGCCCGAGGCGCGCCTGCCGCGCGGGCAGATCCTCAGGCGCCTTTGGCGGTACCTGGGCCGCAACCGCGCCCTGCTGCTGCTGGCGATGCTGCTGACCTTTCTTTCAAGCAGCGTGGGCCTGATCGGCCCGCGGCTGTCCGGGCTGGCGATCGACGCCATCGGCCTCGGGCGGGGGCAGGCCGACACCCCGCTGGTATTGCGCTACACCGGGCTGATGGCCGGCACCTATCTGCTGGCCTCCGGGCTGTCCTACGCCCTGTCCCGGGTCACCCTGCGCATGACGCGCAACATCATTTACCGCATGCGCAAGGACGTCTTTGACAAGCTGGTCCATCTGCCGGTCAACTTTTTTGACCGCTACCAGGCGGGCGAGATCATCAGCGTGGTCAGCTATGACATCGACACCGTCAACGAGAGCCTGTCCAGCGACTTTTTGCAGATCATCCAGTCCGTGGTCACCGTGCTGGTGAGCGTAGGCATGATGCTTTACATCAAGCCCGTGCTCACGCTGGTCTTCGTGGTCACCGTGCCGCTGAGCGCGGTGTACACGCGCTGGATCACCGGGCGCACCCGGCCGCTGTTCCGCAGGCGCTCGCGCAAGCTGGGCGAGCTCAACGGCCTGATGGAGGAGATGATGTCCGGCAAAAAGACCACCCGGGCCTACGGCCGGGAGGCCCGGGTGCTGGAAGCCTTTGACTTGAAGAACGAGGAGGCGGTCGAAGCCTACACCACCAGCGAGTACTACGGCACGATGATCGGCCCCTCGGTGGGCTTCATCAACAACATTTCCCTGGCGGCCATCTCGGTGTTCGGCGCGCTGCTGTTTTTGCGCGGCCAGGTCGGGCTGGGCGACATTTCCTCCTTTGTGCAGTATTCCCGGCGCTTCTCAGGCCCCATCAACGAGCTGGCCGCCATCATCGGGGAATTGCAGTCGGCCTTCTCCGCGGCCGAGCGCGTCTTCCGACTGATCGACGCCGCGCCCGAGAAGCCCGACGCCCCGGACGCGCACACGCTTGAGGAGGTGTCCGGGGATGTGCGCGCGCAGCATGTGCACTTCTCCTACCTGCCCGGCGTGCCGGTCATCCGCGATTTCTCCATGCACGCCAGGCCCGGCGCGCTGATCGCCATCGCCGGGCCCACGGGCGCGGGCAAGACCACGCTGGTCAATCTGCTGATGCGCTTTTATGACATCGATCAGGGCAGCATCACCGTGGACGGCAGGGACATCTACGGCCTGACCCGCAGCAGCCTGCGCGCCGCCTATACCATGGTGCTCCAGGACAGCTGGCTGTTTTACGGCACCATCTTTGACAACATCGCCTACGCCCGGCCCGAGGCCACCCGGGAGGAGGTGGAGCGGGCGGCCAGGGCGGCCATGATCCACAGCTTCATCACCAAGCTGCCCCTGGGCTATGACACCATCATCGGCGATGACGGGGTGAACATCAGCAAGGGCCAGATGCAGCTGATCACCATCGCCCGGGCCATGCTCTCGGACGCGCGCATGCTGATCCTGGACGAGGCCACCTCCAACGTGGACACCCGGACCGAGCGGCGCATCCAGCAGGCCATGCGCCAGCTGATGGCGGGGCGCACCGCCTTTGTCATCGCCCACCGGCTGTCCACCATCAAAAACGCGGACACCATCCTGGTGGTGCGCGACGGCAACATCGTTGAGCAGGGCCGGCATGAGGAGCTGATGGCGCAGGGCGGGTACTATACCTCGCTGTACCGGGCGCAGTTTGAGACATATTAGCATTTGGAAGAGGCTGTTTCATCAATCCCCGCGTTTCCGCATGCTGCGGGCCTGCCGCTGGATTGTCTGTGATACACACGGGAGAACCCGGTGAACATGCGGAAATTTCGGGGAACAAGGTGTTGACGTGTTTTTTACAAAATGGTATAAGTGTTGTACTCGCCACATACGGGCGCATTGCCTGCATAAATGCCTGTATCGAAAAGGAGGTGTTTTAGCCAGAGCCGCGGAAGGCCTGCCTTCGGCGCAAGGATGCAGCCATGATTGGAATCTATTCCAAACACAACCCCTGTATTTCCCTGACAGGTAATGTCTTGTTTGCCTGGCGACATGACTGTTTTTATATAATCACAAAGGAGAGTATTGTAATGAAAAGATTCAGACGCTTGCTGACCGCGCTGCTGGCTGTTTTGATGCTGCTCGGCGCCGGGTCTGCCCTTGCCGACCAGCCCGTCATTGTCTCCAATTTGCCGACAGATGTGTGGGACGGCGCGCCTCAAACCATTTTTGACATTGTTCACAGGGGCACCAACTACAATTGGCGCGTCATCCGCCTTGTTGAGAATTTGCCGGTTCTTGACGATTATGACAACCCTGTCCTGTTTGGGAACGATGTCAACGCAGACACAAGCGTGATATGGGATTATTGGTATCTTGGGGATTATTACGATGACGGCAGGGGCCATGACCACCGCCTGGAAGTCACCGCGGACAACCGGACACAGTATTTCAACTTCGCTGTAGATTATATCTCTGACGATTTCAATGAATGCGACTGGATTGTCTACCCCACCTACTATTCCTACAACACCGTGTGCTCCTTCGGCCCGCAGTTCCGCGAGCTGAGCCCGGAGCTGACCTCAAAATGGTATATGTTCACCCCGCTTGACCTGAGCAAGGACGGCAAGCAGACCTTTGACCTGATTGGCGGAAGCGTTTACAGGATCGGCAAGGTGGATGTGCTTGTCGAAGGGGACAGCGTGACGGTCACCTACAAATACCGCAACCGTCATGTGTGGGATTATGGTCAGTTTCTGACCTTCTTCGCGGATTATGACGCTGTCACCACCGTCAATCCCGATGAGATCGAACGCAAATTCGAGTTTGGCAGGACCTACAGCATTGAAAACGACTTTGGCGGGGACACGGAGCAGCTGATGTTCATCTGCAACATTGTCACCTTCACGGACAGCAATCCCGGCCTGGACCGTTTCTGGATAAACCTGCCCGAAAATAAGGACCTGCGCAGCCAGATGCTGGAAATGATCGGCAAATAATGCTGATGTAAAGCTTGTTTGCAACTAAAGCGGCGAGGGAAAGCAAACGATGGAAGGCTGCCGGAAACAGCGGCCTTCTTTTTTATGGATCAGGGCTGTCCTCCCCAGCACGGTGATGATCGCCTGGTAAAGACGGAAGCCAGGTTGATTCATGCTGCATGGGCCCGGCCGGCGCGCGTCAGGGGTGCTCTGACAGCTCATCCTCCTGCCCGCCGGCATCCTGCTCGCTGAGGAATTCGCGCAGGCGCTGCTGAAGGCCGCGGACCAGGCCGGAGGCGCGGCCCCTGACATCTTCGGCGATGACCTCGGCGGCGCCGG
>Ga0255347_1000259_pt1 | contig 102395 bp, 94 predicted proteins | sample wastewater_treat_2_FD_192479 | JGI IMG/M metagenome (GOLD analysis project Ga0255347, IMG submission 192479) | Wastewater microbial communities from Lulu Island WWTP, Vancouver, Canada - plant24 | ecosystem: Engineered > WWTP > Wastewater > Unclassified | place: Canada: Vancouver, British... | reverse complement strand
CTCTTTCTTGGATTGGGGACTCATAGCTAAACCTCCGTTTCCGAATCTTTTCTCGGTAACATCGGTTTATGAGTCAACGTATCCTTTTTATCCAACCCTTCGGTAACATTTTATTTGAGGCAATTCGTTATCAAGCAATTACTTGACATGTATGCATGAATGATGCATATTGTGTCATAACATTTATATGAGGTAAGAATATGAGAACAACACTGAACATTGAAGATAACTTAATTGACAAAGCAACAAAAATTACCGGAATAAAAGAGAAAACAACATTGGTTAAGTTAGGCTTAGAAGCACTTATTGCCAGAGAAAGCGCACGCAGGCTTGCAAAGCTGGGCGGAACTCAAAAGCAGCTTCAGGAAATCCCCAGAAGAAAAGGAGCATAACAAATCATGGTTCTGGTGGACACATCGGTTTGGGTTTCGCATTTGAGAAATGGGGATACTGATTTGGCAACCTTGCTCAATGATGGAAGGGTATTATGCCACCCCTTAATCGTCGGAGAGTTGGCTTGTGGCAATCTCAAGGACAGATCCGTTATTCTTTCTTTTCTTCAACTGCTGCCGATGAGCATAGAGGCTGAGCATGAAGAAGTATTATATTTTATCGAGAATAACCGCCTGATGGGAAAAGGTATCGGCTATGCAGATGCCCATTTGATTGCATCCGCTGTATTAACCGGCATTCCAATCTGGACACTAGATAAGAAACTGGCACAAGTCGCCGACAGTCTGCATATAAAATATAAAAATTGATAATAAAATCAATGCGGCCGAGAGCTGAGCTGCGCCTTTAGCCGTAACTATGGAGGAAAGAGTAATGTCAAAAGAGAAAATGGTATCATCTTATCAACTCAAAATATCTCTCCGAGGTAGCAGGCCTCCAATTTGGCGTCGTTTTGTTGTGCCTGATACAATATCACTCCCTAAGTTGCATGCGGTCATACAGATAGTAATGGGATGGACTGATTCTCATCTTCATGAATTTGCTATCGGTAGAGCCAGTTATGGTGTTCCAGATCCAGAATGGCCATCGGATTTAAGAAATGAAGCACGTGTCAGGATCAACCAACTTCTTGATAAAGAGAAGCAAAAATTGTTGTATCTTTATGATTTCGGTGATGGATGGGAACACGTAATTGAATTGGAAAAGATCGTTATTGGAGACAAGGCTTCATCAAAACCGAGATGTATTGCCGGTAAACGAGCATGCCCTCCTGAAGACTGCGGGGGTATTTATGGATACTATGATTTTCTAGAGGCTATAAAGGACCATGATCATCCTGAGCATGATAATATGATTGAATGGTGGGGGAAAGATTTCGAGCCGGAGTTCTTTGACATAGATGAAATTAATGAGTTTCTTTTAAGTATGAAATGAAAAGGCACGTATCTTAAGGGCCAACATCAAATCAATCCACCGGACGGCTTTCAGCCGCCGGTGATCCGCGCGATGTCGAATAAAATATTGTAATTATCGTCATTAATGTGTATAGTAGGCCCATATCATACACATTGGAGGTAAGCTATGAGGACAAATGTGGTTGTAGATGACAAACTTATGGCATCAGCCCTAAAGGTATCCGGTCTCAAAACTAAAAAAGATGCTATAGAAGAAGGATTGAAACTTTTGGTACAGATTAGAAGTCAGAAAAGCATAAAACGATATCGTGGCAAACTGAAATGGACGGGTAATCTTGATGAAATGAGGTTGGATAAATGATTCTTGTTGATTCATCGGTTTGGATCGACTACTTCAATGGAGTTCAATCATCTCAAGCAGATTGGCTTGATTCCTCTCTTGGCAACACGCCCCTTATCATAGGTGATCTCATATTGACTGAAGTTCTCCAAGGATTTCAAAACGAAAAGGATTTTAAAATAGCTAAGGATCTTCTTCTCGGTATCCCGTTTATGTCAATGGTTGGGCAGTTAATAGCGTTAGAGAGTGCCATGAATTATAGATATTTAAGGAAGAAAGGCGTAACTGTTCGAAAAACGATAGACGTCATTATTGGCACTTTTTGCATTCACAACCAGTTTACATTGCTCCACTGTGACCGAGATTTTGATCCCATGGTTAAACATTTAGGGTTAGAAATAATCGACATATAATAATGCGATCCACACGAACCGGCGTTCCGCCGGCCGTTGATTGCCACGTTATGCCTTAAGAAAATCCTTGCTAATACTAAATATTGTACGTTATAATGTACAATATTTAGAGAATTATGAGGTGTAAGATGCGGAGACTAAAAATTGATCAAGATATCAAACCATTATCAGAGGTAAGGATAAGCATCGCAAACTATATCAAACAAGTCCGTGATACAAAAAGGCCGGTGATAATCACGCAACATGGTAAAGGAGTGGCCGTTCTAATGGATGCTTCTGAATATGAAAATATGCAGGAGAGGCTTGAGCTTCTAACGGATGTTCAGACATCTCTTGGTCAACTCGCCAACGGGCAAGGTATTCCGCATGAAGATGCTAGAAAAAAAGTCTTGAGAAGAATCCATAAATGAAAATTATTTGGTCGCCGTTGGCTATCGATAGAGCTTCGGAAATCGCTGAATATATAGCCCTAGACAAACCGGCAGCAGCGGACAAATGGATCACCACGATATTTTCAAAAGTTGAGCAACTCGCATCTTCGCCCGAAATCGGCAGGGTTGTTCCTGAAATTGAAGATGAACAATTTAGAGAGCTGATCTACGGCAATTATCGCATCGTATATCGCATTGAAAAGAAGCAAGTATCAATTCTCACAATCCGGCATGGCAAGCAGATATTGCCAATAGAAGAAATTTTAGCATAACAAAAGCAATACAGCCGATCGCTACGCTCCGGCTGAGCTTTTAGCAGTTGAAAATAACCAATGAACGAAAGGAGAGAGGACATGAAAGACGAAAGGAGAGAGGACATGAAAGACGAAAGGAAGAAACTGACAACGTCTGCGGGAGCGCCAGTCACTGACAACACCAACGTGATGACGGCCGGTCCCAGGGGACCGCAGCTTCTACAGGATGTTTGGTTCATGGAGAAACTTGCCCATTTCGACCGCGAGGTGATCCCCGAGCGCCGCATGCACGCCAAGGGATCTGGGGCATACGGCACCTTTACGGTGACTCACGACATCACCCAGTACACCAAGGCAAAGATATTCTCACAGATAGGCAAGAAAACCGATCTCTTCCTGCGTTTCTCTACCGTCGCGGGCGAGCGTGGCGCCGCCGACGCAGAACGCGACATTCGCGGCACAGCAATCAAATTCTACACCGAGGAGGGTAACTGGGACCTCGTCGGCAACAACACACCGGTCTTCTTCCTGCGGGACCCGCTGCGCTTCCCCGGCCTAAACCGCGCGGTCAAGCGCGATCCCCGCACCAACCTGCGCAGCGCGAAGAACAACTGGGACTTCTGGACCTTGCTCCCCGAGGCGTTGCACCAGATCACGATTACGATGAGCGACCGCGGCATTCCAGCGAGCTACCGCCACATGCACATGTTCGGGAGCCATACCTTCAGTCTCATCAGCGCCAGGAACGAGCGCCACTGGGTGAAGTTCCACTTCCTCACCCAGCAGGGCATCAAGAACCTGACCGATGCCGAAGCCGAGGCCGTAATCGGCAAGTGCCGCGAGAGCCATCAACGCGACCTCTACGATGCTATCGAACGAAAGGACTTCCCGCGCTGGAAGCTGTTCATCCAGGTCATGACCGAGAAGGACGCGGCCAAGATGCCGTACAACCCCTTCGACCTGACCAAGGTCTGGTACCACAAAGACTACCCGCTCATCGAGGTCGGCGTCCTCGAACTCAACAAGAATCCGGAAAACTACTTTGCCGAGGTCGAACAGTCGGCCTTCAATCCCGCGAACGTTGTGCCCGGCATCGGCTTTTCGCCGGACAAGATGCTGCAGGGGCGGCTCTTCTCATACGGCGACGCCCAGCGTTACCGCCTCGGAGTCAACCACCACCAGATCCCCGTTAACGCCCCGCGTTGTCCGGTCAACATCTACCACCGCGACGGTGCCATGCGGGTCGACGGCAATCAGGGCGGTACTCTCGGCTACGACCCCAATAGCTACGGCGAGTGGCAGGACAACCCCGCCCTCAACGAACCGCCGCTGGCCCTGGACGGCGCGGCGGATCACTACCCGCAGGACAACGACACCTTCACGCAGCCGGGAATGCTCTTCCGCTTAATGAGTACCGAGCAAAAGCAGGCCCTCTTTGAGAACACTGCCCGCGCTATGGGTGACGCGCCCGGGGAGATCAAGGTTCGTCACATCGGCAACTGTCTCAAGGCCGATCAAGCTTACGGAGAAGGCGTGGCCAAAGCCCTGGGCATCCCGATGAGCGATGTCAAGAAATAGACAACTATCAGCAGACGGCGTTTGTGTGCTCTTGAAACCCATCTGAAAATACAGTGTTTGAAATCCCAATGAGAGACATAGATATTCACTCTGGAAAAGCAAATTGGAAAAAAGAGTTTCTTGAGGTAAACATTGACCCTGCCAATTCGCGTTTACGTGAATTGGATTGGAATATAGATAAATATTGAATTCAACCATAATCCGGTGCCGCATCCGATCGAAGCGCCAGAGGAGACTGCTTCGGTGCCATGCGGCATTCGGCACTCGATGGGAGGAAATTATGAATGTCATGTTAAAGCGGGTTTATGAGCCGCCGGCCAGGTCAGATGGCAGACGGATTCTGGTTGATCGCCTCTGGCCACGCGGCCTGTCAAAGGCCGGAGCAAAAATTGATCTCTGGCTGAAGGATGTCGCGCCGAGCACTGAGCTGCGGCAGTGGTTCGGTCATGATCCGGAAAAGTGGTCCGGATTCGAAAAAAAATACCGTGCCGAGCTCGGGCGTAACCCCGCGATGGCTGAACTTCATGAGCTCTCCCGGCAGGGAAATATTACGCTCCTGTATGCTGCAAGAGACCAGGCGCATAATGAGGCTGTTGTCCTAAAAAAGATACTGGACAGCAAAGGATAATGATTGTCTGGTGAATCGGGCATTAGAAAGGGATATTAGATTTAAAAAAGATGACACTTATGGCTCAACCACAACCATCCGGCTTCAATGGACGTGTGATCATGATCGGATGCGGCAGTATCGGGCAGGCTGTTCTGCCCATTATCGGCCGGCATCTTGAGGGAATTTACGACCGGCTGACGGTCCTCTCGGCTGACGAATCCGGGCGGAGAGTTGCTGAACACTTCGGAACAAAGTTCATTCATTGCATCCTGACCCCCGGCAACTACCGCGCGACATTGAAAAACTACGTTCGCCGTGGTGATCTTGTATTGAATCTGTCTGTCGATATCTCCAGTATTGATCTGATTCAATTCTGCGCGGAGCGAGATGCGCTGTATGTGGATACCTCTATTGAACCCTGGCCGGGCGTATTCGATAATCCCATGCTGGAACTTCACCAGCGTACGAATTTCGAAATCCGACGCAAGATCATCGACCTGGCGGCGAAGCTGGGACCTGATTCGCCGACGGCCGTGGTTGACCATGGCGCTAATCCCGGGCTGGTGTCCCACTTTGTCAAACGCGCGCTCTTGAACCTGGATCAAATGATCCGCAACGGAAACGCAAAACCTGCCTCGCGTGAGGAATGGGCCAATCTTGCGCGCGACCTTCGGATCTCTACAATCCAGATATCCGAACGTGATACGCAGGCCAGCCACCGGCCCAAGCGCCAGAGAGAATTCATTAACACCTGGTCTATTGATGGTTTTGTGGATGAGCTGATGCAACCGGCTGAGTTATCCTTCGGCACCTTTGAAAAACGACGACCGAAGGGAGCGCGAGAGCACCTCCCCGGCTCCGGCACCCTGTACTTGAAGCGTCCCGGCGCAAGCACTTTCGCCCGCAGTTGGGTCCCTTCGATCGGAGGAATTCAAGGAATGCTCGTCTCCCATGACGAGATCTTCTCGATTGCCGACTATCTGTCAATTCGTGAGGATGACGGATTTCTATACCGGCCGACCGTGATGTTTGTGTACCACCCCTGTGATGATGCCATGCTGTCCGCGCTGGAATTGGAAGGCAACGGATGGGCTCTTCAGCCCTCCTGCCGGCGCCTGGGGAAGGATATCGTGGAGGGAATGGATGAACTCGGCGTGTTGCTGGCCGGTCATGAGAGAAACGCATACTGGTACGGTTCGCAACTTACGATCAGCGAGGCGCGTCGGCACGTGTCCTATGCCAATGCGACGACTTTGCAGGTCACGGCGGGAGCGGTTGCGGCGATTCTGTGGACGATACGCAATCCAAGACGGGGCGTGGTCGAACCCGAAAATCTGGACTTCGAGGATTGCCTGGCAACGGCTGAACCCTATCTGGGAAACATGGTGGGAGAATTCACAGAATGGACGCCTCTCGAAGGCCGCGGCAAATACTTCCCCGAAAAGCTCGATGTACAAAGCCCCTGGCAGCTCCAGAATATCCGCAGCCGCCAATGGTACGGGGAGTAACCGGAAGACGATCATGATGTCCATGGGCAAAACATGATGTTCAGCAGTGCCTTCAACAGGCAGAAACCGGCAAAGGCCCTGAAGAATCCCTGAAGGATGATTCAAACTGAAGTTTCTTCACCACGGTTCGTCTCTCCTGCGTTTCCAACGTATAAACAGGCGATGCCAAACGTCCGGGGATATACCTTCACACCCGCCACGCCCGCCTGGCACATGAAGGAGGCAAACTGATCGGGCGAGGGGAAATTCATAATCGAGTCGGCAAGGTAGTGATAGGCTGCGGCATTTCTGGAAAATATCCTGGCCAGCAGGGGCAGTAAAAAGTTCAAATACAGATAGTAAGCCAGTTTGAAAAAACGGTTTTGAATAAATGTCATTTCCAGGATCATGACCTGCCCGCCGGGAACCGTAACCCGCAGCATCTCTTTTAAGGCCTGTTCTTTTTGCGGTATATTTCTGATGCCGAAAGCCATTGCCGTAACGTCAAAAGAATGTTCAGCAAAGGGCAGTTTCAGCGCGTTCCCCTGGAAAAAACTGATCCGGCCGGCCAGCTCCTTTCTCTTTGCCTTTTCTTGGGCAGCCTGAACCATCGGCAGGATGAAATCAACACCCGCAACAGAGATATCTCTATGGCACTCAGAGGCGATGATCGCTAAATCTCCCGTTCCGCAGGCAATATCGAGAAGCTTTCCCGTTTTGGAAAAGACCATCTGGTCGGCTGTGAAACGCCGCCAGGCAATATCACGACGCAGGCTTAAGAAGTGGTTTAAAAAATCGTACCGGCCGGTAATGGTCGAAAAGATTTCCTTAACCATGCCGATACGCTCTTCATCCGTCACTTTTTTTACAGAGGGATATTTGTTTTTTTTCGAGTCTCGCATGGTTACTTGCCGCGGATAAGAACCGACCGGGCGTGAGCATCCAGGCCTTCCTTTTTTGCAAAGCGGGCTGTCGCCGCGCTGAACCTGTTTAAGGCTTCCCGCGAAAAGGACAGATAACTCATGCGTTTATAGAAATCATAAACACCCAGCGGTGAGGAAAAACGTGCCGTGCCACCCGTGGGCAAAATATGATTCGTTCCGGCCAGATAATCACCCAGCGCCTCCGGCGTGTACGATCCCAGAAAAACGGAGCCGGCGTTGCGGACTTTATTCAGTATTTTTTTCGGGTTTTTGACCATTAATTCCAGATGCTCGGGCGCAAAATCATTGGAAATGGCCACCGCCTCATCAATGCTTCGGGTTATAATGATGGCACAATACTTTTTGAGCGATTTTTCGATAATGGTCTTGCGGGAAGACGTCTTGAGCTGCCGATGGATTTCCCGTATGACTTCACCGGCAAGATTCTCCGACGGGGTCAGCAGCAGCGCCGCCGCCATTTCATCGTGTTCAATTTGTGCCAGCATATCGGCGGCCACAAAAGAGGCTTTTGCCGTTGTATCGGCAATGACAACAACCTCGCTGGGCCCGGCGATCATGTCAATATCCACCTGGCCGAACACAATTTTCTTGGCCGCGGCAACATACGCATTTCCCGGTCCGACTATTTTATCCACTTGTGGAATTGTTTCAGTGCCATAAGCCAGGGCGGCTAGGGCCTGCGCGCCACCGATTTTGAAAATACGATGGATGCCGCCTATATCCGCTGCCGCCGCTACGAGCGGATGGAGGTTGCCCTGCGGCGTCGGGCTTGCCAGAACAATTTCCTCCACTCCGGCCAGGCGCGCGGGAACGGCTGCCATTAGAATCGTTGAAGGATAGGAGGCTTTGCCGCCGGGCGCGTAAATGCCAACGCGTCGCAGGGGCAGGATCCGTTGCCCCAGTTCCACACCCCGTTCCTTTTTAACCTGATACCCGTGAGCAATCTGGTGGCGATGATAATCTTCGATGCGCCCGGCTGCCATCTCCATCATGATCAAGTCTTCCGGTGCAACCCGGGCAATAGCCTGTTTTTTTTCGGCGGCAGTTACCTCTACGGTGGCGGCGGTCGGTTTATAACCATCGAACTTCGCCGTATATTGAAACAGAGCCCGGTCTCCGTCGGCAGCAACTCTGTTCACAATTTTCATAACAGCCGAGACAATCTCCGGAGAGAGGGAACCGCCTCTCTGGCGCAAGGACTTGAAGAATTGATGAAACCCGGCAGCGCTGGATTGAATGATTTTCATTATTTTACCCTTTTGATGTCCGCACCGAGTGCGGAAAATTTCTTTTCTATGGTCTGGTAGCCGCGGTCGATATGATAAACCCGTGAAATCTCTGTCGTGCCTTCCGCGGCCAGCCCCGCCAGGACCAGTGAGGCCGACGCCCGCAAGTCCGTGGCCATGGTCTGCGCGCCATGCAATTTGGGAATGCCGCGCACGACGGCGTTACCGCCCTGAATCACGATATCGGCGCCCATGCGCATCAGTTCGCTGACGTGCATAAAACGGTTTTCAAAAACGGTTTCCGAAATCACACTCAACCCACTGCCGATGCACATATAGGCCATGATCTGCGCCTGCAAATCGGTAGGGAATCCGGGATAAGGCATGGTCCGGACATCGACACTGTTAATCTTTTTCCCTGCGGACACCTTCAGACCGTTTTTAACCGGTGTAATCTTCATGCCGGTGTCCCGCAATTTGTTGATCAGCGCTTCCAGATGGTTGGGATTGCAGCCCAGAACGTTAATGTCGCCTCGGGTCATACCGGCAGCAATCATAAACGTGCCCGCCTCAATGCGGTCGGGAATAATTGAAGCTTCCGTCGGTTTCAGGGAAGTGACGCCCTCAATGGTGATGACATCGGTTCCCGCCCCGGTAATTTTCGCGCCCATTGCCTTGAGAATATCTGCCAGATTGACGACTTCCGGCTCACGGGCAGCATTTTTCAAAACGGTTGTGCCGTGAGCCAGCGTTGCCGCCATCATAATATTCTCCGTGCCGGTCACCGTGGGAAGGTCGAAATATATTTCTGCTCCCTTCAATCTCTTGGCCCTGGCTTCAATATAGCCGCTGTTCAATTCGACATGCGCGCCCATATCTTCCAGCGCCTTGATATGAAGGTTGACCGGACGGGCGCCAATGGCACATCCCCCGGGCAGAGATACCCGTGCTACACCCTCGCGGGCAACCAGCGGCCCCAGTACCAGAATAGATGCCCTCATGGTTTTAACCAGCTCATAAGAAGCCGTGGGACTGGTGATTTTATCGACATTGATTTCTACGGTTTCTTCTCCCTCAATTTGAGCCCCCATGCTGATAAGCAGTTTTTTGATCGTCTTGATGTCCATCAAATCGGGAATGTTGTGAAAAGTGTTGGTTCCCGCTGTCAAAAGAGCCGAGGCCAGCACCGGCAGCGCCGCGTTTTTCGCACCGCTTATGTGAACCTTCCCGTGAAGGGGCTTCCCCCCGTTAATGACAATTTTATCCACTTATTTTCTCCTTGCTTTGATGACGCGCGGATGTCCGGCGTAATCCCGGCGCATGGCCATGGTATCGTAAAAGCCTGATTCCCCCAATAGCCCGCAAACCGGAGTTTCCTGTTTAGCGCCAATTTCCAACAAAAGCCAACCATTTTTTCGCAGATGGCCAGGCGCCTCATCGATCAGTCTTTCATAAAATTCCATTCCTTTTGGACCGGCCAGTAAAGCGATTCGGGGCTCATAATCTTTAACCCCCGCCGGCAGCCGCCGATATTCATCTTCCGGAATATAGGGTGGATTGCAGACAATGACATCAAAAACACCTTCGACCGGGTCGAATAAATCTCCCTGAAGGAAATCGACTCTATCCTCCAGGTTGTATGAGCGGGCATTTTTCCGGGCAAGCGTCAAAGCGGCAGCTGAAATATCCGTGGCTACTACTTTTGCGGAGGGAATCTCTTTGGCCAGCGCCAGAGCAATCGCCCCGCTGCCCGTACCGATATCCAGAATGCTGATCACTTCCGCGTCCGTTTTACGGCTGGCATCCAGTGCTTCTTCAACTATAATTTCCGTGTCCGGACGTGGAATTAAAACGTCATTACTTACCTCTAGTGTAAATGTCCAAAAATTTTTACGACCGGTAATATAGGCCACCGGTTCCTCTCTCAAGCGCCGGGTCACCAGCGCTCTGTACTCAGAGAGCCTGTCCTCGTTAATTTCTCTGTCTGGATTTTTAAGAAATTCCAACCGGTCGCATTTCAGGCAAAACGCGAGTAAAACTTCGGCATCCAGCCTTGCGGAGGGACTGCCCGCGGCTTCCAGGGCGTAAACCGCATCATTAAGAATATTCTGAATCGTCATCATTTTTTCCTGAAGAACTCAGATTTTCTTGAAGAACTCAAAGGAACAATAGACCACTATGAAGAAAATTGGAAATATTTTGTTGCAAAATGACGGCCAACTGTTTATAAATCCAAACCATTAATATTTTAATAGAATTGACTGATTAAGGGAACCATTATGAAACCGGGAGCCTCCCTCGAGGAAAGGTTTGAAGGCTGGTTTGTCAAGCCGATAGAAAAACTCAAGGAACTGCCCGAAGGAGACGGCGGCTTTCTGGCCCTCTCCGCCGCACTTTTTCTGTGTGAGAGATATTACCGCGCCGCAACCAACACCCTTTCCGGCAAAAGAGATGATGATTCATTTAAAGTTGCGGCGGCAAGAGATTTGGGAATGAGTTTGGATGACTTCAACTCTTTCTGGATAGTGTATCGCAACGGAGTTCAACATCAGGGCACGCCTCAAAAATACCATGACAGGAAAAATCAAATCAAATATTTTTTCCATATTGCTGATGAATTTAACGGGATTCCCGAAATTTATAAAATCAACGCCTATAAACGGGAAATCAGATTGAACGTCTGGAAGTTTGCCGACCTGATTATCAGCAAATTCAAGGACAATCCGGATGTTTTTCGAAAAGCCGTTTCGCGCACATTTCCCGAAGTAAAATAATCAAGGGGACGCTGTTTTGAAAAGAAGATCGCCTGTGGGTGATTCGTTTATGATCACGTTGAGCGGCACCGTCGCCGGGACGTATTTATTTTAAGGATTCGGCCTGATAATGCGCGGCCAGGGCGTCAATCATGGAGCCAATGTTGCCATTGATAAAATGATCCAGGTCGTAGCGGGTTAAATTGATACGATGATCGGTGATTCTTCCCTGCGGGAAGTTGTAGGTGCGGATGCGTTCGGAACGGTCACCGCTGCCCACCTGGCTTTTCCGTGCCTGAGCCTGCTCGGCGTTTTGCCTTTGCACCTCGGCATCCAGCAGCCTGGCCCGCAATACTTTCATTGCCTTGTTCTTGTTTTTGAGCTGGGATTTTTCATCCTGACAGGTCACAACCAGTCCGGTCGGCAGATGGGTAATACGGACGGCGGAATCTGTTGTGTTGACGCTCTGACCGCCATGGCCGGTGGAACGATAAACATCAATGCGCAGATCATTCGGATCAATATCCACCTCCACCTCTTCCGCCTCCGGCATGATGGCCACCGTCACCGCCGAGGTGTGGATGCGCCCCTGCGCCTCCGTCACCGGTACGCGCTGCACGCGATGAACGCCGCTCTCATATTTCAGGCGGCTGTATGCGCCGGCCCCTGTGATCTGAGCAATGATTTCCTTAAAACCGCCGACACCGCCCACGGGCGAACTGCTGACCACTTCCACGCGCCAGCCTTGCCCCTCCGCGAACTTCGCGTACATACGAAATAAATCACCGGCAAAAAGGCCGGCTTCATCACCGCCGGTGCCGGCTCTGATTTCCACAAAAACATTTTTGTCGTCGTTGGGATCTTTGGGCAGGAGCAGTATTTTTAATTTCTCTTCCAGCTCAACCTGCTTTTGTTTAAGTTGCGGCATTTCCTCTTTGACAATGGCTTTCAGATCATCGTCATTTTCCGATAGAGCCGATTGATATTCTTCAATCCGGCTTCTGACATCGTTAAGCGCGCGGATGGTTTCCACCAGCTCACTTAAATCTGAATGTTCCTTGGAGTATTTTTGATACATCCCCGGTTTGGAAACAATTTTAGGGTCGCTGAGCAGCCCTTCCAATTCCCGGTAACGCAGTTCAATATCGTTGAGTTTATCCTGAATCATATCCATGTGATTTTTTGAAGTATAAAGTTTTGTCTCAATAAAGAAACAGACTCCCTTTACAGGTTCACCTGCCTGACTTTGCGGTTCATCTATAAATGGTGATGAGTGGCGATTTTCAATACGTTTTCGGTATGATAAAAGAGAGGGCAGACGGTCATGTGACTTCGCCGCTTAAAGCGGCGATCACATGACTCATGTCTGATCGGTTTTTGATGAATTGCTTTCAACAGTATCTTCCAAGGTGATTTTGCTGAAATAAAATGCTTCTCTGTTTAGCCTTTTTTCTTTACTGCTGCTTTTTTAGCCGAAGCGCTTTCGGGTTTGGCTTCGTATTTCTTCTTGAACCTCTCCACGCGACCTGCCGTATCAATAATTTTTTGTTTTCCGGTCATAAAGGGATGACAACTGGAACAAATTTCCGTTTTGATATCTTTTTTTGTGGAGCGGGTGTGAATCACGTTGCCACAGACACAGGTAATGGTTGTTTCCTTATATTCCGGATGGATTCCTTCTTTCATTGTTTCTTTTTCCCTCCCTGGTATTTATCTATACTTAATGATTAATGTTTTTTGATTCATTTCACAAAGTGTCGCTTGCCATACAATATCTGCAATAAAAACTCAAGAAAAAATAAATTTTCTATTGGGTGCATCTACGAATTCATGGAATCCAGAAACTCTTGATTTGTTTCTGTTTTTTTGATTTTACCGATGATGAACTCCATAGCGTCCACCGGATTCATTTCCTGCAGTAATCTGCGGAGTATCCAGACGCGGTTGAGATTATTCTTGGGAATCAGCATTTCTTCCTTCCGGGTGCCGGAACGAATCAGATCGAAGGCGGGGAATATCCGGCGGTCGGCAATGCGCCGGTCCAGATGGAGTTCCATATTGCCCGTACCTTTAAATTCTTCAAAGATGACTTCATCCATGCGGCTTCCGGTATCAATCAACGCCGTGGAGATGATGGTCAGGCTCCCGCCGTTTTCGATATTGCGGGCCGCGCCGAAGAATCGTTTCGGCTTATGCAGCGCGTTTGAATCCACTCCACCGGAAAGAACTTTCCCGCTGGGCGGCACTACGGTGTTGTATGCCCGGGCCAGGCGGGTGATGCTGTCCAACAAAATCACCACATCTTTTTTATGCTCGACGAGGCGTTTGGCTTTTTCAATCACCATTTCCGCCACCTGCACGTGACAGGAGGCCGGTTCATCAAATGTGGAGGCGATCACTTCTCCTTCCACGCTGCGCTGCATATCGGTCACTTCTTCCGGACGTTCATCAATCAACAAGACCATTAAAACAACTTCAGGATGATTCGCCGTTATACTGTGAGCGATGTCCTGCAGAAGGACGGTTTTACCGGCACGCGGCGGAGACACAATCAGCGCCCGTTGCCCCTTGCCGATCGGAGCGAATAAGTCCAGTGTCCTGGTGGAATAATTCTTCGGATCATGTTCCAGGTTCAATTTTTCCTGAGGATAAAGGGGGGTAAGGTTGTCAAAAAGGATCTTGTCACGCGCCTGCTCCGGGCTTTCGGTGTTTACGGTATCGACTTTTAAAAGCGCAAAATACTTCTCTCCTTCTTTCGGGGGGCGAACTTCACCGGAAATGGTATCGCCGGTTTTTAAATTAAATCTTCTGATCTGAGAAGGTGAAATATAGATATCATCAGGGCTGGGTAAATAATTGTAATCAACCGCGCGCAAAAAACCGAACCCGTCAGGCAAAATTTCCAGAACTCCTGCCCCGGAAATTACGCCGTTTTGTTCTGCCTGCGACTGCAGGATGGCAAAAATCAGTTCCTGGCGCCTCATTCCGCTCGCGCCCGACACGTTCAACTTCTTGCCCAGCTCGTTGAGTTCACTAATAGGCAGTCGCTTAATATCTTCGATGTTCATATGGGTTTCCTTGATAAGATTGTTATTAAATGATAGGGAATCAGCCTGACACTACGTATTTGCTTTTGTTTTTTAATGCATTATTTAAGAAATAAAATAAAGACAGTTAAGGTTTTCAGTAACTACAGATGAAATCTCGGCTTGTTTATTTGAGTCGCTCCAAAGGATAGGGCTTCAATCGCCTTTATCAGTTGAGAAAATTTTATATGAATATAAAATAACTGTCAAGAAAATTTATTTCACCATTCAACTCATGAATATTACTCTTTAATAGGCTGAGCAGCACCAGGCTCATCAGAAATTTTTCTAGCTTCTTCCGCCAGCATGACGGGGATGTCGTCCTTGATCTCATAGCCCAGCTTGCACCGGTCACAGATGATCGTGTTTGCGTTTTCATCAAAGCGAACCTTTCCACGACACTGGGGACAGATTAATATTTCTAACAATTTTTTATTGATGGACATTTTTTACTCCTTGATCATTTTTTTAACGACCGAAAAAACCTGTTCGACCGAAATGTTTTCCATACACTTTTTTGTCCGGCATTTCTTCAAAAAGCACGGGCTGCAATTCATGCCGGATGTGATGACCGTATGGCCCCGGCCGTAAGGCCCGGTCCGTGCCGGATCTGTCGGGCCGAAAAGGGCCGCCACAGGGGTCCCGACCGCCGCTGCCAGATGCATGGGACCGGAATCCGTCGATATCACAAGTCGGGCCTGTTTGTACAGACAGGCCAATTCTATTAATGACGTATGCCCGCCCAGATTGATGATGACTTTATCCGTTGGCGTGACAATTTTCCCGAGCGTTTCCTGGTCGCTTCCGGTAAACACCACGTCCATCTTCAGATGGTCATAAATCAAATGAGCCAGACGCGAAAATTTTTCATCGCTCCAAAGTTTTGTATCCCATAAGGCAATTGGATTAATGGCCACAAACTGTTTTTCTTTCAGGTGATACCTGTCCATCATCATTTTCACCTTCTCTTCAGACGACTTGCCCAACGGCAGGATAAATTGAACATGGTCGATTTGGGCGCCGAGATAACGGGGAAAATCCAGATAGCGGTCAACCGCGTGTTTGTTCATCTTTTCGGCAATTTTTTCATTCAAAAATAACCCGCTGAGTTCCTGCCAGGAATCATATCCCAATTTTCTTTTTCCACCGGAAAGAAAAACAATGAACGCGCTTTTAAACAGCCCGTGAAAATCAATGACCAGGTCGTAATGACGCTGTCTCAGCGTTTTAAGCCATGTACGGATTTCGTTGAATGTGTTCCTGAGTTCACCGCGACGAAAATTCCTGCCCCATGTTTTACGTCTGGAAACCAGAACCTCATCCAGACAGGGGTGATGGCGCACCAGGTCAGCCGCCGCTTCTTCCACCACCCAGGTAATATGCGCCCCGGGGTACAGAGCGCGCAGTGCCACCAGAGACGGCAGCGTGTGAATCACATCCCCTATCGCGCTCAGCTTCACGATTAAGATATTCACTTTCGGTCCTTTAAAATCCACTCAACGGCATCCAGAATATCCGCAGCAATAAAGTCTGGTTTGTTTTCAGGCGCCGCTTGATCCGGTCCGTCGTCCTGCAATAATTCACTGCCGTACCCTGTTCTGACCAAAATACCCTTGACCCCCACTTTTCTGGCCGCCTCCATATCGTTAAGTCTATCTCCGACGAGATACGATTTTTTAAAATCGATATTTAAATCCCGTGCCGCCCTGATCAGCATCCCCGGAGCCGGTTTACGACAGTCACAAATTCGGCGGTAAGGTTCCTCTCCTTCCGTGGGGTGATGAGGACAATAATAAAATTTATCGACGTGTGCCTCCTGTCCGCGAAGGACACTTTGCAGATAATCATTCGTTTGAATGATGAATTCTTCCGTAAACAGCCCCCGGGCCACACCGGCCTGATTGGTCACCACAACCACCTTCATGCCGCTTTGATTGATCAACGCGATGGCCTGAAAAGCGACTGGAATGATTTTAAGTTTATCGAGACGGTCAAGATAACCGACCTCTTCATTGATCACACCGTCCCGATCTAAAAAAACAGCCGCGCTTTTTTCCATGGACTTTAATCCTTTTTCTCCTGAAATAAATGGTATGCAGCATGAAGAACATCTTCAACGGAAATCAGCTTCATGCATTGAAAATCCGACGGACAGTCTTTTTTCAGACAGGGACTGCAGGGCACGTCACGACGAACAACAACTGATTTTTCTCCCATTGGTGAAGTGGTAACGGGGTTCGTCGAGCCGAATATGGCAACCGTCGGAATATTCAGCGCTCCGGCAACATGCATCAAACCGGAATCATTGCTGATAAACAGGCGGCATTGCGAAATTAAATAAATCGCTTCATAAAGGGTCGTTTTTCCACAGAGATTTATCATGGGACTCTTTGCCGATTTAAGTACAGCCTGTGCCGTCTCTTGATCGGCCTTCCCACCCATAATGATCGTCTGTGCCGAAAATTCCCTGCTTAATCTATCCGCCGTCTCGGCAAACCGGTCAGGCAACCATTTCTTCGCCGGCCCGTAAGTCGCTCCAGGAGCAATACCTATCACAGGTTTGCGGGTGTCGGAGACAAATTTCTTCAGGATATTTCCGGCTTCCGACACATTGATTTTTCTCTCTAAATGCATGGCCGTATCCACAGAAACACAGCCCAGCGCCTTGACCATGTCCAGATAATAGACCACCTGATGAACCTTTCTGATTGCCGCTGTGCGCCTGACACTGTGCGTCAGCAGAAGGCCCCGGGCATCAGAATCGTAACCGGCTCTGAGCGGTATGCCTGCCGAAAGCGCGATAATCGCCGCCTCAATGGCATTTTGCAAAAGAATCGCCGCGTCAAATTTTTTCTCCCGGAGCGCATGAGCCAGTCGAAACACGCCCGCCGCGCTGTCATATTTTTTTTCGTAGATGATGATTTCGTTAAGATCGGAAAAAATTCTGTAGATGTCAGCTACCCGGGGCTTTACCAGCATGGCAATGTGAGCATCCGGACAGGTGGCACGAATGGAGGCGACCGCCGGCAATGTCAATACGGCATCGCCGATCCAGTTGGTACCACGAATTAAAATGGTGTTTAAGTTTTCTTTCGGCAATCGTTTTACACTTTTCCGTTTCAAATCATTTACCCCTTGGGTTGACCTGGCAAGATTTCAATTTCCCAATCATAAAATTTTCCAACAAACGTTCCGACGGCTGCATCTTCATTGCAATTTGCAAAATAAAAAGATCCTTTAACAGATCTGATGAAACCTGAATACGTGCGGCGTCTTTTTCAGTTGTCACCAGGTAATCGGCACCGCTCTGAATGAAATCGGTTTTCAGCTTTTTCAATTCCTTTTCACGGAAACGGTGGTGATCCGGAAAAACCACAAACGACAGGATCTGCGCTCCGGTGGAAAGCAGGGTCTTCTCAAATGAGCCGGGGTGACCGATCCCGCAAAAGGCGAATACTTTTTTCCCGTTCAAAACAGAAACCGGCTGTTGAACGCTTTCATCTGCGCTCATGATATCTTGAGGATGATGAATGCTTCTGAAAACGGGAATATTTTCAGCGATGAGTAATTTTTCAATCTTGCTGTCGGTTTGCTTGGCCTCATCGGTACGTGTCAGGATCACGGCATCGGCGCGTTTCAGCTGGGCTATGGGCTCCCGCAATTTCCCCAGCGGCAGAACATGCTGGTCTTTATTTAAATCGCGGCTGTCGAACAAAATCAGATCCATATCTCTGTAAATCTGGCGGTGCTGCATGGCGTCGTCACAAATCAGCACATTCGCGCCAAATTGATCAATGGCAACCGCTCCCGTCATTTTTCTTTTGGCTCCGGTAATCACGGGAATGCCTCTGAGTTTACGCGCCATTAAAAAGGGCTCGTCGCCGGCCGCTTCGCTGTCCAGCAAAACGTTGGCGCCGTCCGAAACGACCTGAACACGTCCCTGATGACGTCCGCCATATCCGCGACTGATCACGGCGGGCTTATATCCATTCTTCTGAAGCATCTGCGCCAGCATCATCACACAAGGCGTTTTCCCCGTTCCACCGACGGTGATATTGCCGACACTGATCACCGGGCGGGAAAGTTTTACGCTTTTTAAGATACGATGATCATAAAGCCAGTTGCGGAAATTGACCGCAAAAAGATAAAAATGAGACAGGATCAATGCGATGATTTTAAACGGGTGGTACCGGCCAGTATTTCCGTCATCATCCCACATCCTTTGCCAGTGGATCATGTTTTTCATCACTTCCTTCGTCTTTGAACTGCAAATTATAGAGACGGAAATATTCTCCCTTTTGCTTCATCAGTGTTTCATGGCTGCCTTCTTCCACAATTTTCCCATTCACCAGCGCGATAATCCGGTCGGCATTGCGAATGGTCGAAAGCCTGTGAGCAATGACCAGCGTTGTGCGCCCCTTCATGAGGTTATCCAGCGCTTCCTGCACTTCCATTTCCGCCTCGGTATCCAGAGAAGACGTGGCTTCATCCAGAATCAATATGGGAGCATTTTTCAAAATGGCGCGGGCGATGGCCAGGCGCTGCTTCTCACCGCCGGAAATTTTACCGCCCAGTTCCCCGATGTTTGTGTCATAGCCTTTAGGCATTTTCATAATGAAGTGGTGGGCGTTGGCGGCTTTGGCCGCATTGACAATGTCCTCTTCGCTTTTTTCAAAGCTTCCATACGCGATATTGTTTCTGACCGTGTCGTTAAACAATATGGTCTGCTGGGTCACCATCGCGATCTGCCGGCGAAGAGATCGCAGGGTAACATCCCGGATATCGCAGCCATCCATGGTGATTCTGCCCTCGTTGACATCATAAAACCGCGGGATCAAATTCACCAGCGAGGTCTTGCCCCCTCCGCTCATACCGACAAACGCAACGATTTCTCCTGCCCTGATGGAAAGATTGATGTCCTGCAGTACGACTTTCTTGTCATAACGAAATGTGACATGGTCGATATGAATACCGCTGCTGATCGGAGGGATATCCATGGCCTCCGGCTTATCTTGAATGTCAGGCGTCAGATCAATGATGCTGAAAATCCGCTCTGCGGCGGCAATGCCGTTTTGAATAACATTGTTGGAATTGGTTAATCTTTTAATCGGCTCGTAAAGCATCAGCAAGGCCGCGAGAAAAGAAAAAAAGGTGCCGGGCGTTGATCTTCCCTGAACGACATTGTAGCCTCCGTAAAAAATGATCGCCCCGATACCGAGCCCGCCCAGAAATTCCATTAAAGGACTGGAAATCGCGTTGATGGAAACCGCTTTCATATTCAGATGGAAAAGTCTCTCGTTTTCCGCCGCAAATCGTGCGTTTTCATACTTTTCCATGCAAAAGGCTTTCACAATCCTGACACCGCTGATGGTTTCCTGTAAAATCGAGGTCAGGCTCCCCATGGCGATCTGGGTGGATGTTGCTACACGCCTCATTTTTTGACCGAATTTTGTAATCGGATAAATGGTTAGAGGGAAAACAATCATCGCAATCATCGCCAGCTTCCAGTCCCTGTAAAAAACGACAAAAACCAGCGCGATCAGGGTAAAGGAGTCTCTCAGCAGGCTGGTCACCGCGTCCGAAACCGCGTGTTGAATATAGTTGACGTCGTTGGTAATCCTGGACATCAGGATGCCGGTGGAATGATGGGAGAAAAAAGCGAGGGATTGTTTCTGCATCTGTTCATAGAGTTGATTGCGCAACTGGTTGACAATTCGCAAACCGATAAAACTCATGAGCACGGACTGCGAGTAGGTACATGCGCCTTTAATCAGGTAGATCACGATCACTGCTACGGGTAGCCATTTGAGCGTAGCCGCATCTTTTTTCAAAAAAATATCGTCAAGAGCCGGCTTAATCAGAAAAGCCAGGCTGGAAGTTGCAACGCCAATCACCAGCATGCACGCACTGGCAATGATGAATTTACTGGTGTAGGGTTTCGCTAATTTTAATAAACGTTTGAATTGTTCCATCGCTTTCTACAATAAACCGTTCGCTATCCGGGCGGCCCTTACAGACGCGCCGGCTTCACCAAGTTTTGCACGAATGCCTTTCAGTTCCTTTATCATGTCCTGCTGCCTTTCTCTATTCTTTAAAATGAAAAGAGCTTCGGCGGCAATACGGACCGCGTTGGCATCGTTTTGAATCAACTCCGGAACAACGGTTTTGCCGGCCACAATATTGACCAGACCGATATTTTTCACGTCCACAATCCATCGGCCGATCGCATAAGACAACCAGGATATTCTGTAAACGATGATCATGGGAACCTCCAGCAGCGCCGTTTCCAGCGTTGCCGTTCCTGACGCAACAAGGGCCAGATCACAGCAGGCAATCACATCATAGGTATGGCCGGAGATGATTTTTATCGGCAGATCATGTCGGGAAACATAGGGATTGATTTTTTTTTCATCGAGCGTATCGGCAAGAGGCAATACAAATTGCGTCTCCGGTATTTCTTTTTTTAGTATTTCAGCCGCCCGAAGCAATTCCGGCAGCAATTTTCCTGCCTCCGACATTCTGCTGCCGGGTAAAATGCCAACGGTCACTTGATCTTCGTTGAGACCGAATGTTTTTCTCGCTTCCTGCCTGGAGAAACGTTGTTTGACCATGTCCAACAAGGGGTGTCCCACATAAGTCACCGCAAAACCCCGGTTCTGGTATGTCTCCACTTCGAATGGCAGAATGACAGCCATTTGATCCACCGTTTGCTTGATGGTTTTGATCCTGCCCCGACGCCAGGCCCAGACCTGCGGGCTGATGTAGTAAAATACCTTGATCCCTTTTTTTCGGGCCGCTTTAGCCAACGGCAGGTTAAAATCGGGATAGTCAATCAGAATGACAAGATCAGGGCGACGCTCATCCATGGATCTTTTCATCATTCTCATGATGTTCAAAATACTTCTTAATTTCGAAATCACTTCGGTCAGGCCAACCACCGCCATCTCAGAGGCATCCGCCAGAATATCGACACCTTCCTGCCGTAATTTGTTGCCGCCGATACCGTAAAAAGTCAACCGGGGGTCGGCCTTCAACATTTCTCTGACCAGATGGGCACCGTGCATATCACCGGATGCTTCACCCGCAACAATCATGATTGTTTTATTTTTGTCTGCAACATTCATTTTCTGGACAGGAGATTTCAAGAAAAATGATCGATAGCTTTGGCAATGCATCGGATTTCCCCCGGCGCTTCAGGGATGGCTGCATTTCCTGTTTTTCTGAAAGCGTGACATTGCCTTGTTATATCAGGCATTGGAATCATTTTAATTTGTCCTCTGCTTCTTTCATTTTTTTCAGTATGTCAACAGCCAGTTCCAGAGACTTACGGGCGCCTTCTCCGTCCACCAGGGGCTTGACGCGGCCAATGACGGATTTCACGAAAGCCCGAATTTCCTCTTCCAAAGGATCGTGGCTGCCAACCTCAACATTGTTTTGTACGATTTGCTGCTCGCCGGCGTCATTGATCAATTTAGATAAGGATATAATTTCCCGTTTCTGGCAATCCACGGCATGATATCCTTCGGGACTGAAAAAACGGATTTTCTGCATGGTTTTGGCACTAATGCGGCTGGCCGTAATATTGGCTGTGCACCCGCTGGCAAACGAAACGCGCGCGTTGGCAATGTCCACCTTGTCAGATAGAATCGGAACGCCGACCGCCTCCACCGCGAGGACCGGAGAATTGGCAAATTCCAAAATAATATCGAGATCATGAATCATCAAATCCAGAATCACATCCACGTCAATTCCCCGCTCAAAAAAGGGATGCAACCGGTGAGATTCAATGAAAAGCGGTTTTCGGACAACCTTGCCCAATGCCATGATGGCCGGGTTGAACCTCTCGACAAAACCAACCTGCAAAATAAGCTCCTTTGCCCGCGCCAGGCCGATGAGATCATCAACTTCTTCCAGGGTTGTGCAAATGGGTTTTTCAATCAGAACATCAACGCCCGCCTGAAGAAAATCCTTGGCCACTCTGTAATGGTCACTTGTCGGAACCGCGATACTGACCGCATCAACCAGACCGATCATGTCGCGATAATCTTCGAAGGCGGCGCATCGGTAAAGATCTGCTGCTTTTCGGGATCTTTCAGCCGAAATATCCGCCACAGCCACCACTTCACAATTGGCCAGTTTCTGATATTTTTGAAGGTGGTAGTTTCCCAGATGGCCAATCCCCACCACTCCGATTTTTACTTTCTTATCCATAGGCTCCAACGCGTCAACGGCAAATTCCTCTTTCCGATTCTTTAATGAATTTCAGAAAATGTTTGACTTCCGGTAATGGTTCGACTTCCGCTTCCGCTTTTTTAATGGCATCTTCCAGAAGCAGTTTCGATCGGAAAATGATGCGATAGGCTTCGCTGATCGCTTTGATGGTTTTTTCGGAAAAATTTCTCCGTTTCAAACCGATCAGATTCAAACCGTAAAGTTTGGCGTGATTCCCCTGGGCGATGGTGTAAGGCGGAATATCCTTTACCGCTGCGGAACACCCCCCGATCATGCAGTGCGCGCCGACGCGGCAGAACTGATGCACTCCGGTCAGGCCGCTGATGATAGCGTAATCTTCCACATGAACATGACCCGCCAGGGTCGCCGCGTTGGACATGATCACGTGGTTACCCAGTTTGCAGTTATGCGCCACGTGACAATAGGCCATGATCAGATTGTGATCTCCCATCATCGTCACGCCGATATCAGCCGTCGTCGAACGGTGAATGGTCACAAATTCTCTAATGATATTAAAATTGCCGATCACCACACGGGTTTTCTCTCCGCCGAATTTCAAATCCTGCGGAGGCGCACCGATGGAAGAGAACTGGAAGATGTGGCAGTGCTCTCCGATATGCGTAAATTGATCGATCACAACGTGCGGACCGATCACGGTGTTGTTCCCGATAATCACATCACTGCCGATGATCGTGTAAGGACCGATTTCCACGCCGTCGCCCAGTTGCGCGTCGGACGCCACAATGGCTGTTGGATGAATTTTCATTGACGAACCTTCTTATGAATATTGAATTACTTTTTCTGGAGATCATCTACTTTTTTGACAAGATCCTGGAGTGTCGCTCTCATCTTGGGAAGTTTGGACCGGCATGCCTCGACCTCCAGCCATTCTTTATAAGGCATTTGCGGCGCGCCCCCCACCATATCACCGGGTTTGATGCTTTTATGTATTTTAGAAGATGCCGCGATCATCACGCCATCACCGATGCTGATATGGCCGACGATTCCCGTCTGTCCGCCAATCATCACTCCCCTGCCCACCTTGGTACTTCCGGAAATGCCGACTTGCGCCACGATAACCGAATTTTCACCAATCACAACATTGTGGGCAATCTGGACAAGGTTGTCTATTTTAACGTTACGCTGAATCCACGTCTTTCCCAGCGTCGCCCGATCAACGGTCGTATTGGCACCTATTTCCACATCATCATCAATCTGCACGACGCCAACCTGGGGAATCTTGTTGTTTCCCCTGCCCGGGGACGCGAAGCCGAAGCCATCTCCTCCAATCACGACGCCGGAATGCAGAACAACACGATTCCCGATAACGCAAGAGTGATAAACGGTAACATTGGCATAGAGGACGGAATCCTCCCCGACAGAAACATGGTTCCCGATAAAAACGCCGGGATAAATTACGGTCCCCCTGCCGATTTTCGCTCCTTTGGAAACATAGGCCCGGGGGAATATGGTCGCTTCAGGCGATACATCTGCGCCGTCTTCGATGTACGCGTCAGCCGCAACGCCGTGACGGCCATGGTCCAAAGGATAAAAAAGTCCCAGCAATTTTCCGAAGGCGGCGTAGGGATCGGCAACGACGACCACATTTTTTCCCTCCGCTTCCACCCCAGGAGAAACAATAACAGCGGATGCCCCGGTGAGCTTCAGCTGTTTTAAATACTTTTTATTGGAGACAAAGGTAATGTCACCCTCACCCGCCTCTTCAATGGTACGGATATGACGAATCACTATTTGATCCGAACCAATGACTGTCCCGCCCAGAAAAGCGGCTATTTCCGCCAACGTCATTTCCATGGATAAAACATTAACCCGTTACTTGGTTTTATTGAATTCCTCAATTACTTTCGCCGTATAATCATTTTCCTTGGCATAATAGAGCAGGGCTGTTGTGTCCAGCATTAGAGCGCATTTTTCTCTCTCAGCAATGGCATTGACCACCTTCATAATCGACGGCCCTATTTTTTCCGCCGTTTCCCGATCACGTTTCCGGAGTTCTTCATTGGTGTCATTCACCAGTAATTGATAATCTCTCATTTTCTTCTGAAAAGCGGTTTCTTTTTCGCTTCTGGAGCTGGGCGTCATAAGAGACCCCTGTTTTTCCAGATCATCTTTCATTTTCTGCAATTCTTTTTCTGCGTTTTTAATTTCCTGACTTTTCTTTTCTCTGAACTTCTCAAAATCTTCCGTTGCCTTCTTTCCCGCGTTGGAACCCTGCATGACTTTTTGCAAACTGACGATACAAATTTTATCGGCAGCCAGGGAAACCGATGCCCAGGCAAAAATCAATACCGCCGCTAAAATCACCCAACAAATACTTTTCTTCATAAACAGCCTCCTTCATTCCTTGATAGGTTAAAATATTTTACAATTTTTTACATGGGCATCCCAATGGTAAACTCCCATCGCCCATCCGTGTGGTCATCCAGATTGCCACGGTTAATGACCCGGCCATATTCCAGTCTTAACGGACCAATGGGTGAATACCAGCGAATGCCTAATCCCACGGATTGTCTCAAATCACCGAGATCATATTTGTCATCCCAGGAATTGCCCGCATCATAAAAGGCAACCACCTTCATGCCCGAATCCTTGATAAAGGGAAATACGAGTTCCACGTTAAATACCAGCATGCTGTTTCCGCCGATAACATTGTTGGATCCCGCGTTCGTCGCCCCCACATAACGGAAGCCGCGCAGGGAGTTAATCCCTCCCAGAACATATCGGATGGACACGGGAATTTCCTCTCCTTCATGCTCCTGAATATAACCGATTCTGCCCTTGGCTACAAAAACCGTGCTGAGGGGAAGGGGAAAATATGAAAACAGGCTCGCACTGTACTGGGTATAATCCGCCTCACCCTGCAATGGCCCTCCGGCATAGGTGACAGAAAGACTGGTCTTCGTGCCTTTGGACGGAAAAATAAAATCATCGGTGGTATCTCGAATCAGAGAAACCGTCACCGCGCTGGTAATGGTTTCACCCTCCTGCTCTTTGACATAATCAGAAGCAAATGATGACACATTCGTGACATTGTCGATATAATATTTGTACCCCAGGTACCCTACAATTTTTCCCCAAAGAGGATAGCCTAACGTCAAACCCCCTCCAACGGAATCCAAATCGTAATAGTCATATTCTCTTTTATATCTCCAGATATCCGCCTTCATCCAAAGCGGAATATCAAAAAGCCATGGTTCCGTAAATGAAAGGTCATAGCTGTTGGTCGAAGAACTCAAAGACGCTTTCAGATTCAGGATCTGACCATAGCCTAAAAAATTCTGCTGGGTAATCTGGGCCATCACCATCGCTTGATCCGCCGCGCTGTAGCCGGCCCCTATCATAAACATGCCCGTGCTTTTTTCCTTGACCCGGACATTGATATCCATTTTATCTTTTTCAAGCCCTTTGTCCGTCTGGAAATCCACTTCTTCAAAGTATCTCAAACGGTTAAGTTTCGCATAGCTGCTTCTCAACTTACTGCTCGAATACAGATCCCCTTCAACAACATCCAGCTGGCGTCGGATCACCTTGTCCCGGGTAATATTATTGCCGTAAATATTGATATGTTCAATATATACCTGCTCACCTTTGTGGATTTGATAGTCCACATCCACCATTTGCTCGTTTTCTCTGGTGTTGACTCTGGGATTAATGTCCGCATGGGCGTAGCCTTCATCATTACAGGCATGCGTCAGAAAGTCGATATCTCTGATGACCGCTTCACGGTTATAATTTTCGCCTTTTTTCACCTTGAGGGACTTCCATAAATCCTCTCTCGATTTTTCCAGTGTATCACCGGAAATCGCCACGTTATCGATTTTAAACCTCTTCCCTTCCTTCACTTTGATTTTGACACGCACAGCCTTTTTGTCAATGGTGATGTCCGGTTCACCGATCTGGGCATTGATAAAACCGTTATTAAAATAATAAGCGTTCAGCCTGCCGACATCCTGTTTGAGCTGGTCGCGTTTGAGCAAACCCGAATCGGTAATGAAAGAAAAAAATCCTTTTTCCGAAGTGCTCATCAATTTCTTTAATTCTTTGGAAGTGTAAGCCTCATTGCCTTCAAATGAAATGGTTTTGATATAAAGCCGGTTATGCTCCTTGATATCCAGAATCACACGGAAATCCTTTTCTCCATCCGGTTCAATCCTGTCTTTGATTTCCGCGTTATAATATCCCTTGTTGTCGTAGAGGGCCTTAATCTTTTCAATATCTCTCTTGACCTGTTCCGGGTTGACATTTTGCTTCTTTTTGATCGTCAACACTCCCTGAATATCATCCTTGTTGACGGATTTATTGCCGCTAATCTTAATGTCAGAAATCAATCCTTTCTCCAGCACGGTAAAGATCACAACTTTCCCTTCGGTTGTGAAAGAGGCTTCCGCGGTGACATCCAGGAAAAACCCCATTTTAAATATGGTTTTAATGTCATCCGCAATATCCGCTTCGGAAAAATTCCCGTCTTTCCGGCTTTTAATTTTTTCTGTAATCGACTCGGCGCTTATCTTATGATTGCCTCTGATTTCTACTTTCGATATGGTTTGAATCATTCCGATACTGCTGAGAATTCCTTTCTTCAGTTCGTCAACCGTGGCTTCCAGAGCGGCCAATCCCTTACTCTGGGCGGATGTTGTGGCTAAAATGGTGCCATTCGTCACATCAATGACTTTGGCATCAAGGTTAATGGCCTCGCCAAACTGAACCAGGCTCCCGATAATAACAAAATCGGCCTGAACCGATTTACCGCGATCGATCGCTTTTTCTTCATCTACCCTGACATGATTTTGGAAATATTCATCCCCGGCAATGACGTGTACCGATTGCTCTTTTTGCAAGGCGCCGCAAAGATTTTGATACAAAGAGTTACGGATATCCTCTTGATGATGGCTGCTGTAAACCTCAAAAGGGATCACCATGATCTTTTTGACGTCCTGAGCATCGGCCGGGGAAACCCCTAGCATGCATATCAACAGAACAAACAAAAGTATCTTTTCCGTTATCCTACTAATCGCCATATATCTCCCCGTCTCGCAGAAGAATGCTCCGTGACATTCTTTCAGCCAGTAATGTGTTATGGGTCACTGCGATAAGCGTAATTTGTTTTTCAATATTTAAATTGACCAGGACGTCTTCTATCTTTCTTCCTGTTTCCGTGTCAAGATTACCTGTCGGCTCATCCACGAGCAGTATCTCCGGTTCCATAATCAGTGCGCGGGCGATTGCCACCCTCTGTTGTTCCCCGCCGGACAACTCTCCCGGTTTGTGTCTGATGCGGCTCTCTAATCCAACTTCCTCCAGTAATTTGCAAGCTTTTTCTCCGGCCTGTTTCCTGGGTACTCCTCCAATCAAAGCGGGCATCATGGTGTTTTCCAGAGCATTGAATTCCGGAAGCAGATTATTAAACTGAAAAACAAACCCGATGTTGGAATTGCGGAAAGCCGCTCTTTTCTTTTCCTTCCAATCAAAAACGTTCACACGGTTGATATAAAGACAGCCCCCGGTCGGGTGGTCGAGAATGCCCATAATATGAATCAGCGTGCTCTTGCCAGCGCCGGAAGCGCCTAAAATGGCCAGCGATTCGCCTTTTTCTATTTTCAGGTTCAGATCGCGCAACACCCTGATTTCTTTTTTGTCTTTAAAAAACGTCTTGGATAATTTTTCCAGTACAATCATCATCCGTATCCACTGTGCAAATGTTATTCATATCTCAGTGCTTCGGCAGGATCTGTTTTGGAAGCCCTGAAAGACGGATAAATGGTTGATAAAAAGCAAATCAGTAACGTGCCCGCCACAATGATCAACACATCACCGTAGTTTACCCGGGAGGGCACTTCGCTTAAATAGTAAACATCTCTCGGCAGAAACTGGAAGCGAAAAATCTTTTCCACAAACAGCGATAGGGCCTGCAAGTTCAGGGCCACCGCCAGCCCGGCAATGCATCCCAGACACGTGCCGATCACGCCGACAATCAGACCCTGGTAAACGAATATCGCCATGATGCTCCTTGAGGTTGCCCCCATGGATTTGAGAATGGCTATATCTTTGTTTTTCTCCATAACAATCATAATCAACGCACTGATGATGTTAAACGCGGCAACCAGAACGATTAAGCTTAAAATAATAAACATGACCCGTTTTTCCAGTTTGAGGGCGGAAAACAGGTTCTTATTCATCTGCATCCAGTTTTGCGCCCAGAAGGGAAATCCCAATTGCCGCTGAATTTTTTTGGCGATCACGTCCGCCTTATATATGTCATCGACTTTGATATCGATCCCCGTAACCGTATCGCCCATTTGCAAAAAATTCTGACAGCTCTTCAGAGATAAATAGGCCAGCGTCGAATCGTATTCATAAAATCCTGATTCAAATATTCCGACCACCATAAATTTCCCCATGCGGGGCATCATGCCCATAGGCGTGGCAATACTAACCGGAGAAATAATCGTAATGGTATCGTAGAGAAAAATACCCATATTTCTGGCCATCTCCTTACCGATTACAATGCCCTCCGGCTGCGAGCCGTCCTTTCCGTAACGGGAAGAAATTTCCCCGGGAATGTTGTTGAGATGATCAAGGTTTCCTTCTTTGATTTTGCCCAGGTTAATCACCTGAAAAGCGCTTTGCGTATCCAGACCCCGGATCACCATGCCGGCGACACCATTTCCACTTCGGATCATGGCCTGGCTGTAAATAAAGGGTGTGGAAGCCACAACGCCCTCGATATGGGCAGTGCTTTCACGAACCTGCTGATAGTCTTTCATCGAACCGGTCACGTCGGCCGTTAATTCAATATGGGATTTAATACCCAGAATTTTCGTCCGGAGATCCTCTTCAAAGCCGTTCATCACCGCCAGCACGATGATCAGCGCCGCAACACCCAAAAAAATGCCCAGAATGGAGATCAACGTGATAACGGAAACAAACACCTGTTTTCGTTTTGCTCTTAAATAACGTCTGCTGATAAAAAGTTCGTAAGGCATCGGGATATCATATCCTGCGTTTCAAGAAAAACCGACATGGTTTTTTGACATCTTCATTTTATTCCTGCTTCGGTCTCAGGAGCGGAAATAAGATAACATCTCTAATGGAAGCGCTGTCGGTAAACAGCATGACCAACCGATCAATGCCAATGCCTTCTCCTGCAGTCGGCGGCATGGCATATTCCAGAGCGCGGATATAATCCTCGTCCATTTCATGCGCCTCATCGTCACCGGCTTCCCGTTCATGCAATTGCTGCAGAAACCTTTCCCGCTGATCAGACGGATCATTGAGCTCCGAAAAGGCGTTCGCAATTTCCCGGCCGTAGATATACAACTCAAAACGGTCGGTGAGATCGGGATCTGTTTTTGACCGGCGGGAAAGCGGAGAAATGACAACCGGATAGTGGGTCACAAATGTCGGCTGAACCAGTTTTTTTTCGACGACCTCATCGAAAATAGCCATCAAAAGTTTCCCGGTCGGATCATAATCATTCACCTTGCAACCGAGTTTACGGGCAAAGGATAAGGCCAGCGCTTGATTTTCCAGAGCCTCCGTTTCCATACCGGCAAACTGCATGAGGGCCTCTTTAACGGAAATCCGCCGCCACGGTGGCGTCAGATCAATTTCTGTTCCCTGATAATTGAATTTCAGGCTGCCGAACAGCTCCCGCGCAACATGGGCAAACAATTCCTCCGTTAAACACATCAAATCCTCAAACGTGGCGTAAGACTGGTAAAATTCCATCATGGTGAATTCCGGATTATGAAACGTGGAAATGCCTTCATTGCGGAAATTCCGGTTGATTTCATACACGCGTTCCAGCCCGCCGGTTACCAGCCGTTTTAAATACAGCTCCGGCGCTATCCGCAGAAAGAAATCCGTATCCAGCGCGTTGTGATGGGTTTTAAACGGTCTGGCCGCGGCGCCTCCCGCCCGCGGCTGCATCATCGGCGTTTCCACTTCCAGAAAGTCCCGATCATCCATAAACTGCCGGATGAGTTTGATGATGCGGCTGCGCCGGTAAAATATTTCCTTCACTTCAGGATTGGCGATCAGATCCAGGTATCGCTGGCGGTATCTGGTTTCGACATCGGTCAGTCCGTGCCATTTTTCCGGCAAAGGACGGATCGACTTGGACAACAGGTTTAATTTCCCGATTTCAATGGTCAGTTCATTGGTTTTCGTGCGGAACAGCCTGCCGGAGGCAAATATGATGTCACCGATATCAAGCTTTTTAAAAATAAAGTATTCTTCAGCGTTTAAATTGTTTTTCCCGATATAGCCCTGGATCTGTCCCTTATAATCCTGAATCTTGATAAACGCGGCTTTCCCGAAATTCCTCACGGCCATGAGGCGTCCGGCCACGGAAAAGGTTTCGTTCAGCCCGGCCAGTTCGTCGCTTTCAGAATGTCCAAACTTTTCCAATATTTCTGCCGTTGTGTTCTGAGGTTTGATGTCGTTGGGATATAAATCAATACCCGCCGATTTCAGATCCGATATTTTTTCGCGCCGGCTATTTAAAAGTTCATTATCTTCCATAATTTCCCCACTTTTTAAAAAGTTTGTTTAATTATATTTTTTTAGCTAAATAGTCAAGTATGATGATTTCCGTAAGGTTTTATGTAATGGATTATATTTTATAACATTTTTGATGTAAATTTTGTTTGCCTCAGTACGGCAGTAATGCTATGTACCGCCAAACGACGTCATATCAATGGAGGGTGCTGCAATGATAAACAAGGCAATATTAATCGGCAGGTTGGGCAGAGATCCCGAGGTTCGCGTGACCCCTGAAGGCACGATGGTCACAAGCTTCACTCTGGCTACAGACGAGCAATGGAAAGATAAAAATGGCGAAAAAGTTCAAAGAACAGAATGGCACAGGATCGTCACATGGGGAAAACTGGCCGACATATGCGGACAATATCTTGTAAAAGGTAAGCTGGTCTATATTGAAGGACGGATTCAGACCCGTTCGTGGGAAGATAAGGAAGGGATGAAACGCTCCACAACGGAAATCATCGCCAGCGACATGAAGATGCTTGACTCTAAAGGACAAAGCAAAGTGGATGGCCCTGCCTACGAAGCCAATGCCGCCAATCAAGCCAACGATCCTAACGGCCCCATAGACGACGTTCCCTTTTAAATGTAAAGAGGGATGGATATCCTCAATCATTTTGGATCAGATTCCCCTCACCCGCCGGCGTGCGGGGAGGGGATTTTTATGAAAACCACTGAAGTTGCTCGTGGGCGATATCTTCAGTCTGAAAACGCGTTTTTACTTCTTCTCTTCTTCTTTTTTGGGCGACTGATCGGTAATCTCTTTATTTTCGTTCATCGACTTTTTAAAGTTTTGAATTCCCCTGCCCAGGGCCGATCCGATTTCCGGCAATTTCCCCACACCGAAAATAATTAAAATGATGACCAGGATGATCAGTAATTCCGGCATTCCTATTCCAAACATAATATCCCCTCTTTAATATCTATTTTTTTAAATTCTTTACGGCAATCGCAAGTGGACTACCTCTCCTGTTTTTCCCAGGTTTTCAATATTTCTATCTTTGAACTTTATCTTAATGCCTGCCGCGTTGCCAATGTCAAGATCAAAGCTTTTCGCCTTGTGCTCAAATTTGTCTCCGGCTTTTAATATTACCTGAAACGACGGACTCTCGTCCGGTTTCACGCGCAACCAGGTTTCCTCCGTGGCTCTAATGGTAAGAAGAGCCGCCCCGTTATCATCGGTTGTATGCCGGCCACTGACCGGCCGCGTCAAAACATTGCCTGACGCGGGAACGGGCTCTTTTTGTTCTACCTTTCCATCAGCTTTCTTTTCGTCCGGAAGCGGCATCAGATCTTCCGTACGGGCAACTGCATTCGCTCCCATCTGCTGGTTCAGCGCGATCGCTTCATCCGTGGCCGCTTCCTGATGATCCTTTAACACATCGGCGTTTACAGGTACAGAACGAATAGGATCCGGTGGCGATTCGTCCTGTTTGGATATCAGCCACTGTCCAACAATAACAATTATTAGAATAATAGCAATCAGCAAATATGTTTTTTTACCGGCCAGCCTGGCCAAGGAAAATTTTTCTTTGACTTCTTTTTCCGGTTGCACGGTTTGATCTTGCCGCGATTGAAGATAATCATCGTATTCACTCATGATCGGCTGACTATCAATGCCTAAGGCACGGGCATAAATTTTTATAAAGTTTCTCGAGTAAACCGGCAGCGGCAGCAGATGAAATTCTTTATTTTCTATCGCCTGTAAATAAATTACTCTGACACGGGTCTGCTTGAATAAATCTTCAAGAGAAAGACCGCGCGCCTCTCTGATCTTTTTTAAACTTTCAGAGTTAAAATCCGGCAATTTTTCAATAAACATATAATATTACAAGCAAAGATGATTTTTTTATTTATCTAGCACTATTTTGGAAGTAATACAACGATTTAAAATCACGCCCATAAACCCCCGCACATATACCGCCCGCGCGGCCCCAAAAGCACCGGATTTCCACCGGCCGTTGCCGCTTGATTCGCCACAAGGGTTTTTCACGAATAAAACCGATGATTACTTTATTGCTTCAATTTTCTCACATTTTGTTGTTATGATTACGAGGAAAGGAGTTTTTATGCAGTTATGGAAATCGTTTGCCGTTGACCTGGCAAAAAAAGCAGGCGCGTTATTAAAAGACAAGTTCAGCCAGGCTCATCAAATTCACTACAAGGGTGATATCAACATCGTAACCGAAGCGGACAAAATGTCCGAAGACCTGATCATGGAATCGATCAGACGCCGGTTCCCCGACCATGGCATTCTGTCGGAAGAATCACCGGCGGTAGCGGGAACAGGAAAGTTTCGCTGGATCATCGACCCGCTGGACGGCACAACCAACTACGCCCATGGCTATCCCGTTTTTTGCGTTTCCATCGCTTTGGAAGTTGAAAATAAAGTTGCGCTCGGCGTGATTTACGATCCGATGCGAGACGATATGTTTGTTGCCGCACACGGCGAAGGCGCCTTCCTGAATGAAACCAGAATAACCGTATCTTCCGTGAAAGATCTCTCCCGCAGTCTTCTGGCCACCGGATTTCCTTATGATATTCGCGAAAGCAAAGAAAATAATCTGGATTATTTTAACGCCATGGCCGTCAAGGTTCAGGCCATTCGCCGTGCCGGCGCAGCCGCGCTGGACCTCGCCTATCTCGCCGCGGGGCGGTTTGATGGCTTCTGGGAACTCAAACTGAAGCCATGGGACACAGCCGCAGCCAGCCTGATGGTGGAAGAAGCAGGCGGCGTAATTTCCGAAATCAATGGAAACGAATGGCATCTGCAATCGCCCAACGTTCTGGCCAGCAACGGCTTGATTCACGAGCAGATGATAAATGTTTTCAAAAAATGAGGGTTTTCATCAAGCATGAACTACCGTACGAATCTTACTTCCATGCGGCAGGAACGTCCCTGCTGAATTTCACCAGTGACAACAGCCGACTCTCTTCCCATGCGTGACGGAAAAATGCCGGCGGCACCTCTTTAAGCTAGACTCAAGAGGGTTTTATGAGTCAGGCAGAACCTTGATGATAACTTTGCGTGTGCGGGGGCCGTCGAATTCGCAGAAAAAGATAGACTGCCATGTTCCCAGCACAAGACGACCGTTTTCGATGATGACCAGCTCTGAAGCGCCAACCAGCGACGATTTGACATGGGCTGCCGAGTTTCCTTCCGCATGCCGGTAATGAGCGGACAGAGGCACAATTTTATCCAGAACCGCCAGGATATCCCGGGGCACATCCGGATCGGCATTTTCATTGATCGTGACAGCAGCAGTCGTATGCGGGGTGTAGACAAGGCAGAGACCTGACGTGACACCTTTCTCCCGAATGGCGTTCTGAACGGCAGCCGTAATATCCAGCATCTCAAAACGAGAGCGGGTTTCCAAATTTATTGCTTTCATTTTTCCCGTTTCCCTTTGTTGAGTTCACTCATGAAATAGACGCCAAACCGGTTTTTGTCAATGCTCATAAAAGAATTTATTTTTTCGGAGTTTTTTGATATAAATCTGCTCACTTCAATACAAAATTCTTCTTCAAAGAGGGACTTATGCGAAAACTCACGGCTTTTATCTTCATCGTTGCAATTTTGATCTGCGCCTGCTCGGACCGTAACCAATCAGCGGCGCAGTGGTTGAAAAAAGAACAGGCTCTGTGGGATGGTCAAAAATATACCGACCCCCAAAAAGCTATTGAATATTTAGATAAGGCGCTTAAGATACAGTCGGACAATTACGAAATATACAATAAAAAGGGGACGGCTTATTATAATCTGGGGCAGTATCAGAAAACCATCGAGATGACGAGCGAATCCATTCGCTTAAAGCCCAACTACTTCCTGGCCTACAACAACAGGGGAAACGCTCATGCCCATATGAGTCAGTTTCAGAAAGCCGTGGAAAATTATGACCAGGTCATCCGGCTGAAACCGGATTTTGTTGAAGTTTATAACAACAGGGGAACGGTATATTTACTACAGGGAGACAGGGAGCGTGGCTGCCGCGATGTCAAAAAAGCGTGTGAACTGGGTAATTGCCGTGTCGCGGAAGAAGCGAAAAGCAAAGGGCTCTGTCCGTGACCAGTCAGCGCCATGACGATCCCGGGTGAATATTACCAGTGTATGGTTTCCAGGCATCGGATCGGTTTTTCACCAACCCTCTCAGTGTCCATTTCTAGAAGAGAATCTTGAACCCCAGAGTAAACATGCTTGTCGTATAATAAAAATCCCTGGAGTTTTTGTATCCAAACTCCACTCGATCCTTCAATTCCAGTTCTGTGCCAAAATAGCGGTACCCGATATCCAGTGATAAGGTCTGGGCCAGGTCAATTTCCACGCCTGTCAGCACCTGCCAGGCAAAAGACGTGTAATCATCCCCCACGGGTATTGAAGAGGAGGTATCGTCGGAACTGACCGCATTGGCCGAGATATCAATGTAGGAAAAGCCCAAACCCAAACCGAAATAGGGGTGAACCACGCCATGGGGATACTTGGCGAAGACGTTGAACATAAAATTGTTCAATTTTGCCTCACCCTCAACCGTCACATAACCGGGCCTGTGAAAATCAACAACGGACCTGTCTATGCCGGGATTCAAATAGCTATACTCAAACTCCATCGCCAGGATTTTTAACTGGGGGTGCGTGTATCCGACCTTGACACCCAGTGCCCAGGCATCCTCCATGTCCAGATCGTAGTCATGGTAATAACGACGGCAGCGGTCATAACAGCCCCCGTCATCGTCATCATAATCAGAGCTTGCTTCGGGAGCAATGGTGTAGCCTCCCCATATACCGATATGTCCGCCGGTTTGAGCCAGGGCAGATTGAAATGGATAGGTCACAAAAAGGATGCCCAGCAAAAAAACCACAACGCAATTTACTATGGTCTTCATTTTCTTCTCCTTTCCCTGTTATTGAACCCGATTTTAGAACTTTATGTGTTTATTTTCAATATTTATTACGCCTCGCCGCCGTAAACGGTACAACCACTTTTTTATTATTCCTGTTTCTCGATTTTCCGGTTTTGTGCTATAGGGAGATATTCTTCGCTGACCGCTATTTCTGACCAGTGAGGATATGCGCGAGCCGGCCTTTATGTTTATTGACCTTGGAGAGAGAATAAAATATGGAAATCCAACTGACCAACCAGGAAATTATTAAATTGGCTTACATTACAAAAGAAATTATCGGTTACGCATGGGGAAACAAACTTTCCAACGCGCAGGCGAATTGTTATGTGGAATGCTTTTATACCATTCAGGATTTATTAGAGGAAGTTGATAAAAAATATAAGGAAAAACACAGCGAACTTTTTAATTTTTTTGTACGGGGAAAAAGGCTGATCACGATCGATGATCAACTGCAGTGGGAAAAAGCCATAGGAGAATAAATGAAAGTCGCCACAAAAAAATTGAAACTTAACAAAAAAGATTCAACGAGTGGGGAAGACTCCCTGAGTAGCTCAATCCTGGATAGTCTGACAGCACCTTTCTTCATGATTGACTATGCGACCCGAAAATTTCTTCGCTGGAACAGAGCCTTCTTCATGGCGTTGGGGTATTCTCATGAAGAAATCGCTCATATGGAACCATTCGATTTGGTTCCGGCATCGGAACATGACCGCTTAATCAAAATGGCAAAGGAATTTATCAAAAAAGGGCATGTTTCGTTCGAAATGCCCGTTCTCTCCAGGGATGGTACCAGCACCTCATATTTATTATCCGGCAACCGACTGGTTCATAAGGAGAAGATTTACCTGGTCGGAATGGGTATCGATATCACAGAACGCAAAAAGTCGGAAGAGCTGCTCAAACAAAGGGAGTCCCAGTATCGCCTGTTGGCAGACAACATGAAAGACTATGTCTGGATGATGGACTTGAACTTAAGCATAATATATATGAGCCCATCGGCAATCAAGATAATGGGCTACACGCTTGAAGAGTTCAAGCAGTCCACGTTCGATAAATTCCTCACTCCTGAATCCTTTCAAAAGGCCATGGATTTTTATGCCGTTGAAATGCCCAAGTCATTAGCCGCTCCGCCGGATTACGTATTGATGAAAGCGTTAGAATTGGAATTCTGCTGTAAGGACGGCCAAACGGTATGGGGAGAAGTCAATTTTAGCTTCATCAGAGATGAATATGGGCATCCCCTGTCCCTGGTATGTGTCAGCCGGAATATTACTGAACGGAAACACATAGAAAATGAGTTGCGGGCCAGCGAAAGTAATTTCCGCCATTCTCTCGACGATTCTCCACTGGGTGTTCGGATTTCAACCAGGGAAAGTGAAACCATTTACGCCAACCGCGCCATTCTGGATATCTACGGCTACGACAGTATCGAAGAATTGAAAAATAAATCCGTAAAAGAGCGTTACACACCGGAAAGCTATGCTGAATGGCAGGCCAGAAGAGAGAAAAGGGAAAAAGGAGAGTTCGGACCGTCCGAATATGAAATAAGCATCGTCACGAAAACCGGCGAAATACGCCACCTTTATGTTTTCCGGAAAGAAATATTCTGGGACGGGAAAAAACAATACCAGATTATTTATCAGGATATCACCCTGCGCAGACAGGCTGAAGAGAAGCTCAGCGCAACCATGAGAAATCTGAGGCAATCCATTAAAACGACCATTCAGGTCCTGGGCATGGCATCCGAAGCAAAAGACCCTTATACGGCAGGCCATCAGAAAAAAGTGTCCAACCTTGCCCGGGCCATCGCCACAGAATTGGGACTTCCCAATGATATGATTGAAGGGGTTCGCATGGCCGGCTCCATCCACGATATCGGAAAATTATCCGTCCCCGGCGACATCTTGTCCAAGCCGACCAAACTGACAGATCTTGAGTTTTCTCTGGTGAAGGAACACGCCCAGAGCGGATACGCACTGCTCAAGCATGTGGAGTCTCCCTGGCCCCTCGCGGAAATCGTCCTTCAGCATCACGAACGGGTGAACGGCCTCGGCTATCCTCATAACCTTAAAGGAAACGATATTCTTATCACCGCGCGGATCATGGCTGTGGCGGATGTTGTGGAGGCCATGTCCTCCCATCGCCCCTACCGTCCGTCACTCGGCATCGCATCCGCCCTTGCAGAAATTGAAAACAACAGGGGAACGCTTTATGACGAAGATGTCGTCAATGCCTGCCTCAGGCTGTTTCGGGAAAAGAGCTATCAACTTCGATAGGGTGACGGAGCGTAATGAAAAATAATCCTGCCGTTATTGAGCACCATTTCTGGGGAGAAACCACGGCCTTTCTCGCTCTTTTCTTGGACAATGTCGGAACGCTGATATTTTTCAGCGCCATCCTCGTTTTTACATTCAATTATCCGGCAGACATCATTCTGACACGCATGATCCCCGGCACGGCTGTTGGTATCTGCATCGGAGATCTTGTTTACACGTGTCTGGCTCTCCGTCTTCGCAAAAAAACCGGACGGAGCGACATTACGGCCATGCCTCTGGGCATTGATACCCCTTCCACCATCGGAATCGCGTACGCGGTGATGGGCCCGGCATATGTTGCCTCACAGGATGCCCAGCTGACCTGGCATGTCGGCATGGCCACACTTTTTATGATCGGTTCCGTTAAAATCATCACTTCTTTTTTTGGAGGGTGGATTCAGCGTATTATCCCCACCGCGGGACTATTGGGTCCACTGGCCGGAATCGGGCTTTTCCTTTTAGGATTTCTACCGCTTATTGAGCTGTTCAACGAGGCGGTCGTCGGCATGGTGGCGTTGGGACTGATCTTTACGGCGCTGATGAGCAAAATGCAGTTGCCGGGACGTCTGCCCGGCGTTCTGATTGCGGTCCTTTTCGGAACCGGCATCCATTTCATCCTGGGATTCAGCGGTTACCTGCCGGAGTTCACACCCCCCTCGCCGGAGATGCATTTTTCACTTCCGGTCTTGACGTTTGCGTTTTTCAAAAGCCTTCCGCAAAGCCTTCAATACCTGACCATTGCCATCCCTTTCGGCATCCTGACCATTATCGGCGGCATCAACAACACGGAAAGCGCCCGTCTCGCCGGAGATGATTACCGCACCAGGGATATTCTGCTGACGGAAGCCTTTTCATCCCTTATCGCGGCTTTTTTCGGCGGTGTCGCTCAGACGACGCCTTATATCGGCCATCCGGCATACAAAAAGATGGGGGCAACCTGGTGGTACACCCTGCTGACAGGAATACTCATTGGTGTCTGCTCCATCACCGGACTGCTTTCACTTTTTGTCAGTTTGATTCCCCGGGCGGTGATTGCGCCGATTTTTATTTTCATCGGTTTCGAAATCATGCGGCAGGCCTACAATGATTCGCCTCCCGAGCATTCACCTGCCGTCAGTATGAGCCTGCTTCCGGTCATTGCGAGCATGGTGCTGATTATCCTCGGACAGTTTATGAGTGAGGTCAACGCCGCGCCGGATAAGCTGCCCATCCGGTTACAAACCATGCATCAAACCCTCACCATGCTCAGCAACGGATTCATCATCACCGGCCTGCTCTGGGGCAGCATGCTGGCCTTTCTCATCGACCACAAAACCCGGTTGGCCGCCCTGTGCGCCGCTGTGTGCGCTGTTTTCACCCTGTTCGGCATTATTCATTCGATATTGCCCACCGGTGAACTTTACCTGCCCTGGAAGCTTGTGAACAAGACCCCCTGCATGGTCGCGGCGGGATATCTCGTACTCAGCGGTATTCTGCTGTCATTGATCCATCCGAAAGATCAAACGCATGATCAAAATCATAAGGCTGCACCGAAGAATTTTTAAAGGAGATGATTATGGAAGAAAAAATATGGCAGGAGGCCGCGCAGGCATCCATCAACGCGGGGGCGATCCCCATGCCGGTTACCGGAACATTACTGGAATTAATGCGAACGATTATGGATAAAAGGGAAGCCCAATTCATTCCCGTTTTCACCAAACCAATGAACTTGCAGGAATTGAAAGAAAAATCCGGTCTCCGTGAGGAAGAGTTGAACCGTCTCCTGGAAAGCCTGATGCACAAGGGGGTGGTCACCGGTATTCCCAGCAAAACCACAGGCACGGTTGTACACAGACTGATGCCCCCCATACCGGGACTGTTCGAATTCACGCTGATGAGAGGCGAAACCGGTGAAAAGGAAAAAAAGCTGGCGGGTTTATTCGAGCAGCTTTTCCATGAGGTTGCAGATCTGGTACAGAGCGCTTATGATCCGGTTGTCGATTTCCTTAAATCAGTCCCCCCGATGACCAGGGTCATCCCGGTGGAGCAGGAAATTCAACAGGAGCATGATGATGTTCTGCCCTATGAAGACGTCAAAAAGATTATCGGCAGATTTGATACGATCGCGGTATCCACCTGCTACTGCCGCCATGAAAAGGATCTGCTCGGCAGACCCTGCACAGTTACCGACGAGCGAAAAAACTGCTTTCTTTTCGGCCAGACAGCCGCGTTCGCCATCCAATACCGGTTCGGCACACAGATTTCCAAAGATGACGCCTTGAAAATTATTGAAAAAGCCAGAGAAGACGGTCTGGTGCACAAGGCCTTCCATGTCAAACAGGATATCCACAATGAAGAATTTGCCATTTGCAACTGCTGCAAATGCTGTTGCGGCACCTTTCACATTTATCATCTGGGCGGCTCCCCGATGCAAACCTATGCTTCATACCTGGCACGGGTCGAAGCGGACGAATGCACAGGATGCGAGGCCTGTCTGGAGATGTGCCCGATGGGAGCCATCAGCCTGGTGGAAGATGTCGCCTTCATCGACAAAGACAAATGCATCGGTTGCGGCGTGTGCTCCGCTCATTGTCCGGTTTCAGCCATCCAGCTGGAAAGAACCGGCATGAGAAATGTTTTTGTTCCTCCGGCCAGAAGACAATAAAAAAAACCGGACAGGAGTCAAAAATGAAAACTGGCCGTAAAACGTTGCTCCTGTTCACGCTTTATCTTTCACAGGGGCTGCCGTTCGGCTTTCAGGCAACGGCATTGCCGGTTCTGCTGCGGGAGAGAGGGATTTCCCTGGCCGCTATCGGTTTTGCCGGAGCGCTCGCGCTGCCGTGGTTTCTCAAACCGCTTTGGGCGCCCTTCATTGATCGCTACTGGTCGGCACGGATCGGAAGGCGCCGTTCCTGGATCATCCCTTTGCAGGGCCTGATGGTTTTAACGATGGCCGCTTCCGTCCCGGCAACGACGTCCGGCAGCCTGACGCCACTGTTTATCTGCATATTTCTTATGAATCTGTGGGCCTCCACGCAGGACATCGCGGTGGACGGGCTGGCGGTGGACATCCTGGGAGAAAAAGAACTGGGTCCCGGCAATGCCGCCCAGGTCGCCGGATACAAGACGGGCATGGTCCTGGGCGGCGGCATTCTGGTGTGGCTGAGCGCCAGCACGGGATGGAAGGGACTTTTTCTGGCAATGGCGGCCATATCCACCCTGCCGCTGATTTGCATTCTGCTGTATCGGGAAGTTGAGACCGGAAACATTTCCATCGACCATCCGCCCCGCTTAACGGATTTTAAAAACGCATTCGTTTCCGCTTTGCGTTCTCCCGGCGCGGCTTTCTTTCTGCTTTTTATTGCCACCTACAAAATGGGTGAATCCATGATGGATACGATGTTCAAGCCTTTTCTGGTCGATAACGGGTTTGCGGCTCACCAGATCGGATTGTGGGTGGGCACATGGGGCATGATCGCCTCTCTCATCGGATCGGTTTCAGGCGGATGGCTGACCGCGCGCCTTTCCATCATCCGAGCGCTTTTTCTCGCCGCCTTGCTGAGGCTTTTTCCGTTGATTGCCGAGTGCTGGCTGACCACTTTAACGCCTACCGCCGTCCAGGTGATCGGCGTCACCATCGCCGAACATTTCTTCGGCGGCATGCTCACCACGGCCCTTTTCGCCTTTATGATGTCCCGTGTCGACAAGAGGATCGGCGCCACACACTATACGGTCCTGGCCGCGATTGAGGTTCTGGGAAAATCACCCGGCAGCTGGGCATCCGGATATATCGCGCAGCATACCGGTTACACAGGTCTGTTTTCTATCGGTGTTCTTCTGTCCGCACTGGTGCTTCTACTCTATTTCCCTCTGCGCAAAAGCGGCAAACATCAGCCCTGAAATGGTCATAAGATGAAATGATGCCTGTTCAGCGGTGATCCGGACAGTATTGTTTTGGCGCAGTTCCCATCAGGTAGGCTTCTCTGATTGTTTCGGGGCAGGACGGTGTTGCCAGGTAGCCGGATTTGAGATCAATCAGTGCCGTTTCAATACCCTGGGGTACGGTCAGGGGCGGCGGCCCGGACTGACTATAGAGCGCGCGTAAAAATCTTGCATTGATCCGCAGCGCTCCCTGAGCTCCCGTCAGGCCGGTATCGGCGCCGGAATCGTATCCCACCCAGACGGCACAAACAACATCAGGCGTAAAGCTCACAAACCATGAGTCGCGGTTGCCGTTGGTTGTTCCGGTTTTACCGGACACAGGCAGCTTCATGTTCAAAGATCTTGCTTCCTTTGCTGTGCCACGTTCCAGTACACCCTCCAGGGCATAGCCCGTCAGATATGCCACCCGCGGGTCGAATGCCCTCTTGGGTTGAGCGCCTCTTTCAATGACCTTCTCACCATTGGCTGTGGTAACTGAATAGAGAGGAAACCGTTCAAACCGGATGCCGCCCGATGCGATGGTCGTATAGGCGTAGGCGAGTTCCACCGGTGACACTTCGAAACTTCCCAGAGGCAGGGATGGAGCCGGAGCCAACGGACTACGAATACCCGCCAGACGCGCGGTGTTGAGCACATCCTGAAAACCGGTTTCCCGGGCCAGCCGGACCGTGGCTGTGTTGACAGAATCCTCAATGAGTTTTCGAACGGTGATATTTCCGTATTGTTTGTCTTCAAAGTTCGCCGGCGTCCATAGCCCTTCAGGCGTCGGAAGCGTTATCGGTTCGCCGGAGATGAGTGTGGAAAGCGTCATCTTTTTCTCCCCCGACAATGTTTGCGCCAGAGCGGCCAGCAGCACAAAAGGCTTGAAAGCGCTCCCCGGTTGGCGCTGGGCATCCACAGCCCGATTGAACCACGATTGTGCATAGCTTCGGCCACCGACCATGGCCGTCATGGCTCCCGATTTGGGATCCACGGCAACCAGTGCCGCCTGCAACGGTTCATCCGCCGGAAGCGCAACGCCCTCGATATCGGCAAGTCCAAGCGCTACCGCCTCTTCGGCGGCGGATTGATGAAAGGTGTCCAGTGTCGTAAAATAACGATAGCCGGCCCTGTAAAACCTTTGAATGCCTGTGGCATCCCGGGTAATCCGCTGGATATAATCGATAAAGCAGGAAAGGCGGGCAGGAGGCGTCACCACCCGGGCATGCACCGGGGCGTCGCATGCCCGGTGATATTCATCTTCGGTCATCATGGCCGATTTCTGCATGCCGGTTAAAATGTTGCAGCGTCGTTCCTTTACTTTTTGAGGATTTTTGAACAGGTTATAGATGCCGGGTTCGTTGATAATGCCGGCAAGTGCGGCCGCTTCTGCCAGGGACAGATTTTTCGCCGGCTTGCCAAAATAGAAACGGGATGCATTTTCGAAACCATAAATTCGCCTCGTGCCGTCCATGCCTAAATAGACTCTGTTCAGGTACATCTCCAGAATCTCTTTTTTTGAATAACGCAGTTCCATGGCCAGCGCCAGTTCTATTTCTCTGAATTTCCGGGAAAGAGTTTTCCCGGAAAGAAGAAAAGACATCTGGACTACTTGCCGGGTAATCGTTGAGCGGTTTGGAATCTCCTTCTGTCCGGAAGAGAAAAAAAGTCGGGCGAAGGAAAAAATATCCACGCCCATGTGATCATAGAAGTGCTGATCTTGAGAGGCCACTACCGCGCTTTGCAGGAACGGCGAAAAGCCGGCAAGAGGAACCGCTTTGCCCAACTCCATCTGTTGTCCCGGCAGCCGGCCAAGCTCCTCAGGTTCCAGCTCAATAGATTCCAGCTTTCCGCCTGTTGAAGAACGCAACTCAACGACCCGTCCTTCCTGAAGCACCATTTCTACCCAACCGCTGTCGCGAGAATGCGTATTCCCTTTCGAACTACGGAGAAATATCCGGATGTGCTTCTGGTCCGCGGAAAAAGTGCCCGCGGAGGAAGGGATCCCCGAAACTCTTTTGTAGTGGAGCCTGTTCAGCCGCTCGACGAGGTGCATATTGCCCGGATGATCCCCCTTGTGGATTTGCGCAGGACGCGCATAGAAAATCGTGGGGGCATTGCCGTCGCGTGACGGATGTTCCTGACCGACCTCGATATACAGATAGGCTGTGCGAGCAGCCAGGGAGGCAACCATCAGAAAAAATAGAGCTTTGCGCATCATCTTACCCTGTTTGTTTGCTGCCGGCGGAAAGACAGGCAAATCGTGAAACACACGCTTTTTTCATACGGAATATCAAAGCGACTCATCAATTTTTATCACAATCATCTTAAACACAGTGAACCCATCACGGCAAGAGAATTTTTCCGGCACGACGCTGTCATCAACCTCCGGGGTGTTTGTCCGGAAAGCCGGATACGCCGATTCCCAAGTCTTTGGTCAAGAGTGAAATATAAGTGAATTTTAACGTCAGATGTGATAAACACAAACCGTCAGCGGAATAGGATTGAAAAACCATTGCCTCTCATTGACCAGCAACCAAGGGATTGATGTATGTTGGGCATATTTCCCAAAAATGATGACCGGCAGACACTGAGACTCAAACGTTTTTTCATCGCTCTCGCATCATACCTGATGTGGTGGATTATCGCATTTGCCGCCTTTCTGCTGGGGATTATTCCTGGGCAATATTCCACGTTCAGAGAGTATCTTTTTGGCATTCTACTCTGTAATTTCATCATCTATGCGTTAATCAGAAGCGGATACAATAAACGTCTTAAAGATCCCAGCCTCACCCTGCTCCAAATGATGATCGCAACTTTTTGGATCATGGTATTTGCATATTCGGCCAATACGGCCAGAAGCATTGTGCTCCTCGTTTACCTCATCGTATTCGTTTTTGGACTTTTCCGGTTAAATGTCAGACAATATCTTTTTCTGTCTGTATTTGCGGTTGTCAATTATGCCGTGGTGATTGTGCTGCTTCTCATCAACCATCCGGAATCCATCAATAGAAAGATGGATATCCTGAACATCATGGTTCTGGCAATGGTTCTTCCCTGGTTTTCGATGGTCGGCGGATATATTACCGGGCTCAGGGCAAAAGCGAATCAGGCATTTTCCAATATGAAAGAGGCGGAGCTGAAGTTCAGGACGATATTTGATTTCGCTTCCGACGGAATTCTTCTGGTAAAAATCAGTGACAACAGATTCTATGCGGCCAATCAAAAAATTGGCGACATGACCGGTTACGCTCATGACGAACTGCTCACGTTGGACATATTTAACCTTCATCCTCAAAACGTTCGTGATTTTGTGGAGCAGCAGCTTCATATCCTGCAAAAAGATAAAACGGTTTCCTTGATCAATGTGCCTTTGGTGAAAAAAGATCGAGCTGTTTTTTTTGCCGACATCAGCGCTTCATTAATGACCATAGAAGGTGAAGAATATTTTTTGGGCATGTACAGAGACACGACCGAACGGAAAGAAACAGAAGAATTAATCAAGAAAAGTGAAGAGCGGTACCGGTTACTCGCCGACCATATGAAGGATCAGATCTGGCTGATGGATCTGAACCTGAATATTACCTATATCAGTCCGTCGGTTGAAAGGAGCATGGGCTATTCGCTGGATGAGTTTCAACGTCTCAATCTGGACCGGATCTTCACGCCGGATTCTTTGCAGGCCGCCATTGATTTCTTTTCGGTGGAAATGCCGAAGGCGCTGGCTGCTCCTCCCGATTACGTTTTGACCCGCCCCCTGGAACTGGAATTTGTCACGAAAGAAGGCCGTCAATTATGGGGAGAATGCATGTTTGGCTTTATCCGCGATGAGAACGGTAAACCCATATCCGTACTCGGAGAAGCCCGGGATATTACCGACCGCAAAAAGATGGAGGACAGATTACGGTTTGAAGAAGAAAGGTTTCGCGCCCTGGTCGAGCACTCTTCGGATATCGTTGTCCACGTCAACCGGGAGGGACTGATCATTTACATCAATCCTGCCGTTGAGCGATTACTGGGGTTCTCGCCGGAAGAAAGAATCGGGCACAACGGCTTGGAACTTTTCCATCCGGATGACGTAAACTTCGTGGCCGAGTCGTTCCTGGCCCTGATCAGCGACCGGAACGCAGCCCCTATCACCGGCATCGGGCGCCTTCGTCATAAAAACGGAGGTTACCGTTATATCGAAGGAGTGGGAAGCAACCTGGTAAGAAACGATGTTGTTGAGGGTGTAATCCTCAACTATCGTGATGTCACGGAACGTACACAGGCGGAAGAGCGTCTTCAAAAAACACTGGAAAGTTTGAAAAACGCCGTCGGCACGACAATTCAGGTACTGGTAACGGCGCTGGAGGCCAGAGATCCCTATACAGCGGGACATCAGTCCCGCACCGCCCACCTGGCCTGTGCCATCGCCCAGGAAATGAATCTATCTGAAAATATGATTGAAGGAATTCAGATGGCCGGCATCATTCACGATATCGGAAAGCTGTCGGTCCCGGCGGAGATCCTGACCAAGCCCAGCAAGCTGACAAAACTGGAATTTTCCCTGATCAAAGAACACTCCCGCAGCGGCTTTGAGATGCTCAAAAACGTTGAATCCCCCTGGCCGCTTGCAGAAATCATTTATCAGCATCACGAGAGAATCAATGGCTCCGGTTATCCCAGAAATATGAAAGGAGACGAAATTCTTTTGGAGGCCCGTATTTTGGCGGTGTCCGACGTCGTAGAATCGATGGCATCTCATCGTCCCTATCGAAGCGCATTGGGCATTGAAGCCGCACTGGAAGAAATCGAGCAAAACAAAGGGATTCTTTATGACGTTATGGTCGTCGATGCCTGCCTGAGATTGTTTCGGGAAAAGGGTTATAAGCTTCCATAGATAACGATTTGATAAAAAGGATAAGAATATGAAAGAAAAAAGAAAAGCAGAGCGGCTGAAGGAATTTAACGAGATCACCATTTCGGTGATCTCCGGCTTAAAAAATATCCCCCGCGAAAAAATCGCCTACCATTACAGTGAAGATATCTCCGTGTCCGGCGCTAAAATTCGGGGAAATATTCTTTTGCCGGTCGATACCGTCCTCAAGATAGACTTTACGTTAAAAACGTTGAAAAAGCATATTTCGGCGATCGGAAAAGTCAAATGGATCAAACTGATTATTGAAGACAAGTTTTATGAGGCCGGCGTGGAGTTTGTCGACACTCCCCAAGCGGCTATTGAGAAAATTGAGGATTATATTGCCTGGAAACAAAAAAACGCGAGCCTTACGCCTTTCGGAATTATTGCAAAATTTAACGAACCGGAATCTTAACAAGAGAGAGACAGCATCAGGTTCAGGGGGATTTCAGCGGTATTTGGGCTGATTCATCGACATCCAGCATGAAATATTGATCCATGATTATTTTTACCCGGTAGCGATGCGCCACCCTGACATGATATTGATCAGCCGTCTGCGTTACCGTGATTTCAGCCGGGGTGATTTCCGGCACCCTTTCCAGTTCAAAACGGTTGAGCAACTCCGCCCTGATATTTTCCGCGCCGGTCATCGCATATAGCTTAAAAAATGAATCCTCTTTGAGTGTTTTCATAACGGACGCAATCCGGTACGCCTGAATCTGTACAGACACGATTTTGTAGGCGGGAACGGAAGCAACGATGATGATTCCCAGCAGGAAGATCCAGAGACTTTTTAGGCCACCGTGTTGATTGTTCAGGATGTTCATGCTCCCCTCCTTTTGCGGTTACCCTTTCTTCTCGTATGATCGATTATACGCTGGGTTGATCCGGCCTGTCAATTTTAAAACCCGCCACGGATGGACCGCGAAGTGTGCATCATTCATTTGATGCCGTCCGCCGTCGCGACAAAACTTTTTGATCTCTGGAATTTTTAATCATTTCCTGTTAGAGGGTAGCAGAAACTCGTTGTTTTCTGACATCAATTACAATGCCCCGCCAGGGGGCGTACACATGAAAGCCATTTGTGAAAAGGGGGACTGTTTCATGACGAATAAAAAGTTTGCGATATACCGGGCTCTGTTATTCCTGACGATATATTTCATGCTCAACAACAATATCCTGTGGGCCTCTGTCACGACGACAGCGCCGGACGGTAAAATCAACCTGACAACAGAAAAAATAAAAAAAACGATCAATACCTGCTTAAAACAGGCTCATGGGTATTATCATAAGGGCGACTACCGGCAGGCGGTCAATCAGTATAACAAATGCATTGAAATCTATCCGGAAAGCTACGCGTCCTATTATTCGCGCGGCATGGCTTACCTGATGTTGGGCGACAACGAGCAAGCTCTTCATGATTTGAATAGGACCGTCCAGCTCAATCCCGAAAATGCCCTGCCCTATTCCGGACGAGGAAATATCTATCATCAACTTGGCCAACATGATCAGGCGATCAAAGACTTTTCAAGAGCAATATCCTTGAGCCCTCAGGATGCAGGGCTCTACATAAGCCGGGGAAACAGCTACGAAGGCATCGGAAAATATGACGAAGCCATAAAAGATTATTCCCGGTGTGTCCAAATCAAACCTGATTACACCGAGGCCTATTACAACCGGGGCATTGTTTATGAGAAAACAGGTCGCCATTCCTCGGCCATCAAAAATTTCACAAAGGTCATCGAACTCAACCCGAAAAACGCAGAGGCCTATTACAACCGCGGTAATGCCTACTATGAAGCCGGCAATTTTGTGAACGCGGGCCGGGACTTTTCCCAAACCATAGCGTTAAACCGGAATTTTAAAGATGCCTATTATAAAAGGGGTCTGGCGAAAACCGCTTCAGGTTTAAATGAGGAAGCAATTAAAGATTTCCGGTTCGCGGCAAAACTGGGTCATCAGGAATCGCAGAACCTTCTCAAGAAGAAAAAACTGGATTGGTAACTTCAAAAAAAAGAGGCCTGATTTTTCCTCAGGCCTCTCAAAAAATTAAACAGAAGTGGTGTGCGTTACTTTTTCTCGATCATCAATTTGCCTTCATGCTCCATCTCTTTGACCCATTTCGGATGAAGCATCCTGGCAACGGGTAACTCCATCTTGCCGCTCAGCATCGCCGATAAGCTCCCGGGATTACCGATTGTACCCAAGTAAAGGTGAACGAAAAAGAAGGCAAAGATCACTACAAAACCCAGCACGTGCAGGGTGTACACCCAGTCCAGAAGATTCGCTCCAAAAGGAAATTTCTCCGGATACCACATGAAAAAACCTGTACAAACCATCAGTAATCCAAATAAGGCTACGGTCAGGAAAAACATCTTCTGGCCGGGGTTGTATTTACCCGTCTCCGGTACGTGGTCCAGGTGCCACAGGTATCCGCCTGCTACTTTGATCCATTCCCAGTCCTCCGGAAAAGTGAACAGACCCGCTTCTTTCCACCACATCAATATCGCCATAACCAACGATATCGCAAAGATTACGGCAACGATGTCATGAACCGTGGCCAATCCCTTCAAACCACCGAAAATGGCTCCTAAAAAGTTCAGCTCTTTGTACATCATCCCCAATCCTGTATAACACAGAAGAAGACAGGAGATGGCCAGCATCCAGTGGACAAATTGTTCATAGCCCGATGTTACTTTGATCAGTTCTTTACTCATTTTTATGCACCTCCCTGCTTCTTTTCATTGGAACTGTAGTGCTCCGGGTGAGGCCTGTGAGGACCGTGGATGAAGTAATGCAAAAGCGAACCGCCGATCACTCCGCCTGCGGCAACCAGGCTCAGGGGCTTCAAGATGTTCTTCCATATGGTGAGGGATTGAGGAACCTTCGGATCCTTATGAATGCCGTTATACACTTCGGCTTTTTCCGGAAGCACATACATGAGATGCGTGCCGCCGACATACTGATTGCCGTAAATATTGGCGTCACCACCTAACTTCTGGACGCGGGCTTCGGCAATCTTTACGGCCTCGTCTTTATCCACCCACCTCAGGGCACCTGTGGGACAGGCCTTGACGCAGGCCGGTGCCAAATTGTTGCTGATTCTGCTTTCACACATATCACACTTGGTGATCTTTTCCGTCTTTTTATCATATTTAGGAACTTCAAACGGACAGGCCACGGTACATTCCTTACAACCGATGCATTTTTCACGGTCCAGCCCCACGGTGCCGAACTCCTTATTATAATAAAGAGCGCCGCTGGGACAAACCGTCACACAGGCGGCGGTTGTGCAGTGCATGCAGGCTTCCTTGCGAAACAGCCATTTTACGCCACCCTCCGACGTTAAATAATCCTGAAAATGAATGATCATATAGGTATTGGTCTGTAAAGAAGGCGGATTCTGATAAGTGCCTTGATGTTCCGTCTGACCGGCCTTGAGACCATTCCACTGCTTGCAGGCCAACTGACATCCCCGGCACGCTGTGCATTTCGACGCATCGTATAATTTAATTTTCTCTGACATCTTACTTCACCCCCTTTACAACATTCGCCATGAAGGCTTTGCTCTCCGGTATCATCGTGTTGGCATCACCGATGGTCGGCGTTAAAAGATTCGCCGCGTCACCGGCGGTGAAAACCTCGGCTTTCTTATCGCCCGCATTATACTTTCGGTCTTTGGTTGTAATCCAACCGAAATGCCAGGGAATACCGATTTCATGGATTTCATTCCCGTCAATATTAAAAGGTTTGAAACGGGGTGTCACAATGGCTGTGCACACCACTGCGCCGCGCGCTGAACTGACCGTACATGGATCTCCGGTTTTGATATCCCGCATCCTGGCCAGTTCCTCACTCATTTCGACAAACATACCCGGCTGCATTTCAGCGAGCCACGGACACCAGCGGGTTAAAACGCCTGTCTGCCAATGTTCGGAGACCCGATAGGTTGAACAAATAAACGGGAACCGCGGATCACAGGTCCCGACTCCGGAATACACATCCAGTTCAGACCCGACACCTTCTTTATCAAACCGTTTGATCACCGGATTATTCTTCTGCGGTGAAAGCAGATTTTTCTCAACCGGGCATTCCAGCGGTTCGTAATGTTCAGGGAACGGCCCGTCGGCCAGACCGGGGCCATAAAGACTGGCCACGCCGTCCGGTTTCATGATAAACGGCGGACGTCCCTTGCCGGGATTACCGGCTCCATCGGGGACATCGCCTTTCCATTTTTCTTCCTTCGCATCCCAGGTAATAACGGCACGGCTGGGATCCCAGGGTTTACCGTTTAAGTCCACCGAGGCGCCGTTGTAAATGATGCGGCGGTTTAATGGCCAGCACCATGCCCATTCGGAATAGAGACCCAAACCTGTCGGGTCGGCCTGTCCGCGTCGCATGGGCAGGATGCCCTTTTCCTTGTCAACGGAACCGCAATAGACCCAGCAGCCCGATGAAGTGGAACCGTCGTCCTGCAACCAGGCGAACGTTGGAACCAGATCGCCTTTCTTGAATTCTTTAAACTCGCCCTTCTTGGTCGGATTTTCCACTTTTTTATCTTCAAGGAAGAAACCGTTAATTTCCGCAGCCACTTTGCGGGGCTCATAGTGGTACTCGTTACCAACCTGCCTGCCATAGGGCCAGGTCAGTTTCGTAATGGCCGCCGCGTTGGGACCGCCCTGCTTCTGATAAAGCGATTTCACCTTGAAGAAAAGTTCACTCATGATGTCGCCATCCGGCTTGGAATCGCCGTAATAAGGAATGGCTTTGTAACGCCACTGCTGCAAACGTCCGCTGTTGGCAATACTGCCTTCTTTCTCAACGGAGGAAGCACAGGGCAGCATGAAGACTTCCGTCTTGATTTTCGTGGGATCCATTCCCGGGCCTCGCCAGAAAGAACCGGTTTCGTTATCGAACAGATTGACATTCACCAGCCAATCCACTTTGCCGAGAGCCTGACGCACCTTATTGGAATGCGCGCCGGAACAGGCCGGGTTCATGCCCCAGGCAAAGAAGCCGGTGAATTTGCCCTTGTACATCTGATCGAAAATTGTGAGCCACGAGTAATTCGCGCCGTCATCAACCTTGGGCAGCGTATTGTAGGCGTCATCCAGTGTCATATTTGTACCGTACATCGAACGCAGGAAACTGGCGACATATTTGGGTTTGTTTTTCCACCAGTTCAGAGAATCTTTCTCTTTGGTTTTGGGAGTCTGTTTTTCATTGTAAGTGGCCAGATCCTTCAGCGAAGCTGTCGGCGTATTGAGATACCCGGGCCAGATGTGGAAAAGCAGACCGTGGTCAGTGGAACCCTGGACGTTGGATTCGCCACGCATCGCCGCAACTCCGCCGCCCGCAATACCCATGTTGCCCAAAAGCAGCTGGATAATGCACATCGTTCTGATATTCTGCGTACCGACGGTATGCTGTGTCCAGCCCATCGCGTAGAGTTCAACACCCGCCTTATTGGGCTTGCCGGTTGAGGCGTACAGTTTGTAAACTTCAAGCAGTTTTTCTTTGGGTGTTCCGGTAATCCGGGAAACCACGTCCGGGTTGTAGCGGGAATAGTGTTTCTTTAAAAGCTGGAAAACACAATTGGGATCCTGAAGCGTTTTGTCTTTCTTAATCACACCGTCGGCATCCGTCTGATATCCCCAGGTGTCTTTTTCATATTTTCCGTCTTTCAGGCCGGAAAACACACCGTTGTTCTGTCCGGGAAGTTTCAATTCCGGGTTTACCAAAAATGAGGCGTTGGTATAATTTAAAACATATTCATAAAAATACAACTTATGATCAAGGATGTATTTAATCATGCCACCCAGAAAAGCGATATCCGTTCCTGAGCGGATCGGCGCGTAAAGGTCCGCTTTCGCCGCCGATTGGGTGAATCGGGGATCCACGCAGATGATTTTGGCACCGCGTTTGTCGACTGCCTCCTGAATCCACTTGAAGGATACGGGATGATTGGACGCAGGATTGCTTCCCATGATTAAAAACACATCCGTATTCTTAAAATCAACCCAGTGATTGGTCATTGCGCCGCGTCCGAACGACTCTGCCAGAGCCGGTACAGTCGGGCTGTGTCAGATACGGGCCTGATGTTCAATGTAGACCAGACCCAACCCCCTTAAGAATTTTTGGTACGTGAAGCATTCTTCCAGATCCATCGCCGCGCTGCCGACGGAGGCGATGCCTTCCGTCCGATTGACGAGTTCGCCTTTTTTATTGATCGCGCTGAAGCTCTGGTCACGGCTCTTTTTAATTTTTTTGGCAATCTCATCTAAAGCCCATTCCCACTCGACCTCTTTCCATTCAGTCGCGAACGGGGCTCTGTAGAGGGGCTTGCCTAAACGGTTTTCATTGACGGCCATCTGGTAAATGGATCCGCCCTTGCTGCACAGCGCACCTCGGTTGATGGGGCTATCCGGATCACCTTCGGTATTGATAACCTTGCCGTCACGCGCGGATACGATGATGCTGCATCCCACGGAACAATACGGACAAACGGTGGTGGTTTCTTTGGCGTTTTTGATCTTCAGTTCCCGGGCGTGTGCGGTTATGGGCTTAAGATTAATGCCCAGACCGCTGACCGCCGCCACAGCTCCTGAAATCTTCAAGAAACCTCTTCGGCTGACGTTCATGAATTATTTCTCCTTTCATCAAAAGTTTCTAAACATTGTTTAATGTTCTAATTTCAAATACAGTTGTCCGCGCATTTTCGGAATGGTCAGGGAAAAGCATTCGGAATAACCGGGGCTGGAAGAGCACACGTTTTCCAGAGAATAACGCCTTAACTGCGTGCCCGTTATACACAAGGGAGACTAAATTGTCAACGGTAATTTATCAATAAAATCATGGCGTTATGTCATTTTTGACATAACATGAAAGCGTAATAAGTTCGCCCCTATCTAAAATTACCAGCAACTTGCCGGAAATAGAAGATAGGGGAGGCACGAGGTTGGGATTTTCTCTTACGGGACACCAGATAAAGTTCGCTCTGCAAACTGACAAGACCGGCCGGCTTCATGGAAGAACGATAAGAACGGTCAGCTCTGCTCTTCAGAAGAGCCGGCCCATTTGCGTCTCCCGCTCAGAATTTTTCAATCAAGCCAGCTCCTGCACGCGCCTTTATCCCGCGCTGGAACCACCCTGAAACGTTAGCCGGAACAAAGCAGGGCCTGCCTGCCGTTTTTAATAAATTCATCCTTGATGCTGTTAAACTCATCCGGATTTAACAAGTGATAGGTATGATCACCCCGCTGCCTGAAATAAATCTTCATGCCCGGGTTATTCTCAATATTGAAATGTTCTCGTTTGAAAGGCCGCACGATAATTTTTTGCGTATCGGTTACGGAAAATTTTTCAATCACACGGATATAATCGGGCATCCATTTCGGGTCCATGCCGCCTTCTTTCTGCTGTTTCATAAACCAGGCATATACTTCATCCGGATCAAAGGTTTCCCCTTCTTTCAGCTGAACGGTAACCATGACTTTTTCATCGGATACCTCACAGGGAGCGCCGAAGGCAATAGCGCAATCCACACAGGGAAGCTTCTGCGCGAATTCCAGAACGTTTTCCGCCGAAAAGTTTTCCCCGTCCTTGCGAATCCAGTCATCGGTGCGACCGTTGAAAAACAGGTAACGTTTGCCGTTGACGATCCTGATGTGTCCCAGATCACCCGAATGGTACCAGCCGTTACGGAACTTCTGGTTCGTCGCTCCCTCGTTGCCGAAATAGCCCTCAAACCGGATATTATCTTCACCCACTCTACAGCAGATTTCGCCAACAGCTTTATCATAATTCGTCAACGCACCATCCGCTTCCACAATGCCCGGCTCGCATTCTTTTCCTTCTTCATTCAGGATGCGAACGGAAGAACCCACCTTACCAACCGAATCCACCGGATCACCGGGCATATTGGCCGTGGTAATCACCGCTTCCGTGGAGCCGTAGATTTCATAAATATGTTCCATGCCCAGATAGCGTTTGAGTTTGATACGATCGTTGACGGTGGCACCGTTGCCATAGGCTTTACGAAACCTGTTATGCGGATGTTTGGCCAACGCGGCCTCCACCGCTTCACCACTGCCATATTTGCGCTCCAGCGCGTCAATAATGTAGTGCAGCGGCTGCCCGACATAATTCAGGAATGTTACGCCATACCGGAGCATATCCTCCTCAAAGGCGCTGGCAGAAAAACGCCGTTTGAGAAGAAAACTGCCCCCGACAATCATCTGCGGCAGGATACCGATATACCAGGCGTTGGAATGAAAAAGAGGCATGGAAATATAGCCGCGGTCATTCTTATTGAGATGAACCGCCGATTGGACCACGATTCCGGCACCGAACATTTTGACGTGTGTGCAAGGTACGCCCTTGGGCAGCCCCGATGTACCCGAAGTATAAATGACAATCACGGGGCTGAAATTATCGATCTTGACCTGATAGCGTTTGGGAACTTCAAGAAGAGCGGCTTGTGCTACCGCATCTTCCAGCGACTGAAACCCGGTTGACTGAAAGGGTTTCTTCTCGCCGACAAAATAAACATTTTCCCGCCCGATCACCTTGACCTCGCTGATCACATCCTGCACTTCTTTTAACGTGCTTTCATTGATCATCAAGAAGGATATCTGCGCCTGATCCATGACACGGGCAAGCGTCTCTCCGCGGAATCCGGAGTTAATGGCGAAAAGAACGGAATTGCTCAACCCCGCGCCAAATGACGCGAACAGAAACTCCGGATTGTTGTCCATGTAAACGCCGAAAGAAAGACGCTGATTTTTATTCAGTTTCCCTCCTTCCACCAGCTTTTTTCTGACGCTCAGAAAAAAATGCGCATAGCGAAGGGATTGCTGATAAACCTCGCCATAGGTATATTCGCGCCCTTCAAAGATAAAGAATACCCTATTGCGCCTAAACCACAGCCACCAGAACGCAACCTGGATCATCGTGCGGAAATTGAGGAAACCGAATACTTTACGAAGAATGGTTTTTAGATTCATTTTTAAACTGCCCTGCCCCTGCAAAATATTACTAAATAAAGGTGCTCCGTTTTCTCAAAAGCAGAAATATAAGTCAATCATTAAATACGTCATAAAATTTAGACAATTGATTCATTTTTTTGCAGTATGTTTGCCGCGGATCTCGCCTGCCGCCCGGGCCCGAGGGGGCGGTTTTGATACATTCCAGGCTCCCGGATGCATCACAATGTTATCACTCATACAGGTAAAATAGCCGATTTTTCGTTCATCGCAATCATTTTAATCTTAAAATGATTGCGATAGCGGTCTGCCGCAGTGAGAAATTCATTCACTTTTACGCCGGGAAGGTATTTCATTTTTTTCTCCAGCGGAGTAAAAAAGTTATCAAAATGAATCGGAATAACCCGTTTAGCTTCCAGTTGAAGCGGAACATTTTGCAGATACTCTCCGGAATTGCTTCTACCGGCAATTCCCAATAACACAACGTCTGCTTTCATCCCTTCATACATCCCCTCAATGAACCCGGCGCTGCCGTGGTGGACGATCGCGCCTGCCGGGTGGGTGATCATGATGGAAAATGTTTTTCCCAGCTTATAATCACGGGCGGGGCGGGGCGGAATCAGAGGCCTGTCGATAACCCCGGGGAAAGGAACTCGACCCAGAAAAGCCGGTCCGTGAGCACTTTCGATCCATCTTAAACTGAAATGCCCGATCTGGATGACCTGTTTAGGCGATACGGTTCTTAAATACCGATCCTCCAGCCCGGCTCCCTTGCCGACATTGACAGCGCTTTCCGAGCCGATGAGTAAAGAACCGGTTTCACGGGCGAAATAAGGGGCATCCAGACAGTGGTCAAAATGAGAATGGCTGACCACGACCGCCTGAATGTTGATCCCTTCCAGACAGGCAACGCATCTTGCAACGGCCTCTAGATCGGGTTGAAGCGGCAAGCCCATGGCCACCTTGAAAATACCGAAGCGGCTGACATACGGATCAATCAGAATACCGGTGTTTTCGTCTGATATTAAAACGGCTGCTGTTCCCAGCCACCTTAAATAAACAGGTCCCATCTGTCGCGCCATTTGCTTTGATGATCATGCATTTTGTAAACGGAACATTTTTTAATCTCGTTGAAAAGAACTGACAGGCATGTTTTTCTGAATCAGCTGGTTGCGGGTGATCTGCCGCTGCTCAATAAGAATTTGGCGATACTGGTCAACATAAAAATTCATTTTATCGCCGGAATTCCCGATGGCTTCCATGGTCAGCGCTTTTTTGGCATTAATAAATTGCTCGGCTTGTTCCGGGGGAATGCTGCCCAAAAAAATTCTCACAATGTTGCGGCGCAGAGGGAGGGTTGAATTGAGAATCAGCCTCATCACCATGTTATTCACCATCTCCGCGATACGGTCCTGCTCGTAAAGCCACAGATCAATGAGCTTTTCTTTATCATCCTTATATTTCAGCTCCTGTTCAATGGCATCTATTAACTCTTTCAAGTCACGTGTCGATGCCCGTTGAGAGGCAAGCCTGACCATTTCCGGAAACAGAATAATCCACCACTCCCATACCTCATCCAGCATAAACATATCCACAGCAAGCTCGTCCTCCAGAGGGTTGTTTTCGGAAAAAAGCACCCGTAAAAAATCAATGCCTGCATGTTTTAAAAAATCTTTTACGTAAATTCCATCTCCTCTTTTTATCTCGAGCAGTTGCATTGCCTCCAATTGTTTGAGCGCAACACGAAGCGATGTCCTGTCGATATCCATGCTTTCAGCAAGTTCTCGTTCTGACGGCAGTTTCTCTCCTGCTTTGAGTTTGTGAAAGAAAATGTCACGCATTATTTTTGCAGAAACTCTCTGATGAGCCTGTTTATTAACCATTTAACGATCATTCTCCCGCTGTTTTTCAATCATTTGACTCCACTATGTATTTTTTTCTTGACAAAAGCAAGCAATTAATTATACGTATTGGTTAAACCAATAGATGAAACACATAAAACCAAAATGAAGCAAGAGGTTAATCCTATGAGAGATGTATATGTAATCGGCGCTCACACGATCAAGTTCGGTAAATATCTGGATAAAAGCGTAAAAGATCTTGCCGCAATGACCGTAATTCCCTGCCTGAAAGAAGCCACCCTCGACAAAAAAGATATCCAGGCCCTATGGTTTTCCAACTCAGGTTGGGGATACAGCAAAGGGCAGGATGGCATCAGAGCGCAGGTAGCGTTGCGGCCTATCGGCATAGAAACCATTCCCATGACCAATGTTGAAAATGCCTGTGCGGGTGGTTCAACCGCTTTTCACCACGCATGGCTTGGCGTGGCCAGCGGTCTTTACGACATTACCATGGCGGTGGGCGCTGAAAAGCTTTATGACAGCAATAAAATGAAAGTGTTTGCCGGTTTCCTGGGCGGACTCGACATTGAAAATATCGCCAACATTATCGAAAATATTTCTTTTTACGGCATGACCGAACAGGATAAAAAAGACATGCAGGCGCATGTGGCGAAGCATACGATGCTTGCACAAAAAGATCAAAAGCCCAACAAGAAGAAGAAAAAAGCAACTCTCAAAGACCGTTTCAGTGAATACTGGGATATGTTCACTGTATTTGTCCGTTTGAGTGACGCCGTCGGCAGGGATACCGTTATGAAAATGAGAAAATTATCTGGCGGTGACCATTCACCGTTCATGGACGTATACGGATTTGCCGCCCGTCAGCACATGAAAAAATATGGTTCCACCATAGAACAACTTGCCATCATTGCCTCAAAGAATCACTTCCACTCCTCACTGAACCCCAACGCTCAATACAACTTCACTGTAACCCCCGAACAGGTCTTGGCAGACCGTATCGTCACCTGGCCACTGACCCGGGCGATGTGCGCGCCTATTGGGGATGGCGCCGCATCGTCTATTCTTTGTGACGGTGAAACCGTCAAAAAGCTCGGCCTGTCTTCGCAGGCCGTTAGGGTGCGGGCATCGGTCCTGGGTTCAGGGCGAGAACGCGCTTTCGATGAGATTGATATCGGTGAGCGTTTAAGTAAAATCGCGTACGAAAAATCGGGACTGGGACCGGAGGATATGCATTGCGCCGAAGTCCATGATGCCAGCGCTTACGGTGAACTCCATCAAGCGGAAGCCCTGGGATTCTGCAAGGAAGGTGAAGGGGGTATTTTTGCCGAAAGCGGAGCGACAAAGCTTGGCGGCAAGGTTCCCATCAACATCAGTGGCGGACTGGAATCGCGCGGCCATCCCATCGGCGCGTCCGGTCTTGCGCAAATTCATGAGCTGGTCACCCAGCTTAGAGGCAATGCGGGCAAACGTCAGATTCAGGGCGCCAGAATCGCCATAGCGGAAAACGGCGGCGGGGCTTTGGGACAGGAAGAAGCTGCCATGTGTATTCACATCCTCGAAGCACCATCGAAATAACGGGCCACGCTGAAAGCGGATCCCGACGAGTCGGGATGAAGGCTGAAGCGTAAGGAGAACGATCCCCGATCGAGATAACCAACGGGGATCATGGTCCATATACTTTAACTTTAAGGGAGGACAGAGCCATCGCAAGAAGCACTTTACAGCGCAGGTTGAGGATTGCCGAAATCGTCAAGGACTTGGTGAAAACCGCGGGCGGGTTTGTCAAGGATGAATTATCCCGCGGTACGCTGGTTAAAAATCTCGAGGGGATCAGTCGTGTGAAAATCCCTGTCGATATGTCCTGGGCCGCCCTTCTGGAGGAACGCGCGGCGCAGGTGCCGGACAGGACATTCCTTCTTTATGAGAATGAGCGCTACACCTATCAAGAAATGGATCAGAACGCCAACAAGATGGCGAATCTGTTGAAATCATACGGTGGCGGCAAGGGCAAAGGTCTGGCCATTTTTATGAAGAACTCACCCCGTTATCTGGATATTTTCTTCGGAGCCCAGAAAATCGGCATGTATCTGGTGCCGCTCAATCCGGAATTGAAGGGGGATGGTCTGCAATATGTCATCGATCATAGCGACGTGGAATTTCTGGTGGTTGACGGAGAGCTTTTCCATACGCTGGAAGCCGTCAAAAACAATCTGTCGAAAATAAAGCATATTTTTATCAACGACATTGAGCCGGACGTGCAACAGATCAACGCCCCGGGCATCAAAAAACTCAGTGAAGTCAAGAATCAGTCCGGCGCAAATCCGGGTGTCGGTTATAACCTGGAAGACATGTGTCTGATCATGTACACCTCGGGAACGACAGGCAGGGCCAAGGGGGTTGTGTACCGCTACGGTCGTTCCAGTGTCAAGAAACTTTCCCTGCTTTCCGGCTTGTTTGTCAAACCGGGCGATATTTATTACACCGCCATGCAATTGTGTCACGGCAATGCCATGTTTTTAACCGTGACCTGCTCTCTGGCTCAACGGGGCACAGTGGCCCTGGCGCGCAAATTTTCTGCCAGTAAATTCTGGGAAGATATTCGTCGTCATCAAGTGACCATATTTAATGTCATCGGCTCCATGGTGCCTATTTTAATGAAGCAGCCGCCCGGACCGCTGGATGGAAAAAATCATGTTCGTGTCGTTCTTTCCGCTGCCTGTCCCGCCGATATGTGGGAGGCCTTTGAAAAAAGATTTGGGTTAACAATTTATGAAGGATACGGCGCGGTGGATGGCGGCAACAAAGTGATTATGAATCCGGGAACCGGCCCTGTCGGTTCCATCGGCAAGCCCAACAGCAGAATAGGCAAATACCGCTTGATTGATTCAGAAGGGAAAGATGTCAAGCCGGGAGAAGCCGGTGAGCTGGTTTTTGTGCTGGACGGGAAAAAAAGTTCCTCACCGAAGAAAAAATCCGGAGAGGGAGTGGAATATTATAAAAACGAAAAGGCGACCGGCGAAAAGAACAAAGGAGGTCTGCTCTATACCGGTGATCTTTTACGCTGCGATGAAAAGGGCTATCTTTATTTTGTGGGACGGAATACTGAAAGCATGCGCAAAGGCGGTGAAAATGTCAGCGCGTTTGAAGTTGAACATGTGATCATGGATCATCCGGCGGTGGAAGAGGTCGCTGTTTACGCGGTACCCTCCGAGATGGCCGAGGATGAAATTATGGCTTCGATAAAACTCGTTGAAGGCATGACGCTGGATCCCAAAGATTTGATCACGTTCCTCAAAGACCGCCTGGCCAAGTATGCTGTGCCCCGCTACATTCGCATTGTCCAGGAATTCCCCATGACCAATTCCTTCAGGGTTGTAAAGAAAGAATTAGAGAAAATCGGCGTGACGCCTGATACCTTTGATGCTGCAAAGATTCAACATTAGCTTGTCAACGCGCATGGATATCTCCGGAACCATAGCGTTTTTTTTGAAGTTAATAAAGTAGTCTTGATTTACAATACCGTATTGATCGATCCAGAAGGGGGATACAATGATTTCCGTGAAAGAGCATCAATCCTTATTGGAGCGGGAGCCACGTTTTGAAGACAGTTACTGCAGCATCCAGGCGCTTCCGAAAATTCCGGCGATTCAGCTCAAAGAAACCAGACAACTCGTGAGCTATACCCGTCAATTCAACGATGAAGTCGTCCGGCCTCTGGCGTTGAAAACCGATCTGAAAACGTTTCAGGATCCGGACTATCTTCCTTGGGATATTGTGGAGAAAGCCAATGAATGGGGTTTTTATACCATGTTCATTCCCAAAATATTCGGCGGTCAGGGCTGGGCCCTGCCGAGCCATGCCTACGTCATTGAGGAAATGTCATCAGCCTGCGTGGGTATTGCCAATGCGGTGTTTGTGCATTATCTTGGTTTTGTGACGGTTCTGGCCTCGTGGAATCTGCCGCTGATTAACAGAATCTGCAGGGACGTGGCCGAAGGAGAACGCACGGGCAACCCCTGCCTGATTACGCTGGCGATTACCGAACCCGGAGCCGGCACGGATGTGGAAGAAGTGGAACTGGTTGACCGCGGCAAGGTGACGTGTTACGCTGAAAAAGTCAAAGGCGGCTACATCGTCAGCGGCAGCAAAATCTTCATCTCCATGGGCCATGTTTCTCAGTGGCATGCTTTAATCGCCTATACCGACCTGAAAAAGCCCTCCGAAAATACCGTCATACTCGCGGTCAAAACCGGCATGAAAGGATTTTCCTTCGGTAAGCATGAAGACAAAATGGGTCAGCGCGCCTGCTGCGCCAGCGAATTGATTTTCCAGGATTGTTTTATTCCGGATGAATGTGTTCTGGGAGATTCCCGGTATTTCCCCAACTCCCAGATTCGCGAGACAGGAGATCTGGTCAACCAGATCATCCATTACGTCGTGGAGGTCACGCGCGCCTCAGTGGGGGCGTTCGGCACCGGCGTGGCGCGTGGCGCTTATGAACACGCCCTTCAGTTCGCCGGTGAGACGGCAGTGGACGGCAAACTGCTGATCAACCACGAATGGGCGCAGATCATGCTGGCCGAGATGTATAAGAATGTCATCGCCGGACGGCTCGCTTATAACGAGGCTAATTATTCCAATAGCCTGAAGGGCGGGATCTTCAATTTCCTGCAGATCAAACCGCTTTACTACTATTTGAAGTATGTGCCTCAAATCGTGATAGACACGTTTCTTGTGCCTTTTTACCGATTCAAACTGGCGAACTGGGCGATCCGCCGGATTTTCGTGGAGGGACAATCCATGGAGGCGCAGAAACGCTGTTCCGGGTGGTCGTCCATTGCGAAATTTTTCGGCACGGATATGGGCATGAAGAACAGTCAGATGGCGCTGGAGATGATGGGGCAGGCCGGTTTGCGCCATGACCAAGGCGCGGAGAAAATTCTGCGGGATTCCAAATTGTTGCAAATTTACGAAGGAACCAACCAGCTCAACCGGCTCAACCTGTTCAACTGCCTGATTGCCCGGAGCGTTCCCCAGGCCAAAGTATTTGAAGAAGAATAAGGAGGTGATACCATGCTGACCACCGTAAAATGTGAGCTTAAATCATTTGAAGATCTGGCCCGCAGCTTTGCCGCCAAAGAACTTGCCGCCCACAGAGAAGAACACGACCGCTACCCGTTCGGCCCCTTCTTTGATTCCGTCATCACCAAAGCCTATGAAGTAGGGCTTTTAGGCGCGACATTACCAGAAGAGTGCGGAGGCATCGGCCAGGAAATCAGCGCTCTGTGCATCATCCTCGATCATATCAGCGCGGCGGATGCGAGCCTCGGCGGAATTATTTTTACCAACGCCCTCGCTCAGGAAATCATCCTGGCTGCAGATAACAAGGCTCTCCTTGCCGACAGGATAGGAAACGCCGGAGATGCCCGATCGTCCCTGATCGCCACCTCCTCATTTTCCAACCCGTCGGAAACCGGTGTAACCCTGGAAGCGGTCAAGATTAAAGACAGTTATCTTCTCAGTGGCACCATGGAATATGTCGTTCTGGGCGGCCTTGCCGGCCATGCCCTGGTTCCCGCAAAAATCAAGGGGGCGAAGGGGTACAGTTTCTTTCTCGTCAACCTGAACGACAGGGGTATCAACAAAAGCCAGCCGGTATTCAGTCTGGGTCTGCACGCCTGTCCGGCCGTTGATTTGAATCTGGTGGGCGTGGAAGCGAAACTCATCGGGCAGGAGGGAGAAGGAGAAAAATATTTCAGTCGGGCCTCCGACCGGATGCACTCGGCAGTGGCTGCCATGCAATGCGGCATCATGAAAGGATCTTTTTACGAAGCCCTTGACTACAGTCAGCAACGCTGTCAGGGTGGCAAAGAAATCATCAACTGGTCGGGTCTCAGAATGATACTTGGCCAGATGGCCGTTCAGGTAAAAATTGCCGAGATGGTGGTATCGGAAGCGGCCATGGCCGTGGAAAACCAGGAACCCCATTGGAACCTGTACAGCAAGGCGGCGGCACTGCATTTATCGGAACTGGCCTGTAAGCTGACCACGGATGGCATCCAGTGTTTAGGCGGTAACGGCTACATGAAGGATTATGGCCAGGAAAAACGATTCCGGGACGCCAAGCATGTCCAGGCATTCTTGGGGCTGGCGCCGATGAAAAAACTGTCCATGATCAGGGATATCTTGGCATAAAGATTGGCGGCTCCTCTACCCCCCCCTCATCTGAAGCCGGCAGGCAAACAGGTCACCTGCCGATGGTTTATGAAGATGTGGCCGGCGGCGTTCGATGATTCATTGATCCGGAGAAGATTGCAGATGCATCTGAATAAAAAGTATCCTGAAAAAAGGGTTGTGATTACCGGAGCGGGCAGCGGGCTGGGAAGAGCACTGGCGCAGGAGTTTGCGATAAGAAACTGGCGGATCGCCATTGCCGAAATTAATGATGAACGCGCCAAAGAGTCAGCGCATATGGTTAAAAAAGCTGGCGGTGAGCCGTTGACGATTCACTGTGATGTGACAAGACCCAGGGATCTGGATAATGTTCTGAATATCGTCAAGAGGGAATGGAAAGGGGTGGATATCCTGATTAACAATGCCGGCGTGGCTTCCGCCGGGTGGTTTGAAAAAATTCCTCTGGAAAAATGGGACTGGATTATCGGGCTCAATACCAACAGTATTATTCACGGGTGCCGGTCATTCATTCCTCATTTTAAAGAACAGCAATCGGGATATATTGTCAATGTGGCATCGAGCGCCGGTATCGCGTCGTTGCCGGAGATGGCCAGCTACAACGCGACCAAGGCCGCGGCAATATCTCTGACCGAAACACTCAGGATTGAAATGGCCCGATTCAATATCGGCGTATCGGTCGTTTGTCCCACTTTTTTTCAAACAAACCTGATGGATCAGTTTACTTCGCCGGATGAACGTCAACGTGAATTGGCCAATACATTCTTTGGCAATGCCAAAACAACGTCCCAGAACGTTGCCCGTCATACCATTCACTCGATTGAGAGAAACCGTTTTTATGTGATTACCCAAAAAGACGGCAGGAACATATGGCGCATAAAACGATATTTTCCGGAACTGTATTTCAAGGTGTTCGGTACGATCTATAGAACCGGATACTTCGACAGACACCTTGCCAAATTGTTAAAAATAATGAATATTGTCGGATAAATGAAAAAGGAGGGGTCCCATGGCACCAGTCAACACAACCGTAGGAGAGCGAGAAGCAAAGATCACCAGCGCGGATGGACCGATTGTCCACCCGGACAGGGAAACATTGTCTCCGTTGGGACAATATGAAGCCGGCATGCCCTGGAATCCGGTCGAGAAAGTCATCCTGGAACGCCGCAGCATCCGGGCTTTTAAAAAAGACCCCCTGCCGGACAGTATGATTAAAAGAATACTCGAAGCGGGTCGATATGCGCCTTCGGCAGGCAATATGCAGCCGTGGAAATTTATCGTAGTCACCAGCCCGGAAATTCTTGCAGAAATGGAAAAAGATGCCGTTAAAGTCATCAAATTTTTCACATTTTTTATTGATTACACAAGGGGCAACATCATTCGGAGGCTCTTAATTTTAAGCTGGGTCAAATGGGTCATCCGGTTCATGAAAAACAAACTTCACCCCGTTCCGTTCGGTCTGATGTCACAAATCGCCCAGGGCAAGGCCCCTGTTTTTCATGGAGCCCCGACCCTGATCCTTTTAGTAGAAGACAAACGCGGCGTTGCCAGCCCTCCCACCGACATCGGTATCTGCGGGCAGAACATGGTTCTGGCAGCCCACAGCATGGGGGCAGGCAGTTGCTGGATCGGTCTTGTACAAGTGCTGATGTACCTGCCCAAATGGAGAAAGAAATTCGGAATCCAATACCCCTATACACTCAATGATTGTATTGCTTTCGGCTGGCCCAGTCCGAAGGCAGACGGCATGGTACCGCGGGAAGTCCAGTTGGTGCAGTGGTACGAGAGAGGCATGAACGACGCTCCAAGAGTAACGAAACAGGGGGAATAACCATGAAAAATTTCAGTTTCATCGACAAATTCAGAGTACCAACCTATGACAACCCGAAGCATATGAAGACGGCGGACTTATTCTTTAACCCCAGGAAATGCAAACAATGCGGCATTTGCGTGAAAATTTGTCCCGGCGGATGCCTGGTCACCGACAAGGTTGCCAAAAAGGACATTTTCAACGATATGAAAAAAGCCGTCAAAAGCGGAGTGCCACGTGTGGATGTTCTGAAAACGGGAACAAGCCTTTGCATTGCCTGCTTCGATTGCGGCGCGGCCTGTCCTCACGGCGCCATCAGCATCAAGAGGAATTTCGACCCCAAACACTTTTACAAGAGGCTGACACAAACCGCTGAGATGGTCTATCCGAAGAAGTACTAATATTTGAACAGACGCTCTCCAAGACATCCCGCCTGCGTCAAGATTCTCGTTGCACGGGGATCATTCAAGGAGAAGAACTGGTCTGTCAGGTGGCCACAGGCCATGCCTGGGCACGGACATGTTAATCTTAAATATCCTACATAAAAATCAAGGATTTGATTGACAGGATGGATCGTTCTTTCTATACTTCTTTCCGTTAATGGTCGGTTTCCCGAAAATATAAATACATGTAGCATATTCAAGATGTCAGGCGTGGACAGTGGTAAACGGGGCACATAGAAGCATCTACTCGACATTCAACGACTCGTAGAAATAAAGATATCCTATGGGGCTTGCCGGATAATATAGTCATTATTGTGATGGCCGCGCTCGTAGGCGGTCTGATTGCCCAGGCACTCAAACAACCGCTTATTCTGGGATACATTTTTGCCGGCATTATGGTCGGCCCCTATACCGGCGGCATCACCGGGTGATGTTGAGCACCATCGAATATTCCGAAACAATTTTTTCCGGTTACAGTGCCGGCCGCACTGCCATTGAGGAATGTGGAAGAACAATGTGTTCACATAAGCCATAGCCGAAGCCTTCGCTCGTTGTTTGTGTTTTCCACACAACACAAACAACACAGGACAAGGAGTTTTTGGTTGCCGTTTTTAATGGTATTTTCATCTCAACTTGACGCCGAGATTCCAAAGGGCGATATGGCCGTGCCCGAAAAACATCTTGTGTCATGATTAAAGCATGCTGTGGGAATGCAACATGCAAAGATTAAACAGCATGGCCCGTCCACGCCCAAATATTGCTTTGACACGCATCACCATTCTTCATATAGTCAAACGCGCTTTGATGCTGACGGGGAACAAATCTGTCTATTTTTTCGAAGCGGAAAGGAAACTTAACCGAAAATGTTTGATTATCTGGTGGTCGGCGCCGGTTTTTTCGGGGCGGTGTTTGCTCATGAGGTAACCCGGGCCGGTAAAAAAGTCCTGGTTATTGAAAAACGAGATCATATAGGCGGTAACTGCTATTCCTGGGACGATGAAAAGACCGGTATTAATATTCACAAATACGGACCTCACATTTTTCATACGCGGGACAAAAATATCTGGAACTACATGACAGCTCTGGCCGATTTTAACGGTTACCGGCACCGCGTGCTGACCACGGCCAGGGGACAAATTTATAGCTTACCCATTCATCTGGGAACGATTAATCAGTTCTTCAATCTGCAATTGACACCGGATGAAGCCGTGGCATTTTTAAAGTCCAAAACAACGGCCACTCTCCATCCACTGAATCTGGAAGAAAAAGCCATCAGCCTGGTCGGTCCGGAACTCTATGAAACCCTGATCAAAGGCTATACTACAAAACAATGGGGTTGCGCCCCCCGTGAGCTTCCGGCTGAAATCATCAGCAGACTGCCTGTCAGAACCTCCAACAACGATTTGTATTACGATGATGATTATCAGGGAATGCCCGTCGGAGGATTCACGCCGATCTTTGAAAAACTGCTGAGCGGTATTCCGGTGGAACTCAACACTGATTTTTTTGACCGGAAACCTTACTGGCAGTCGATCGCCGGAACCATCGTTTATACCGGCCCGATCGACAGATACTTTGATTACCGTTTCGGTAAACTTGGCTGGCGATCCTGCCGGTTTGAAATGGAGAGCATGTCCCTGGACGACTACCAAGGCGTCAGCGTGATGAACTATGCCGACGTGGATGTGCCTTATACCCGTATTATCGAGCCGAAACACTTTTACCCGGAAAGAACCGAGGCATCACGGGGTACGGTGATCATGAGAGAATATCCGTGCAACGATCCGGATGATCCATATTATCCAGTTGGCTTGAAAGGTGACCGGGAGATACTGTCCGCGTATCAAAAGGCACGTAAACGGGAAAGCAACGTCATCTTCGGAGGGCGGCTTGCGGAATATCAATATTATGACATGGATCAAGTCGTCGCCAAAGCCCTGGAGCTGGCCAGGAGGCTATCGGGCTAATTTTTTTCTGACAAAGTCAGCCATTAAAATATTTTATACACTTTTAGCCTTTTCATGATGTAGTAAAGCTGACCCGGTTTAACCAGTTTAAGCAGCTTAAGGAATATTTTGGGCCGAAAATAAAATCTTCTGAATGCTCTCGTCTGCGCCTCAATCAGTTGCTCTCGATCCAGGCCGTCCGGAAGATATTCCGGTTCACGAAAGCTCTCTTTCCCCCAGTTCGGAACAAATTGACCCTGAAGCGTATCCCACAGTTCAGAGCCCGGCAGAACATCCAGAATAATGAATTGCGCTCTCGACAATCCGGATTTTAAGGCAAAAAGAATATTTTCTTCCAGCGTGGCTTGTGTCTCTCCCGGCAGTCCGAAGATGAAAAAACCTTGAGTGGAAATACCGGCCTGATCGGTCATCGCAATGGCCTGCCGGATGGTTTCGATGGATTCTTTCTTTTTAATTTTTTCCAGAATCAGTGGATTCACAGATTCGATGCCATAGGCAATGTAATAGCATCCGCTTTTCTTCATGCAGGCGATGAGTTCCGGTGACACATGATCCGCGCGTATGCCATTGGGGCACGCCCAGTGGATTTTAAGTTTTTTTTGAACCATTTCCCGGCAAATGGTTTTTACGTTATCGGCATTCAACGTGAAATTATCATCTTCGAAATGAATTTCCCTTACATCAAAATATTTCACCAGGTATCCGATTTCATCAATGACATTCTCCGGACTTCTGAACCTTATTTTTCTATCGCAGAATTTCGGAACCCCGCAAAAGGTACACTCATAAGGACATCCCCTGCTGGTCACCATAACCCCTACGGGAAATCCCCGGACAACGGCTCCATGCGGGGCGTGAGGATAATGCCGCGGATCGATTTGCTCCCAATCCGGAAAAGGGAGATCATCGAGATCTTTTACCACAGGTGACTTGATGATCGTCTGCTGCTCACTCTTCAAGTTTTCCAGTGAGTAAACTCCCTGAATATCTCGATTGCAAAAACGATGACGGGCCAGTTCCAGAAGGGGGATTTCCCCCTCTCCGCAAATGACATAATCCGCCCGTGTTTCTGTCAACGTCCGATAAGGCAGAAACGTGGGATGGTGCCCGCCGATAATGGTTGTCATTTTATCTTTCTTGAGTTCATGGGACAATAAAACAACCTGCTGATAGAAAGAAGTCAGACAGGTGATGCCCACGGCGTCCGGCTTGAATCTCTGAATCTCTTTCAGAAGACCTGGTAAATCCAGATTTTCTTTCAAGCCGTCAATAATTTTCGTCTCTACACCGTATTTTTTCAAGTAAGAGGAAAGATAACCCAACCCGAGTGGCGGGGTGATAATATGACTTCGATAATTCGGTCTTACAAGAGCGATCTTCATTGGGGAAGCTTCAAGCCTTTTATTTCAAACAACTGTTTAATCAGTTTTATGCCCAGTCCGGAGAGCCTGATCAAGGGCAGTGACGATTTGCCTGAGCTTCGCGGCGAAAAAGAAATATTCCGCCATAAAACTTTTTCTCTATTCCTGGTAATCATTACCGATAGAAGGGTATTGGGGATAAAAAAATGATCGGGAATCAACGGCAGGTGAAGACGCAGCCGGTCAGCGTTCATCAACCGGAAAGGCGCATTGGCATCTTGAATAGAAACCTTGAACAGAATCAAGAGTGTGAATTTAAGAATCCGCGAGATCAGAACTCTGGCCAGGCCGTCTTTTCGATTTGCGCGATGTCCGATAACAAAATCATAGTCTTTTCGTTTTTCCCAGAAAAATCTGAAATCGTTCACACTGGTTTGGCCGTCGGAATCTGTTTGAAAAACCCAGTTCGCTCCTTCAGCGATAGCAAATTGGTAGGCGGCAATGCAGGTGGGGCCATGACCGGTGTTTTCTTTGTCGGTTATCACCATGTTCGGATATTTGTTTTTGACCCCCTCCAGGATGGCGGATGTGCCATCCGTGCTGCCGTCGTTGAAAATGACCAGCTTACTTCCGTTACCTATAGCATCAACAACCGGGCACCATTCATCCACAACCTTTTCGATCGTACCTTCTTCATTATAAACCGGCATTACAATGTAGAGTTTATCCATTATTGAGCATCCCGCGTTTTGATATCATTCAAATGACTCCCTTAAAGCCGGGCCAACAACAATGCCCATTTGCTCCAGAACTTTCATGTCCCTTTGCGCATTTTCAGGATAACCGAGCTTTTTATAAACAAGTGCCCTGTTCAAGTAGTTCGTCGGATTTGACGGGTTAAGTTTTATGGCCAAATCCAGATCGGGTAGCGCCTTTTGATACTGACCCGTTCTGAAATAGATCAGACCTCTGTTTCCCAGGGCGTCCGATATGCGGGAGTCGAGAAAAAAGCCGCCGGTATCGAACGGTCCCACAAGGTCAAGATAGCGGTTAATATCGTCAAGGGCCTTCCCGTTCTCACCACGCGCCAGATATAGGATGCTTCTGTTCATGAAGGCGCGGGGATTGCCAGGATTAATTTCGATAGCCGCATTGAAGTCTGCCAGCGCTTTATGATCGTAGCGGTTTTTATACCAATAATGGCCCCTGTTCAGATGAGCGACGGCCAGTTGGCCCGGATATTTTTTAATGGCGTAATTCCAGAGGGTCTCGCTGTTTTTCCATGCCGGAATATATTGAATGGTCAGAACAGCGTAGGTCGCCAGCAGCATCACGGCTATCGCCGCGGTCAGTGTCCGGTAAGATGGCCATCGTTGTGCCCGGCATTGCATGAACATGGCGATTGTAAAGAACAGCCCTGTATAGGCTAAATAGGAATAGTGATCGAACAGGTAAGCGGTTTCACTCATGCGAAACGGCATTAAAAGAAAGAAGATATTGAAGGTATAGAAAAGCAGGCCAAAGGTGATGTAACGATAACGGCGGCACATCAGCAGAGAACCCGCAAAAACACAAAGTGCCAGCACCGCGCCGAGCCAGTGCTGTATCTGAAGAGATCCGGGCATCGGGTATAGGGGAGCGACGGCATAGGGAATAAGAGATTTCAACAGGTAGATCGTGTAAGCGTATCCTGCCAGAATCGTCTGTTCAAAAAGATTGAAGACATTCATAATGGTTCTTTTATCCGCGGCAGAATACAGATCCTTCACAAAGAAAGTTACGGTCAGGAGGGCGATGACCAGTGATACTGAAAAAAAGACCACCTTTTCCAGTATGACTCTGGCGCTCATCCGTCTTTTGAAATACCAGTCCAACAGAATCAGCGTAAAAGGCAGTGCCACGGCCTGCCCTTTGGAAAGGAAAGACAGGACAAAAAGCATAAATGTCAGGGAAAGATAGAACATCTTCTCACAAGCCATGTAACGAAGATAGGCAAGCAGCGATGCCAGATAGAAGCACGCAAACAATCCGTCTTTGCGTTCGGTAATCCACGCCACGGATTCGACCCGCATGGGATGGATGCCGAAAAGAAGAGCGCCGAAAGCGCTCCACCAGATAGAGAGCCCCAATTGACGGAAAAGAAGCCAGACCAGCGCGGTCGATAAAAGGTGCAAAAGATAGTTATTGAAATGATAGAGGAAAGGTTTATCTTGGACCAGTTTCCATTCCAGGGCGAAAGAGGCAACCGGCAGAGGATTAAAGGTGTTATATGCGGCCGGCTTTGTAAAGATATCTTGAAACCGCCCTTCCGTTACCTGGGGATTTTCGTAAACCAGACGATCATCATCCCAGTTGGTCCAGCCGAGTCGCAGACTGCCTGAAAATACGAAAGCGGTAATGATAAGCACGCCCCAAAACACACGGGTGTTGTGTTTGACCATATTGCGATGATCCTCTTTTGATGATGCAGGAACGTAATATCTTCAGGCAGGCAGTATATGAAGAATGATTTAAGCTGTCAAAATAATATTTTCCATAGGTTGTGCAAATTCAATATTCCGCTCTGTCAGTATAATTTTTTTTGAACGGGCGCCAATGAACGAGGCGCATAGATAAATAAGTAACCGCCCCCCAGCCAGGGTATCTCATCCGGCCATACCCGCTTAAAGATTTTGTGGTAGCCATCGAAATCCAGTGGCTTACGTGACAGTATAACCGCTTTTTGTTCATGGATGATCTGAGCCTGCCTGGAGACATCATCCAGCCAGGGGAAATGCTCCGGAGCGATTTGAATCCGTGGCAGGCCATTCATTGCGAAGGCCACACAATCCTGGGTGTAATTAATAATATAACAGCTGTTTTTGTAAGGGGCAATCGCATCGTAAGCCTCCTGATAAAAGTCATTATACTCTTTGGTTAATATTTTCCCCCTGAAAATTCCAATGACGTCATTTTTCACGCCGTTATGCAACAACGTATCCATTTTCCAGGGATAATAAGACGACGTGGTCACTTTAAACAACAGGGTTGACGACAGCATGATCATGAGCAGGGTCATGACGGAGATCAGGATATATTTTGACAGCTTTCCCGACCGATGAAAAAAATGGTCAAACACAAACACGCCTACCCCGATTCCCAGGGAAGCGCCGTTGACCAACCGGAATGTTTCATATACATGAACAGAATTAAGATATCCGAAAACGGCAACAATGATCGCTGCCATAATATTTTGGCGTATCGATTGCGGTTCGGAAGGGATTACAGAGTTCTTTTGCATGCCTTCGCGAATCATCACATACAGACAGGCCAGCAATGTGAACGTGAAGATCTTGCCCCGCAAATCAGATGCCAGGCTCTGCTGGTCAATTTGCAGGACATGAGCGAAGAAGCTGAGCCAAGTACCCCAATGATCAGCTCTACCGATGATTTGGGCCAGCATCCTGTTTTGATAAAAGAAGTCATCCAGCGCGGAATTGATATAAAGATACACAAAGAATATCGTCAAGGGGAGAAGAAAACCACAACTCATCATTATGACTTTCCTGGCCATGATCTTTCCCTTCTGCCGCATGGCCAGATATTCCCATACGAGCAGAATGAGGAAAGGGGGGACAATGGCGATAACAGACGAATACCGGGAGAGCACGGACAGGCAAAGAAAAAACCCCGACAGAAAAATCAGATAAGGTTTATCCGGATACTTTAAAAAAATAAGCAGTGCCAGCAATTGAAACGTATAAGCAATATAATTAGGAAAAGGATATATAATATAGGGGTGAATTAAAAAAATAAGCAGTACGGCAACAAAAGCGAGGCTCTTCCTGAGGAATCGAAGAAAAATGAGGTATGACAGAAGCAAGGTCACTGCATAAAATAATGCGGTAACCATTCCTACACTCATTAATCGTTCTCCAAACAGAGTCAGCGCGAAACTCTGAATCAGCGTATAGACATAGCCGTAAAAGATGATGACCTCGGAATGTGGAATCGCTCCGTGCTTGATATCCAGAGCCGCGATGTAAGCCCAACCCCAATGGAGATTATCATTGTTGACGATTGATTCGATCCAGCCAAAACCGAAACTTATCAGACATATACCTATCACAAGCAAATCAAATATTCTGAATTGGGTCAGAAAGCTGTGAAGCGTTTGGAGATAATTCTCTCCTGAAGATCCTTTATTGTCTGTCGAGATTTCCATAGCCATTATTATGATGATTGATGTATCTGCAGCATTTTATTTTCATGAAAGGTGTGATCCGGCCAATTTCCATTCAAGCTTAATGACTTTAAGCTTGACAAAAATCCTCCGAAAGTATTTTGTATTAATCATTTTTCAAGATTATTGTTTTTTTAAGAAAATCTTGCAATGTTTTTTTGAGCGATTACCCGAAACAGTACGAACGAAACGCAGGATGTGTCGAATATTTAAACACGGAATACATGATTTAAAGAACGCCTTTCATGAACTTTATCTTTATCAATCCATTTTATGAGGTGAAAAAAAATAATATATGGAGCATTATCAATTCGGAAATTCCCCCTCTTGGCCTTGCAACACTCGCGGCAATATGGGATCAGCAGGGACATACTTCGCAAATAATAGATGCGGCGGCTCTGAAGCTGTCAATTCCTGATATTATTGAAAAAATAAATCCAGCTGCAGATTACGTTGGCATTTCACTCACAACACCGGTGGCATCGAACGCCATCACAATCGCCCAAAAAGTGCGCAAAGCTCTGCCCCTTGTAAAAATCATCATGGGTGGAGTACACGCCACAGTCTTTCATCGAGAACTGGTTCAGGATAACATTTGCGATATGGTCATCCGCAATGAAGGTGAATTCCCCATGATGGAACTCTCCAAGGGAACGCCTTATGATCTGATTCCGAATCTTACCTGGCGGAATTCCAAAAACGAATTAATAATAAACCCTGACAGTACAAAATATATTGATTTAAACACGCTGCCTCTTCCCGCTTATGACAAGCTACCGATGCATTTATATCATTCCGCTCTCGGTGCCGCCAAACAGGAACCATCCATCGGGATAATCACATCCAGAGGATGTCCGGGGAAATGTACGTTCTGCTTCCCCGAAATGTTTGGTTCCCAAACCCGATTGATGTCCCCGGCAAAGGTAATTGAACATATCGAATATTTACAGAAAAGGCACAAGATTAGAGAAATATCATTTTATGATGATACTTTTACCGCCAATATTCATCATGTTACTGAATTTTGTCACTTAATGCTGGAGAAAAAAATCAAGTTAAGCTGGTCCTGTTTTACACGGGTAGATACGGTGACACCGGAACTGCTGCGCTTAATGAAAAAAGCCGGGTGCCATCAAATTATGTACGGTTTTGAAACTGCAGATGATAAAATTCTAAAGAACATTAACAAGGGAATAAAGTTCAACACATTTCATAATGCGATTCACTGGACAAGAGCGGCGAAAATCAATATTCGCGGAGCTTTCATGCTGGGAAATCCCGGAGAAACGGAATCCAGTTTGAATGAAACGATCCGGTTTGCCAGAAATGCCGGCATTCAGCTTGCCGTCTTTAACATTACCACGCCATTTCCGGGAACAAAATTATACCGTGAGTGTATCCAAAAGAATTTGCTTTTGCATCAAAACTGGGATTTATATGATCTGGCACATCCGGTATTCAAACTGGATGCTCTGTCCGATGAAATGATCAAAAAATACTATTATAAAAGTTATCGCAATTTTTATCTGCGCCCTGCTTTAATTCTGGAGTTTATTTTTTCCATACGAACTCCGGCTGAAATAAAAATTTACACCAAAGCGGCAATCAAAGTTCTTGCTTTAGTTTTACGAAATATGACGTCAAGACATCCGTTAAAGGTACCGGCGGAAGTCGATTGATATTGATTTTTACGATAGAGGCAACCATGCATTGGGATTTTCAACATATTTTCATGTATCCTCCCATATCCGGATCAACCATCAACTCGGTCTTTTTATCACCGGAGTTTAGAATCATTGAATACGCCCTCATTGCTTCTATTCTCATCATCGGCACAATATATTTTACTCTGAAGTCAGAAAAATTTCCCGATGCCTTAAGAAAAGCTGTTATTACCGCCTTTTTCACCTCCGGCATGTTCTACGCAATTTATGCAGATACCGGTTGGTCACAATGGATGGTGACTGATGTCAAACACTACTGGGGTCTTTCAACAGAAGAAAAGCTCGAAAAAATGGATGGCGATATTTACAAATTTGCCATGCAGGCAAAAAACAAAATTAGCGATGACTATCAAATATACACAACCAATGAATATATGTATTACCGGATACAGTATTATTTACTCCCGCTCATTAAGCGCAATCATGCGCCGTATCTTGTTGTCATTGATGATGATGAAGCTCTGTACGATGCTAACAAACGGGTCCTGACAAGGGGACAGACCGTCATCCCTGACGTGGAACCGGTCTGTGTCTTTGCAAAGAATGCCTACGTGCTCAAGAGGCGCTGATCATGCTGACCTTTATTGCCATACTGCTGCCGACCCTCCTGGGGTTTTTAATCATCTCCATCCTTTTAAGACATGAAGTCGAGACACCTCTGGGAGAGCGTATAGCCCTTTCTTTTCCGCTCGGATCCGTCATCATCACCCTGCAAATTTTCCTGCTCGGCTTCATGCGTATTCCTTTGACACTTTTCAACACCGCCTTTCCGGTTGCCATAGAAATCATCGCACTCGCTTCCTGGATGTTTTGGCAAAAGATTCCGCTTGTGCCGATTTCGCCTGAACCGGGGCGCAGTTTACGGTGCGAATTGACATCTTTTCAGATTCACTGGGCAAAAAAATTACTCATGGCCGGCCTCCTGATATGGATTACAGCAAAACTCATCTCCGTATTTGTGATGACGGGCCTCAGGCCGATATATTCGTGGGATGCGTGGGCCGAATGGACTGCGGGAGCAAAGGTCTTTTTTTATTCCCACAGTTTGCTTCTGGACGCGCCTGCGCAGGATTTTTTCGGTCAAAGCGCTGTCCATAGAATCATATATTACCCGCTGCATAATCCTCTTTTGCAATTGTGGATTAGTCTCTGGGATGGGACATTCAATGAAATATCCGTCAAATTCTTCAGTCCGGTCTATCTGCTCAGTTTAGCCGTTTGCTTCTACTACTTTGCGGCACGCGAAATGAACAGGATCGCAGCCCTGATGATGCTGATCATTTTTTTGAGTTCACCCCTGATGTCATACCACGCCACCGAGCTCAACTGCGATGTCGTCCTCGGAACATACCTCTTGCTCGTTGCGGTGTCTTTTTTAAAATCCATCCGGGGCAATAGGCCATACTGGACCTTAACAGGCATCTTTGCAACGGAAGCACTGTTCATCAAGGAACAGGCTTTTCTTTTTGTCCTGCCTCTTATTTTATCCGCTACCATCTATCTCAAATTCAACATGGACAAAACACATGCCAGGATCGCTATGCGTTCATTTTTTATTCCCTTTCTTGCAATCCTGCCCTGGTATTTTTTCATTTTCTATTATGGATTGGGTTTTGAAGCACTTCACGATTATGGCTATTCGGTCATGACCGAAATATTTGGCGATGATCCCAATCGGATCAATACGTATTTCACTTTTCATCCGGAAATACTGACCGGGTATTTATACTGGTTTGTATCGTTGAATAATTTCAATGTCATCCTTTTCTTTTTTCCGGTGCTTCTAGTAATGCAGATGAGATTTTCCAAAGAATCCCTTCATCTCTTATTGCCAATTGCTTGTTATATGCTTTCATTTATTTTTTTATATATGTTCACGATGTTTTTCTCGTGGTTCATGTGGGGTGTAATATTTTTTCGCAATACGTTAACCTTCTATCCTGTTCTCTGCCTTCTTACTGTTTTACTCATAAAAAATATTCAACAAAGCAAAGCTACCTCTCCTTTGGAATGCTCAAATGGAATGAAGAGATAAGTTATATAACAGAATACCAAGGTGAAGGTAAATGCGTTGCTGCTTGTGGTTAAGGCCGGTCATTGATAACTGATCTTCAACAGTTACAAAAAAATATCGGGGAAAAACCGTTTAAAGATGGAAAGTTCTATATTAAACCTGAAACACAGGTTCTTCAACCGCCAGCGCGCCACAGGACGATAACAATTTGCTAAAAAGACGAAAATTTTATTGGGTGAGTAGATTGAAATTTTTCGATCATTAAACATGCTGGCCAAAAATAAGGATTGAAAAAAATGTTCGTCATGAAGGTAATCAACGAAGATATTGGCATCCTTTCTCTCCCATCCCACTCTTCCCCACTCTTCCAGCGTTTTGGGCGAAGGAAGAATATTTTTGTAATGCTCGTACAGAGGTGTACCGGGATTGGGCGTATAAATAAAAAAAGGGGCATTAAGAACGTTTTTGTTGATATCATATAATCGAAAGATGAACCTTATGGAATGATGGAGATCGCTGATGGTTTCTTCCGGGAAATTAATCAGGTAAGTACACCATATTAAAATGGAAGTATCTTTTAATTTGGTGATCACTTCCTCTATGTCACTCAGTTCTCCTTGCTTATCAATCATTGAGCGTATTTTCTTCGTCGTGGATTCAACGCCAACCGCAATCCTGTCTAAACCATATTCTTCTAGCAATTTGAAATCACGCTCGGTATATTGTTTCAGCGCAACGATATCACTTCCTTGAACATACCACGATAAGCCCATTTTGAAGAGGCTTTCTCCTAGCGTCATGATATATTCTTTTCCATGCACAAATATATTATCATCCACAAAAAATACTCCATCGAAGGAATACTTCGTTTGCAGTTCTTGTATTTCGAAAATAATTTTAGAGATTGTTTTCGACCGAAACTTTCCTTTATTAAACACCAAGTTATAACAATATTTACAACGGCGAGGACAGCCTCGAGAAGCCTGATAGTAAATATATTTTTTACCTTTATAATATTGAATATATTGGTTGAAATCAATCAGGTCATAAGGCATTGGCGGCATCTCTTGCAAATCAATGAGCTCTCGCTCACCACCAAAATGGATCACGTCTCCCTGTTTTGACCAGACACCTTGAATGGGTGATACCATACGGCCATTGTCAGCCAGCATGTCGGTAAACTCCCGAAGTGTCAGTTCACCCTCTCCTTGAATAACGTAGTCAATGAGATCATTTTCCAAGGTTTGCTGAGGCAAAAGAGAGGGATGAACGCCTCCCCATAGCACAGGAACGTTTGAATTCTTTTTTATGTATTTGCTAATTTCCAGACCAAAGGTGATCATGGCACCGGTGAATACAGATAATCCGGCATATAATGGGTTTTCTTTTAATACCTTTAAAAGATCATCATAAAAATCACGATTCGTTTTATACAGCCGCTGATCAAGAATGACAATCTCGTAATGATTTTTAAGGTAAGACACAGCGGCAAGAATACCGAGTGGAGGAGCCGGCTTGTCACGATGAGCATCCATGTATCCCACTTTGGGATATATCATAAGCACTTTATGCAAAGACTTGACAACCTTTAAGAGATGACGATCAGTAGCACACAGGTCATCGTATGTAAAGATTTTATACGACCGCATCGATACAATTTTCTTTTTTCAGGAACGATGCTAAAGCAGACAGAAATGCCCCCCCGATTAGAATGATAAAGGGATACGACGGTATTAAATGGCGGTCCATATCATCCAGACCGACGAGCCATATCGAAAAAAACTGTCCCAGAATGAACAGGAGGCAAAACCCCTGAGCCCAGGCTATCTTCCTGTATTTCAAAAACGCAAAGACCATCATGATCGATTGTAAAAAAAACAGAATAAAAAGATTACCATAAGCGCCGACGACGATATCGAAAGCCCTTTCAGCCATGTACTTTGAATAAACCTTTGTCAATCTCGATTGATTGATAAACCGCTGAATCCTTTCCGGTGGATAGTTGGGTGTGTCCGGAAAATTCAGGCATTCAATCATGTCTTGGGTCGGCGGCAGATATTGGGGAAACCGTTTATGATAGTTTTGATACCGGTCAATAAAATCATTATTGATGGTAAACGGAACCGTATAATAGCTCCCCAGATGCCTTTTGGCTTCAATGATGGCAACGAATTCCTCATCGCCGCCATTTCTGAAAGCTCCGCTGTAGCTGACGTGAAACAGCGTATTGTTCAAGGCGATATTACTCAAAACGAACTGACCGTTTTGTCTTTTATTCATCTCGCAATAGCCCAGTACGCCAAGTGATGAAATGATTAAGCCGATCATTCCCCAATAAAGAATTTTTCTTTCTTCGCGCAGCAGATAGAATCTGTACATAAGAAAAACAAGAGTGACAAACAACAGAATGAAATAGGTCGGTTTCAGCATGATTAAAAAAAACGGCAGGATGCCGAGAAGGGCTGCCCTCACCATTGCTGGCTTCTCCAGATATTTCACCAGAACAAACAGGTATAAAATCGATCCGGCAAAGCAGAGGCACTCCGGATTCAGGTTCACATTCTGAATAAGGATAGGATGCCAAAGGCCGTAAAAAAGCGTGGCAGCAATAACAACATATTGATTCCGGATCATGCTTTTTGAAACGTAATAAAAGGGTATAACGGATGAAAATGATATCACCTGCTGAAAGCCAATAAGGTTACCGACAAGATTTTCTCTGGATAGATATTCAAATAATTTTATGACATAGGGATAAAGAGGTGTCCGGTATGGATCCACAATGCCTTGCAAAATATCAATGAAAACAAAATAGGAAACACTGTCGGAATTGTACAGAACCATTCCCGGATGTAAAAAGCAGAAGTAATAAATTCTGTACAAAAGACAAATGGTGAGCAAGACACCTAGAAAAGCATAGTCGGGGATTTTGCCGATCTTTTCCTGCAACCGATTACTCATCTTCATCATCTTCAATTCCAATTGAAGAGAATATCTATTTTTTCCCTAACGATTGCAATATATATTTGAGCCATTGACACCCGGCAACAATTTTCCTATGCTTTTCTTCAATAATCATTTTTGAAATAATATTTTAAGGAGATCACTATGCCGGGACGATTAAATGGTAAAATTGCAATGATTACAGGAGCGGCAAATGGCATCGGCCGGGCTTGCGCGATACTTTTCGCCCGTGAAGGAGCCACCCTCATGCTTGCCGATATCAACGAAACCGGTCTTCAGCAGGTGGAGAACGAAATCAAAGGAATGGGAGGAAATGTCGTAGCCCGTAAAACCGACGTGGCATCGGAAGAAGAAATTAAAGCACTGATCCATCTTTCCCTGGAAAAATTCAACCACATTGATATCCTGGTCAACAACGCCGGTATCGGGGGCGGTCTGGATGCTCTTGAAGATCAGAAAGCAGAAGAATGGCATCATGTGTACGATATCAATGTTATGGGGCCGGTTTATGCCACAAAGCATATTATCACTCATATGAAAGAGCGCCGGAAAGGTTCGATCATCAATATTGCTTCTGTTGCCGGACTTCTTTCCGGAGCAGGAGGAAACGCATATAGCGCCAGCAAGGCCGCTTTAATCAACTTTACCAAAACGTCGGCATGCGAAGTCGGATCCTTCAATGTCCGTATCAATGCCATCTGCCCCGGCCTGATCGAAACCGGCATGACACAGCCTTTTTTCGACTGGGCCCGCAGTACCGGAAAAGAAAATCAGCTTGGAAAATATTGCGAACTGAAACGGGCTGCCGCTCCCGAAGAAGTTGCCTGGGCTATCCTTTTTTTGGCCAGCGACGAAGCCAGCTACATCACCGGTCAAGCCATTCCGGTAGATGGCGGCATTACAGCCTCCATGAGCGTTCCGGGAAGAAAAATTTAGAAGATTTGAGAACAATAAAAAAAAGAGGAGGCAGCGTTTTTTTACTGTCCCCTCTTTTCTGTTGTTAATGATTTTTCTTATTTTTTCTAAAACTTTTCTAATCTTTCTTTAAGCGCTTCAAATTGTTTCTTAAGTCTTGTGGGCAGACGATCTCCAAACTGAGCAAAGTGTTTTTCAATGTCCGGTATTTCCGCCTTCCAGGCATCGATATCAATCCGGAGTAATTCCTGGACATCCCGCTCATCGATATTAAGCCCTTTCATATCCAGCCCGCCAAGCCTGGGCAATAAACCGATTGGTGTCTGAACAGCTTCAGCCTTGCCATCAACCCTTTCGCACATCCATTTCAACACGCGGCTGTTTTCACCAAACCCGGGCCAGAGCCAGCGGCCATCTGCTGTTTTCCTGAACCAGTTGACGTAAAATATTCGCGGTGCTTTATCGCCGAGCCTGTCGCCCATATCCAGCCAGTGCTGGAAATAATCGCCCATATTGTAGCCGCAAAACGGCTGCATCGCAAACGGATCACGTCGAAGATTCCCCACCGCGCCGATGTTCGCTGCCGTGGTTTCGGATGAAGCGGTAGCGCCCATAAAAACACCATGATCAAAATCATAGGATTCATGAACCAGGGGAATAACCCCCGCACGTCGCCCGCCGAAAACAAAAATATCAATGGGCACGCCTTCGGGCTTTTCCCCATCCGGACAAATGACCGGACACTGGGAAGCGGGCACGGTGAAACGGGCATTGGCATGCGCTGCCACATCCTTCTTTTCATTCGGCCAATCCTGTCCTTTCCAATCAATGGCATGCCTGGGCGGCTTGCCATCCATCCCCTCCCACCAGATATCGCCCCGGTCTGTCAGGGCACAATTGGTAAAGATAGAGTTTTTCTTGATGGTGTCCATCGCCATGGGATTGGAACTGTAGGATGTTCCCGGCGCCACACCGAAGAATCCGGCTTCCGGATTGATCGCGAAAAGCCTTCCGTCGGGGCCCATTTTCATCCAGGCAATATCATCGCCGACACATTCACATTTCCATCCTTCAATGGTTGGCTGCAGCATCGCCAGGTTGGTTTTGCCGCACGCTGACGGAAAGGCCGCGGCAATATGATACTGTTTTCCCTCAGGATTGGTGAGACGCAGAATCAGCATGTGTTCAGCCATCCAGCCTTCACGTTTGGCCATTGCCGATGCAATACGCAACGCAAGGCATTTCTTTCCCAAAAGCGCGTTACCGCCGTAACCCGATCCGTAGGACCAGATCAGATTTTCATCGGGGAAATGACTGATATACTTTTTCTCAATAGGCGCACATGGCCAGGGAACGTCTTTCTGGCCGGGTTCCAGCGGCGCGCCGATGGAGTGCATGCAGGGAATGAATTCTCCCTTCCTGCCGAGTTTGCGCAGAACTTTTTTGCCCACACGGGTCATGATGTGCATGTTGCAGACAACGTAGGGGCTGTCTGTGATCTCAATACCGATTTTGGCAATCGGCGAATCAATCGGTCCCATCGAGAAAGGAATCACATACATCGTGCGTCCCTTCATGCATCCTTTGTAAAGGCTTTTCATCGTTGCTTTCAGTTCATCCGGCGCAACCCAGTTGTTCGTTGGTCCGGCTTCTATCTGTGTCGGGTAGCTGATATACGTGCGGTTCTCCACGCGTGCCACATCAGAAGGATCGGAACGGAACAGAAAACTGTTTCTTCTTTTCTTCAGTTTAACAGCCGCTCCGTTTTCCACCATCTGCGCCATCAAAGTATTGTATTCCTTTTTGGAACCATCACACCAATAGACCTGGTCAGGTGTGCACAGTGACCGCATCTCCTCCACCCAGCTTTTTAATTTTTCGTGTTTAACAACAATCTCCATAAAATATTTTCCTTATCGGGTTGATCAAAGCGCCGGGCTTCATGGCCCGCCGCTCCGGGTTACATTATTTCTTTGATTTCTTTGCCTTAACTTTTGCCTTCGCTTTAGGTTTGACTGCCGCCTTGGCTTTGGTCCTGGCTGCCGGTTTTGGTTTTGATACAGCCATCTTCTTTTCTTCTACGGCAGCCTGAGCCGCTGCCAGCCGGGCTATCGGCACACGATAGGGTGAACAGCTGACGTAATCCATCCCTACGCGGTGACAGAACATGATGCTGGAAGGTTCCCCGCCATGCTCGCCGCAAATACCGACCTTCAGGCCGGGGCGCGCGCCACGTCCCCGTTCAACACCCATCTGAACCAACTGGCCGACACCGCTCTGATCCAGAAGCTGGAAGGGATCAGCATCAATAATTTTCTTGGCCAGATAGCCGGGCACAAACGCACCAACATCGTCACGGCTGAAACCGTAAGTCATCTGAGTCAAATCGTTCGTTCCGAAGCTGAAGAATTCCGCCTCTTCGGCTATTTTGTCAGCGAGCAATGCCGCGCGCGGGATTTCAATCATCGTCCCCACCAAATACGGTATTTTCTTCAGACCATATTTGGCCAGCACTTCCGGATAAACTCTGTTGACGATTTCTTTCTGATGTTTGAATTCAGCTACGTCACAGACCACAGGAATCATAATTTCCGGAAAAGCCTTCTTGCCTTCCTTCATCAATTCCGCCGATCCCTCGAGAATGGCGCGAATCTGCATTTCACTGATTTCGGCGTAGGTGATCCCCAGACGCACTCCGCGATGCCCCATCATCGGGTTCGTCTCGTGAAGTTTTTCCGCACGGGAATTCAGGTTTTCGACTGAAATGCCCATGCTGTCCGCCAGGCGCTTTCTTTCATCCAAACTTTCCGGCACAAATTCATGCAGAGGCGGATCCAGAAGACGGATGGTAACCGGCCTTCCCCCCATCGCTTCAATGGTCTTTTTGATGAACTCTTTGACAAACGGGAATAACTCATCCAATGCGGCCCGGCGCTGTTCTTCATTATCCGAAATGATCATTTTGCGCAGGAAGAATAAAGGCTGTTCGCTGTTCTCACCGTAAAACATATGCTCGGTGCGGAACAGGCCGATACCTTCAGCGCCGAACTGAACGGCCTTCGCCGCATCTTTCGGCGTTTCAGCATTGGTACGGATCTTTAATCGTCGCAGAGAATCACAGATCTTCATGAACGCATTGAAATTGACATCATTCTCGGCGCCGCTGATCATCGGCAGAGCATCGATATAAGCGCGTCCCTTGGTTCCGTTCAGAGTGATGAAGTCGCCTTCACGCACGGTCTTTCCGTCAGCCTTCATCTCTTTCTGGGCGATATCCACATGCAGGGAACCGGCACCGACAATACAACACTTTCCCCAGCCGCGGGCGACCAGCGCCGCGTGCGACGTCATACCACCGCGGGCGGTCAGAATACCTTCTGCCGCACGCATCCCCTCCACGTCTTCGGGATTGGTTTCTTCGCGAACCAGAATGACTTTCTTGCCTTCCTTCTTCCATTCCACCGCGACATCCGAAGTAAAGACAACCTGTCCCACAGCGCCGCCCGGACCTGCCGGTAAACCCTTCACCAGAAATTCTCCCGTGGCTTCGGCTTTCGGATCAACCATCGGATGCAACATCTCGTCTAATTGCGCCGGAGTCACACGGGAAACCGCTTCGGCAGCGCTGATCATCTTCTTCTTGTACATTTCCACGGCCATGCGGACCGCGGCGGGACCGTTACGCTTGCCTGTTCTGGTCTGAAGCATCCAGACCCGGCCGTCCTGAATCGTGAATTCCAGATCCTGCATGTCACGGAAATGAGCTTCCAGTTTGTTACGGATAGCTTTGATTTGAGCATAAGCCTTGGGCATAGCCTTTTCCAGTGACGGATGTCCTTCGACATCGTCTGACTGACGGGTTTCTTCGTTGATTGGATTGGGTGTGCGGATACCGGCAACCACATCTTCGCCCTGGGCGTTGGGCAGCCACTCACCGTAGAATTTATTTTCACCGGTAGCCGGGTTACGGGTGAAGGCCACACCCGTGGCGGAATTTTCGCCCATATTGCCAAAAACCATCGCCTGCACATTTACGGCAGTTCCCCAGTCATCGGGAATCCCTTCAATGCGCCGGTAAGATATTGCGCGTTTTCCGTTCCAGCTTTTGAAAACCGCGCCAATGGCGCCCCATAACTGTTCATTGGCGTCGTCCGGGAAGGGTTTGCCGAGCACTTCCTTTACTTTGGCACGGTAAATATCGGCCAGTTCTTCAAGATCCTTGTCCGTCAGATCAACATCCGATTTGGCATTACGATTCTGCTTCATCGCCGCCAGCTCTCTTTCGAGCTGTTGGCGAACACCCATGCCTTCCTCCGGCTCAATGCCTTCAGCTTTTTCCATCACAACATCCGAATACATCTGAATCAAACGACGGTAGGAATCCCAGACAAATCGGGGATTTTTCGTTTTCTCGATCATCCCGGGAATCGTTTTAGAAGTCAGACCAATGTTCAAAACCGTTTCCATCATGCCCGGCATACTGGAGCGGGCTCCCGAACGGGCGGAACAAAGCAGGGGATTCTTCGGGTCACCAAATTTCATCCCTGTAGCCTTTTCCATCTGCTGAACGGCTTTGGCAACCTGCTCTTTAAGCCCTTGAGGATAACGGCCTTTATTCGCATAGAAAGCCGTGCAAACTTCTGTTGTTATTGTGAAACCAGGAGGAATAGGAATTTTAAGATGTGCCATTTCCGCGAGACCGACTCCCTTGCCTCCCAAAAGATTCTTGCTTTTCCCGTATCCTTCCGAGAAGGAGTATACATATTTAGCCATAACGTTGCTTTTCAACCTCCTTGATGAATCCATAAATTTTAATGCGCTATATCGGCATAAGATTATAGTTATTGTCAAGATAAAATTGCACAAATGCCATCGAAGGCAATGACAGGATAATCACGAATGAATCTAATGTCTTGAAATGTTAGTGGTGTTAATCCAGGAAACGGAAGCGGATGATCTGGATGATTGCCGATACGGCGTCTTTCCAGTTAATCTTTTTCCCTTCTTCATAAGTCCTGCCGGCATAAGAAATCCCCGTTTCATAGATCCGTAGACGCTTGCCATTTAAACGCATCCTGGCGATTTTTGCCGTTATTTCAGGCTCCACTCCAAAACGAGGACTTTTCAGGCGTAGACGATCCGCCACTTCACGTGTGAAAACCTTATAACAAACTTCCATGTCCGTCAGATTGAGATTGGTCAGCATATTGGAAAGGGTCGTTAAAATATTATTGGCCACCTGGTGCCAGAAATATAAAACGCGATGCGGCTCGCCGATAAAACGGCTCCCGTAAACAACATCCGCCTTATCGTCCAGAATCGGTTGCAGCAATTTCGGATAATCAGCCGGATCGTACTCAAAATCCGCATCCTGAACAATAACAAGATCACCGGTCGCCTTGGCAAAACCATCGCGTAAAGCGGATCCTTTTCCTTCATTGATCGTCTTGTTAATCAAATGAAATGTTACTTGCGGATATTTGTCCGGGAGCGATTTCATGACGTCCCAGCTTGCGTCTCGTGAACCGTCGTTCACGATAATCAATTCCCTCTCCAATCCCCCGGGCAGCGGTTGCCGGATGACCGTTGCGACAACGGCTTCCAGATACTGATCTTCATTGTACACCGGCATAACGATGGACAATGTTTTGAACACTCGTTTTTCCAACAAACTGACCTCGACAGTCTAAATCGATCCCGGGGTGAATGCCGGAATCATTATTTCAAATTATAAAACAGCCGGGCGATGATTTCTTTCAACGCGACAGACGTTTTGTAAAGCTCTACCGAGCGGGGCATTAAGCGGACTATGACATTGCCGGTTGGCGACGCATACAAATAATGAGCGGGCAGCGGCACGACATTATCAAAATGTTTCTTAAACTCTTTTTCGCTTCTTTTCATATGAAACGCAGACGTAACAAGGCCGATCTTCATTCGACGGTCGCCCAGAATTTTCTTGGCCTCAACAGCATTTTCCGAGGTGTTGGTTGATTTGGGTCCAATTTTGATTTTATCTTTGGGCACTCCCAGAGTTTCGGCCAGTTTCGCCATGGCTTGCGCTTCAGAAACTTCACCTCTCCCCTTCCCGACGCAGACAAAATAACGGGCTCCGTTCTTGTTGTAGACTGTTACAGCATGAACCGTCCGGAGCGCCCCATAATCTGAATTGAAGGTCTCCTTCATCGATTTAATTTCAGTTGTGCCATGGCCAAGCACAACAATGGCATCAAGATTATTTTTCAAGCCGGCAACACGTTCATGAATATAATCCTTTTCCAGATAGTAACACAGATAATCGGACATGGGGGCGATGCCCATGCCGTAAACAAAAATTAAACACAGCAAGATGATCAGGGCATCGCTTTTCTTTTTATGGTTCACCAGAAAGACCACAAGAGAAAAAAAGACCAGGATAAAAATGATAAAAAAGGGATCTAACATTGCTTTCAATATAAGCCAAATTTCCTTCACCGATCTGACCGCCTCCCTGTTTTCATCATCTTCATCATTTCTCCAACTTTCCGGTCCATCAATCCATCCGGCACATAACCCATAACCATGATATTGTTATTGACCTTGAAACTCAAATTTCAAAAACAAAGTGTATTGAAATCTGCTTGTCAAATCGTCCCGACATGAGCAGAGAGCCGGAAGGCACTGGTTTCAGAAACGCAATGCACTGAACCTCGCAGGTCAAATGATCCCGCACGAACATAGGCGCAATACCTCAGCCATCAAGGCGGGATGAAGGGTCAAATTCCGATATCCAGCCGGTTTGCCCTAGGGTTCATTTCCGTGATTACTAGAATCATGCTTCAGTGTCAACGCATTCTTCAGGCGTGTTCTGTTCATGGAAAAATCAAATCACTCTTTCTATGCACACGCATTGAGCATCTCTGAAGAAAGAGCTGCCGGGTCATATCCATCCTACTTACCGGCAAGGATTTTTTCATACATCTGAATCATTTTATCGGCAAGAAGATCCCAGGTATGGTTTTGTGCAACGTGATGTCCATGCCGTCCCATGGCGATTCTCTTGTCCTGATCAAGCAATACAAGCAATCGGTCGCAGATGGCGTCGACATCGTCACGTTCCACAATAAAACCATTTACCCCATCCTGCACCAGATCTTTTGCGCCGACATGATGACTGACGATCACGGGCAAAGAAGCCGCCATCGCCTCGAGTACCGTCATGCCAAAGGTATCGAATTGAGAAAGCATGGCAAAAATGTCAGCAGACATATAGACGTCTTCCATCCTCTCTTTGATGACGCCTGCAAAACGAACATCGCCGTCCAGCCCGGCATCCTCAGCCATTTTCTGGTATTTACTGATATTGCCTTTTCCGGCAACCAGTAATTTGATCGGTGTGGACTGGCGGATGGATTTCAATTTGGCTATGGCCTGAATCAGTTGATCCAATCCTTTGAGTTCGAAATTCATGCCGACAAAGAGCAATACCGTATCCGATAGATTGAAACCAAACTGCTTCCGTATGCTTTCCCGGCAATCGTTTCGGTGAAGTTGATCAAAGGACACCATATCCACGCCCGGATGCAGTACTTCAGTACGACCGGAGAGAAACGGGTATTCAGCAATAAATTTTTCCCTGGCAATTCCGGACACAGGCAGGAAGATCGCCCTATCGTTGCGCACCATACCTTTTTCCACATGAATAGTAGCGCGGTCAAATAAACTGAAAAAACGCTTCTGACGGATATCCCGAACCCAGAATTCGTGAGGAACGCTGTGCAAAGAAACAAGGTCCGCATTGAAAATCCGCTCATGGGAATGAATCAGGTCGAAGCCGATCTCACGTATTTTTTGTCGGACAAACCAAGCGAAGCTCACCGTTGTCAGGTACTTGGGAAAACGGATAATCGGAATTTTATGAAACCGGATCAGGCCTGATGACGTTCTCCACTGATTGGCGAGGACATGAATTTCATACGACGTTTTTTGCGCGATGCGCTCCGTTAATTCAGAAGCAAACTTTTCACCGCCTCCCACCAATCCGTACTTGGGAATGACCACCGCAATCCTGATGACATTTTTATCCTTCATGTTTTTTCTCTAAATGCGAACGGATAACAGAAAATACCTCGTTTACCTCCAGTTCATCAAGGCAGCGGCTGATGCCGCCACCGTCACACCCTTTTTGACGGCAGGGGACACAGGACATCTCCTTCTGAACAATCGTGTGCATGTCCCCCCTGGGTGCCCAGGATTCCGGCGAAGAAGGTCCGAAAATAATAACGGTCGGTGTTTCAACCGCGGCGGCAATATGCATGCCCGCGCTGTCCGAACCAATAAGTAAACGACACAATTTCAGAATGGCCGCCAGCTCCGCCAGGGTTGTCTTTCCGGCTAAATTTCTTACAGGGTGTCCCGTTTCTCTGAATTCATCAACGATCATCTGCATCCGTCCATACTCATCGCGCGATCCTGTCAGAACAATCGTAAAACCATATTCGATGATTATCCGTTGGATTAACTGAATATATTTTTCGATATCCCATTCCTTATACCGCCATAATGAAAAAGGCTGAATGGCAATGACGGGTTTTGCAGGGCAAATCTTTTCCTGATCCAGAATTTCTTTGGCCCTTTCTTCCATGGAAGAGGTTATTTGAATCACAGGCGGACTCTTGTGCTCTTTCAAGCCATACGCCAGCGGAAGGCTGAGATAATAATCCGCTACATATTGAGGCAGGTGATAATCGATGGGGTAAAGTGTCGTAAATAATTTATTTCTCCAGAAGCTATCATGGTCAAGAAAACTGACACGCTCTCTCGCTCCGGAAAGAAAAGCCAGAACGGCGCCTCGGGTGCCTGTCCGGAAATCAAAGGCCAGATCAAAATGATAACCCCGCGCCCTTGAAAAAAAAGCCCGCTGATATCTTATTTCATCAAAAAACGACCGAGCATCCTGATTGATGGATATGACATCGTGGACTCCATCCAGATACTGAACTAATTCTTTAGCCTTTTCACGCACGGCAATGACGATATTCGCTTCCGGATAATTTTTCTTCACCGTGAGAAAAGCCGGAATCGATAACACCACATCACCGATATCCCCCAGTTGGATCAATAAAATATTTTTACTCTCTTGCCTCATTTGACCGGACCCCAGGGCGAAACCAGCGATTGACGGAATTCTTCGCGAGAACAGGTGCTCGCGTAACGAAGGGCATTCCTTTGGATTTCGGAGCGACTTTCATTATTGAGTAAAACCGCTTTAACCATACTGTTTTGCAACGCCCTGGCATTATTCATCTTAAAAAGTAAACCCAGTCCATGCTCCCGGACCCGTTTGGCCAGAAGCCCTGCATCAGAGGCGATGACCATTTTTCCGGCTGCTGCCGCCCTGGACAATACACCACTGGAACCGTAATGATCGACATAGGGCAGTAAAACCACGTCGGCAGCGCCGAAAGCCAGACGTTCCTCTTCATCAGAGACATAACGGTTCATCAGTTTTGCCACACCTTTTTTTTCCAGCAATACGATTTTTTTTGCAAGGTGATCTTCAATTTGGCCCGCGCACAGTAAGAAGCAGCCGGAATCAGGCATCATTTTGGTCATCGCCGAAATGACGAGATGCAATCCTTTACGACGATTTCCTATCCCGTATTGCAGGAACACGAATTTATCCGGAGGAATGTCAAGCGCTTTCCTGGCATCTGACGACGGACAAGAATAATCCCCCGACCAGACATCCGGTAAAAAATGAAAAAGGTGGTTATGATTGGTTTGGGAAGATATCAGATATTCATCAACGAGATAAATATGCTTAAACCATCCCTGTTCACAAAGCCTGCGGAACCCTGAACCTTTAATCATATTACCCGGCGGCCAGGCGGGCTCGGAAAGGAAACGCGGCCTGAAATAGATACCGTTGAGATACCCCTTCAAAGAAGGAGGCGGATAAATACCTAACGCGGCTCGCCGCAGCACACTGGAAGCAACGTCATCCAGCTCATTGACAAAAACATGCCGGGCCTGGCTGATTGCTTTGCATTCTGCCATGGACTTTATTTTGCTTCCTCCTCTCCAGCGGCCATGCTCATCAAACACCGACATCATTGTTATTCTTGAGCACAAGGGAGAGAGGTTTTCCCGAATAATTTTTTCTGCTTCGGTTCGCAGATCAAGCGCTAATGTGACGCGGTATCCAAAATCAAGAAAATCTTCGGTGATATATTGCAACCAGGTCAGGCGATGCCCGGCGATCTGCGGTTCGAAAATCAGTAAGTCAGGACATTCAGGTTTCATGAGGCCGGTCTTGAGTCTTTGCCTTTCTGCAGAGGTCCGCGAGCTTGGCGTATTTGAAGTATTTGTTGACCGCGTCAGCCACGGCCAGAGTCAATCCCTGAGGACCGTCGAACAAACCTAACCGGATAAAATAATCATGAAAAAATGTGAAACAGGCTCGAAGCATGGCACCCCATTCCGATGACTGTCGTCCCTCAGCAAACGCCTGCTGCGCCCCCAGAGTAGAGTATTTATCAATTTTAAGGATAAGACGGTCGAGACGACTTTCCGTAAGATGTTCAATCGGACAATGCAGTGCTTTGACCTGCCCGTCCACATGAACAGCTTCATGAACAATTGCCGTGGTCATCCGGCCCGCCCCTTTTTTAAACAAACGGGTGATCTGATCAGGCCACCAGCCGGCGTGTTTGATCCATCGCCCCTGGAAATAATTCTTTCGCGGGAAACTGAATCCCGCCTCTTGCACATTGGAACTGGTCACGATGCTTTTTATTTTTTCGGCCGTTTCCCGAGAAAGCCGTTCGTCTGCGTCCAGCACCAGCACCCAGGGCTGATGACATTTTTCAATGGCCAATTGCTTTTGCGCTCCAAAACCTCGCCAGTTTTCAGAATATATTTCACAACCGAACTTTTCAGCAATTTCCAGTGTCGCGTCTGTGCTGCCGGAATCCACAATCACAATCTGAGCGGCAAAATCAATGCTCTTCAGGCAGTCCGTAATTTTTTCTTCCTCATTTTTCGTTATAAGTGCCACCGCCAGAGGAAACTTTTCCAACAGCTTCTCCTTAGAAAATACCCTGATAAATTTTTACGTAACATATATTTTATTTGGCCATTTCACAACTATAAAATAGAGTTTCGCTGATTTGCACAAGTAAAGAAGCGTGAGACTGTCATGGATCTGTGTGACTTCGGTCAAATGATTTTCTTGACGGAACAGTCCATGCCCCGAAAGGCCGCCGGTTCATTGGCTATACCGAAAAAGCCGAGGTCCTGCATCAAGGCAAACCAAGAAATATCAAAACGCGACCGAAATCCCTGTTTCAATAAAGCTCCGGATCAAGGATTTTTTGACTTGCAGAAATTACGATGCTGATGGTGTTTTTTCAAAAACAAAAAAACGGTGGAAAGGATATTCATAAACGCGATAGGTTCTCATTAGTCGGGTTTGCTTTGTCAAATCAGCTATGACACGAGCGAGAGAATAGCCTCGTTTATTGATTTCCCAATAGTGTTCTCCCTCAAACTTGTGCACACGGGCAGTCAGACGCGGACGCGGTATCAGGAAATCATGCGAATTGATATGATAACGCCATACACGTCGCGCATCAGGCAGACTGATGAGTACGAAACGTGAGCTGACACGCGCCATCTCCCCAAATGCTTTTAATGAAGCTTCATAGGGCAGGTGCTCCAGCACCTGGAATGCGCAAACCACATCAAAAGTGCCGTCATCAAGAGGAATTTCCGTAGCCGACGCGACATAATCAGGTTGTAAATCCGGATCATAATCAAGTGTTTCGATTTCGATCCCCAGGTGGGTAGCAATGGCCTTGAACAATCCCGGACCTGTCCCTATTTCCAGCACGCGTTTCGGATTTAATTCCTGAAGTTCACGAATCTGGTGCCACAAACTGCACCATCTGGGCTTTGTCATGTAGCGGTTAAATTCGTAACATGATTTTTCGATCTGTTTCGTGTAATTCATAGCTACCGTTTGGTGAGACTTGTTTAATTCAGCTTTGTAAGAAGCCTAAAAAATATTTTTCTCTGTGTGGCTATATGATTTCGTTTCACTTAAAAAAAATTTTATTTTTTCCGACATTTCGTGTCTCAATCGACCCAGAAATCGAGGTCCTGCCAAATAAAAGTCTCTTTGACGCTGACAAATATAAGCCAAATGATCATTTTTGGGATGAGAAAGGGGGCTGGGTTTTCCTCCGGTACCTTCCAGTGCCGCTGAATAGATATTGGCAAACGACTGATATTTCCGTTGACGGTCGGGATTCTTTTTATAGTGCGTTGATGGGGTTTCCAGGCAAATAACCAGCGGCTCTCTCATGTTGAAGACTTCACCGAGGGCCCCCAGGCGCAGCCATAGTTCATAATCCTGGCCGGGCTGTAAAGAGGGATTCTCATTAAAAAGTCCCGATTTTTCCAGAGCATCCCGTCGAATCATGACGGCAGAACAATTTAAACAATTCTGATTAACCAATTCGGCATAGCTTATTTTGCCCAAGGTTTCTTTTTTATGCAATTGCAGCGGTGCTTCATGAAAGGCTCCCCTTCCGTTCCATAAAAACGCGTTGCAGCCGAGTAAAGCACAAGCGGGGTGCTTATCCAAAAAGCCAACCTGATGCTCAAGTTTTTCCGGCAACCAGAAATCATCATCGTCCAGCAGGGCAACATAGGGGGCGTTTCCTTGCCGGATGCCGCGGTTCCGGGGAACAGCCGGGAAGCCGGCGTGTTTCCCGGGAAGATAAACAAAGCGATGATCCCTTAAAAAAGGTTGTACAGCATCATACGTCTCCCGGGATTCACCGTCTTCGGCAATCCAGCATCGCCAGTGAGGAAAGCTTTGAGCGGCAATACTCGCCAGCGCTTTTTGTAACAGTTCATGCCTTTTATAAGTTGCGATAATGATATCGACACTCGCCATATTTTGAAAGCTCTTCAGAATTGATTTGATGCAGTCCCTGTTTAAAATTCAGCCAATGCCGCATCCAGGGTGTTCTTCATCAGCATGGCAATGGTCATCGGACCGACACCGCCGGGAACGGGTGTAATAAAAGACGCTTTGGCCGCCACCTCGTCAAAAGCAACATCGCCGACCAATTTTCCGTTTTCCAGGCGATTGACACCGACATCAACGACAACGGCTCCTTCTTTTACCATATTCGCCGTAATCATTTTCGGTTTGCCGATGGCCGCAATCAGTACATCGGCACGTCCGGTTACCGCCGGCAGGTCTCTGGTTTTGGAGTGGCACATGGTTACTGTTGCATTTTGCGCCAAAAGCAGGAGCGCCATGGGTTTCCCGACAATATTGCTGCGTCCGACGACCACAGCGTCTTTTCCGGTAAGATTAATTCCGGTACGGACAAGCAATTCCATAATTCCACGGGGGGTACAGGGAACAAAAAGTGGCGTGCCGGTTACCAGACCACCGACATTAACCGGATGGAAACCATCAACATCCTTATTCGGATCGATTGCGGCGATTATTTTTTCGGTAGATATGTGTTTAGGCAGGGGAAGCTGCACCAAAATACCGTGAATATCCTTGTCTTTATTAAGTTTGTTTATAATCTTCAGTAATTTTTCTTCGTCTGTTGCAGCGGGAAGCCTGAACTCGCGGGACATAAAACCGACTTCCGCACAGGCCTTGGCTTTTCTTCCAACATACACCTGCGAAGCCGGGTCTTCACCTACCAGCACAACAGCCAGACCGGGGATGATGTCCCTTCGCTCCTTCAGTTCCAGCGCACCGAGACGCACTTCATTACGAATATCCTGCGCTATTTTATTCCCGTCAATAATTCTGGCCATGCCGTTCTACCCTTTCAATCAACACAAAACTTCCCCCTCAAATTCCGCCGCGGCAATTTGAGGGGGGGGGATAATCAGTGAAGACAAATGATTGATTGTTATTCTGAATACTGTTTTATTAGTTCGACAATTTTCGGAATATTCTCTGCGGGAGTTTTTCCATCATAGATGTATCGGATCACCCTGTTTTTATCAACGAGAACGGATACCGCGCCCTTGTGAGGGGCGGTCAGACCCAAGGAATTGCCCAGGATAAACGATGGATCAAGGAGAATGATGGAACCGCTGCTTTTCTGCTTGCGTTTGGAAATCTGCTTAATGAGGAAATTTGGCACCGGACTGTCTTTCTGGTTTCCTATTCCCAGCCCCACATATTTCTTCTCACTTTTCAAACGCTCGAGGTCTCTGTTCTCCTTCAGCGCGGCGGTTACATGATCGTTATCATCTGCCGAGCTTGAACTCGCATACACCATATAAATAACCTTATTTGCAAATTCCGGCGAATTGAGACTGTAGGGTTTATCATCAAGCGCGTCATTTAATTTAAAGTCACCCAGTTTGTCGCCGACTTTGAGCGGCGCCGCATATGCAGCAAAGACGCCCAGTGTGAATACAAGAATAAAGGCAATAATAATCTTTTTCATTTGTTCCTCCTTTTTTAACCTCCATAAAACGCCATTGTCAGCACGGAAAAGAAGTGCGTAATTTATGGAGATATTTTTAATTTTGAGCGAATTATAAAGTAAAAGAATACCGCGGGCAAGCAAAAAGAATTTTTTGTTTAACGGCCCGTTATGATTAAAAAAGATTCCTCTTGCATTTAACGTGGGAACAAGAAGCTCTTCTATAGCCGCCCCTTCCTGCGTCAGACAGAAAATTCTTTTAGAAACGCGCTTTCCGTATCGTGAGTGCCGATCAGAATAAGTTCGTCATCCTTTCTGATCAGGGTTGACGGTTCCGGATTGACCGATGTAACACCCTGGTGAACAATAGCCACCACGCGACATCCGGTTTTTTCTCTGATGCCGGAATGTGCCAGTTTTTTATCCACGAGGGAAGCGGGGGCGGGCAGGTGAAAAATATTCAGCCCCTCCGCCAGAAGGATCGTTTCTTCGTTAATCAAGTAATTGAAGATCGCGTTTGCGCCTAAAGAAGCGTGGGACATCACAAAATCTGCGCCCGCGCGGTGCAGTGTGGTAATGTTCCGGTCTTCGCTGGCCCGGCTCAGGATCTGCATATCCGGTCTGAGGCTGCGCAGATATTTGGTCAGATAAATATTGGTGGCATCATCATGAGACGTAATCAGAGCCGCCGGTGCTTTCTCAAACCAGGCCTTTTCCAGGGTTTGAATATCGGCGGCGTCTCCAAAGATAAAATGACTGTCTTCCTGATTGCGGCGCCTGTTCTTTTCAATAATCATATAAGGAATATCCGCCTCTTGAAATTTAGCGGCAATAGCGTTTCCGACACGACCGCCACCGACAATGATTACCGGATCACCGGCAACTTTACAAATCTGATAGAACGAATACACGTCGTCGTATGCCGCCAGCGCGGCTTCCGTACCGGCTAATACCAATACACTGGAGTGATCAATAACCGTTTCCGGTTTCGGGATCATAAATGATCCCCTCTCCCAGATGCCGACCACGGTCAATCCAAATGTTACGCGGATACGGCTTTCGGCAATTGTCATGCCAACCAGCGGGGTATTTCTCACGGGAACCTGCCCGATGACCAGTCCCTCGTAAACACCGATGATATTGGCTTTACAGTCTCCCGCTATCGTCCATGCCGCGAGCGACTTCCCCAGAATTTCATGAAGCTGCAGGACCAGTGAGCTCCCGGCAAGGCGTAGAATATCCACCGAGTGCGGAGAATCGGCCGTGGTAATGATCGGCAGGTGTTCCAAATTCTCACGCAACGTCAGCGTGATATTGGTATTCATTTGATCAGAATTGGTCGCGACCACCATGGCGGCGTTTTGCGCGCATATCCTGGCGTATGTTTCCGGGTCGTCAATTTTGCCGACAGCCACCCGGATATTTCTGTCATAAAGCTCCAGCGCTTTCTGGTACTCTTCGACCACCACAACATAATCCTTTTTATGGCTGACAAGCTTTTCGATCAGAGATTCCGTCACCGGATCGAAATGTGTGATGATCACGTGATTGCGGGTATCCGACGGCAGTTCACGGGGCGTGCGGCTTCTTGCCTGAGCGTCCATCCAGGGTGCGAAGAAAAATTTAATGAATATAAAAGGGAGAAGAATCAGGAGCAACACAACACCGGACAGCAGAACCAGAATAGAAAAAGCGCGGCCGATATCCGAGGTAAATGTGATATCACCGAATCCCAGAGTGGACATGGTAACAATCGTCCAATAAAGCCCTGTGATCCATGAATGCTTCTGTCCTTCGGCTTCCATGATGTAATGAAAAAGAATGCTGTACAGGGTCATCAGGGTCACAATGAAGAACAGATATCTGAGAATCAAGCCGATATTCGCCTTGGTAATTTTACTGGAAACAATCGTGCTGATCACAGACGGTAAAAATTTCATCGCCGAAACACCCTTTTCAATGTTTAAGGGAAAACCCGCTATGGACCGCTTTTGATCAAAAGCGATGCTGACATCCCCTGATGTATTCCGAATTTCTGCAGATAAATTAAGACATCCAGAAGGAATTGTAAAGAAGATAAAATGATGAAGAAAAAGCTCCATGGTGCATTTTTCGGGAAATTATGCTAACCACAGATGAGATTTTTTGTGAAAACCCCTCATCATGAATCGACACGATAGGGCTGAAAAATACTTTGAGAATGGAAAGGAGTCAGAGATGAAAGATGTAGTAATCGTGAGCGGCGCCCGGACAGCAGTAGGCGAATTCGGCGGCTCATTGAAAGATGTAAAAGTTGTTGATATCGGAGCGCTGGTCATGAAAGAAGCTCTTAAACGCGCGGGATTAAGGCCGGTAGTTGATGATTTCCACAAAAGCTGTCGCGCCGATGCGCTGGGCAGTTTCGAAATGACGGAAATCAACAAAAAATATTATGACTACGACGAATCCCTGCAACCCGTTTACGTCGATGAGGTCATCATGGGTAACGTTCTGCAGGGCGGACTGGGACAGAACTCCGCGCGCCAGGCCTGCATTTACGCGGGATTTCCGGAAGAAACCAACGCCTACACGGTGAATAAAGTCTGTGCGTCCGGAATGAAAGCCATCGCCCTGGCTACTCAGGCGATTCAATCCGGCAATGCTGAAATTATCGTCGCCGGCGGTATGGAAGTGATGAGTAATGCCCCGTTTGCGGTCCCGCAGGCCCGGTGGGGCTACCGCATGAGTATGCCCTTCTCCCAGATTACCGACTTGATGGTGTACGACGGCCTCTACGAAATTTTCAACGGCTATCACATGGGGATGACCGCTGAAAACATCGCGGCATTGTATAAAATTCCCCGCCAGCGGCAGGATGAATTTGCTTTTCAAAGCCATCAGAGAGCGCGCGCAGCCAATGCGTCCGGCGCAGTCGCCGATGAAATCGTGCCCGTGATGATTCCCCAGAAAAAAGGCGATCCCAAGGTCTTTAAGGTGGATGAACGGCCGATGGATACATCGCTGGAGAAGATGAGTAAGCTGGCTACTGTTTTTAAGAAGGATGGCTCGGTCACTGCAGGAAACGCCTCCGGCATCAATGATGGCGCGGCGGCTGTGGTCATCATGGGCGCCGATAAGGCCAAAGAACTCCAGCTGAAGCCCCTGGTCAAGATTAGCGGATTTGCCAGCGGCGGTGTTGACCCGGCGTACATGGGCCTGGGGCCGATTCCGGCGACACGCAAGCTTTTCAAAAAACTGAACCTGACCGTCGGGGACATTGATCTCTTTGAACTGAATGAAGCCTTTGCCGTCCAGGCGCTGGCCTGCATGCAGGAACTCGGTGTCCGCGAGGATCAATGCAACCTCAACGGTGGCGCGGTTTCTATCGGTCACCCCATCGGCTGCTCCGGCGCCCGCATCACCTACGGTCTGGCCATGCAGATGAAAAAGAAAGGCTTGAAGCGAGGACTGGCATCGCTGTGTATCGGCGGCGGACAGGGCATGTCCATGATCCTGGAAAGCATCTAAATGAATTTTCCCCAAAAGGGTGGATGCCCTCCACCCTTTTATTCTCCATTCTGCAATACCTTAGCCAGTTTGGCCGGCAAGCCAACGTCGGGCGTTCGTTTGCGACTTGCAATCCGGGAGACGGCCGGAATTGAGGTGCCGCAAATTTTTACCGACTCCGACAAGGTTAATTTCCTGTAGGATCGCCAAATTTTCAGACACCGCTTCCCTGACAATAGGCACTTGACAAAATCAGCCGGAAAGGTTGCTTCTCCTGCATGAATCGCGGCAGAGGCATGACGCGCATCGAGAATGTCTTCCATTTCTTCCATTCGGCTGATTGTTTTCCCCACTGATCGAATGGAATGATAGCGGTGTTTCAGAACATGGATGCCAACCGTCAGGCGGATGGACTTTCTTTTTCAAGTCCGCAATTATCTTGAATTTTCAAAGAGTAAACCCATTGTTCCCGAGGCTTCCCCATACGCAATTTACAGGATGGAACATTTAAATTTTGATAGAACGAAACGGCCTTGCCGATTAAGTAGAGCCGTCCCTTTGTTCCCTTGCAGTTGCTCTTTAATCCTTGATGACTTCTCTGGCGATCACAACGCGCTGAATTTCCGATGTGCCCTCATAGATGGTTGTGGCACGGGCATCCCGATACAGACGTTCGACCTTAAAATCCTTCGTATAGCCATAACCGCCGTGAACCTGAAGCGCCATGTAGGCACTGGAATTGGCCGTTTCCGAGGCGAAAAGTTTTGCCATGGAAGCTTCTTTTGTAAATTTCAGTCCTCTGTCTTTCCTGTCCGCTGCAACCAAGGTAAGCCATGCTGCCGCTTCTATATTCATCGCGGCATCCGCCAGCATAAAACGGATGGCTTCAAACGAATTAATGGTTTTTCCAAACTGGCGCCTTCCTTTGGTATAGGAAAGCGCTTCATCAAGGCAGGCTCTGGCAATCCCCGTGGCCTGCGACGCGATGCCGATTCTGCCACTGTCCAGCGCGAGCATGGCAACCTTGAATCCATCGCCGGGATTTCCCAGCAGATTCTTGGCGGGAATTTCGCAGTCTTCAAAAACAAGTTCAACGGTATTGGACGCCCTTAAGCCCAGTTTTTCTTCCTTCGACCCGATTTTAAATCCGGGCGTTCCTTTTTCCACGATAAAAGCGGATAGCCCTTTTGTTCCTTTTTCCTGACCGGTTCTGGCGATAAGATTTACAATGTCGGCGTACTGACCATGCGTAATAAAGACCTTTGCTCCGTTAATGATATACTTATCTTTTTTAAGTACAGCGCTGGTGGTCATTGAACCGGGATCGGATCCCGCGCCCGCTTCCGTCAAGGCAAAAGCACCCAGCAGCGAACCTGCGGCCATCCCGGTCAGCCATTGTTCTTTTTGTTGCCTGTTACCGAATTTGAGAAGGGGTTCCGTGGATAGATTGGCAACCGACATACTGACCGCGCTTGATGCACATGAATAAGCGATCTCCTTCAGCGCCAGACTGTAAGCCACTGCACCGGCACCCGATCCGCCCCACTCCGGTGGAACCATCATGCCCAGCAAGCCTAGTTCACCCATTTTATTTACTGCATCCATCGGGAAAACGCCCTGCTTATCCCACGAGGCAGCCTTCGGCTCAAGCTCTCTTTTGGCAAAGTCTCCTGCCATCATTCTGATCATTTCTTGTTCGCTTGAAATTTCAAATGCCATTATGACACCTCAGGGGATATAAAGAACTACAAGGAGTTCCGCTCTTTCATCGGAAGGATTGCTTAATTTGTGATGAAGGGCCGAATTAAAATGGATATATTCACCCCGGTGAAGAAGACTGAGGTTTTTACCGACGGTAATGGCAAGACTTCCCTTCAATACATAAATGAACTCTTCTCCTTCATGAAGGTATTCAACACCCTCGTGAACCGTCTTGGGTTCTATGGTCACAAGATATGCGCCCAGATGCTTATCGGAACCGGACTTGGTGAGTTGCGTGTAGGCGTATGATCCCGCACGTTTTTTCTGGCTTTTTACCCGCGAAGAAGCTCTTTTGCTTTCTTGATTATCAAACGCCTCGACATTAATCTTAAGCGTGCGGCTCAACTGCAAAACCAGCGCTACCGGCGGAGTTACTTTATCTTTTTCCACCTTCTCCAAAACATCGGCAGGATATCCGGTTTCGTCCGCCAGTTCTTTGAGGCTTAATTTTCTGCTTTCTCGATATTCCTTGATGCTCTGGCCGAATGACTTCTTGACATCTTTTACTTTTTTCATAGTCGTTTGCCTATAATAAAATAATGACGGTCGTTTCCCGACATGTCGTTACAGAGCTTGATCCCCAAGCCGAAATGAAGATGATCCCGAATCAATGTGGGCAACTGAAAAAACATATAAAGAAGCATTGCGTATGTCAACCGAATAAAAAATATCGCCTTATGGGCAGAAAAAATTCCGCCAGTTTGATTTAATCTTGTTTTACCTTAAAATATCTGGTAGTTCACGATACAATTTTGGAAAAATCAAGCATAGGACGACCCAAAAAAGAAAAAAGTGAATGGAAGTTAAACTAGTCGTCCCTGAAAAAGTCATTTTTTCTAAAAAGTGTCAGCGGGGATCATTTTGAAATGATCTCCGCTCATATTCTGACCGATCAATTGGCCTTCACGATCAAGATTACAATAAAAGAGCCCGTG